>Ga0308171_1001216_pt1 | contig 37625 bp, 36 predicted proteins | sample PhyGR1_FD_202135 | JGI IMG/M metagenome (GOLD analysis project Ga0308171, IMG submission 202135) | Phyllosphere microbial communities from UC Gill Tract Community Farm, Albany, California, United States - DLSLSG.R1 | ecosystem: Host-associated > Plants > Phyllosphere > Unclassified | place: USA...
AGGCCGAGGAGCACGTAGTGCCCCTTGCGGTTCTTCTTGATGCGGTACGCCAAGCCACGGAGGCCCCAGTACTCGCGCTTCTTCACCTCACCACCGGCATCGGTGATGATGGAGGAAACCTGGTCGGTGATGGTGTCGACCTGCTGCTGCGACAGGTCGTTACGTGCGATCAGCACGGTTTCGTAAAGCGGCATGGGATCTCCCTATGGCTGTCTCAGCCCCGGGTCGTTCCTCCGGCACCATGCCGGGGAAGAACGCAAACGGGCATAGCCGGGCGCGATGCCACGCGCCCGGCAGGGTGGGCGGCGTAAAGCATGGGGGGAGGGGCGAAGTCAAAGGATTCGGTCAGGCCGGCCTGGAAGATCTAGGAAATTCGGCCTGCCAGCCCCTGGCGAAGCGCGATGTATGCCACAATGTTGCCAAGGATTCCTTGACACCCGCCCGCCCCGCCTCTACCCCGCCGCCGCCATTCACACGTGGGAAATAAACCGTCCAATGCCGCTCGCCTTTGTGTTCCCGGGCCAGGGCAGCCAGGCCGTCGGCATGGGCCGCGACCTCGCAGCAGCCTTCCCCGCCGCCCGCGAAGTGTTCGAGGCGGTGGACGAGACCCTGAAGCAAAGCCTCTCCCGCCTCATGTTCGAGGGACCGGTGGAGGAGCTGACGATGACCGCCAACGCCCAGCCGGCGCTGATGGCGGTGAGCCTGGCGGTGCTGCGGGTGCTGGAGCAGGAGGGTGGCTTCGACCTGAAGTCCCGCGTCGCGCTGGTGGCTGGCCATTCGCTGGGCGAGTACAGCGCCCTCGCCGCCGCCCTGACCTTCGACGTGCCGACCACCGCCCGCCTGCTGCGCCTGCGCGGCGAGGCGATGCAGAAGGCCGTGCCCGCCGGCATCGGCGCCATGGCGGCGCTGCTGGGGGCCGAGATGGCCCAGGCCCGTTCCATCTGCGAGCGCGCGGCCGAGTCGCCCGAGGGCATGCATGAAGTGGTCGAGGCCGCCAACGACAATGGCGGCGGGCAGGTGGTGATTTCTGGCCATCGCGGCGCCGTCGAGCGCGCGGTCGAGATGGCCAAGGCCGAGGGCATCCGCAAGGCGATGATCCTGCCGGTCTCCGCCCCGTTCCACTCCTCCCTGATGGCGCCGGCCGCGGACGCGATGGCGGAGGCGCTGGCTGTGGCCGAGCTGCGGCCGCCGGTGGTGCCATTGATCGCCAACGTCTCCGCCGCCAAGGCGACCGACCCGGCGGAGATTCGGGAGTTGCTGGTCCGGCAGGTGACGGGCACGGTGCGGTGGCGCGAATGCGTCGGCACCATGCTGGAACTGGGCGTGGACCGGTTCGTCGAAATCGGCTCCGGTAAGGTGTTGACCGGGCTGGCCAAGCGGCTGGCGCCGGATGCGCAGGCCATGTCGGTGGGCAACCCCGCCGACATCGAAGCTTTTCTGAAGAGCCTGTAAGGGAATAGTCCGGGATATGTTCAGCCTCGAAGGCAAGGTGGCGCTGGTCACTGGTGCGACCGGCGGCATTGGCGCGGAGATTGCCCGTGCGTTGCACCGCCAGGGCGCCAAGGTCGCGCTGTCCGGCACCCGCAAGGAAGTGCTCGAGACGCTGGCGGCCGAGCTGGAGGGCGCGCTGGTCGCCCCCGCCAACCTGAGCGACCCCGCGGCACCCGCCGCGCTGGTGGAGCAGGTGGAAGCGGCCTTCGGCAAGCTGGACATCCTGGTCAACAATGCCGGCTTCACCCGCGATGGCCTGGCCATGCGGATGGCCGACAAGGACTGGTCGGACGTGCTGGAGGTCGACCTGACCGCCCCGTTCCGGCTGGCCCGTGCCGCCATGCGCGGCATGATGAAGCGCCGGACCGGGCGCATCATATCCATTGCCTCCATCGTCGGCGTCACCGGCAATCCTGGCCAGGCGAACTACGCCGCGGCCAAGGCCGGGCTGATCGGCATGAGCAAGTCTCTGGCGCAGGAACTGGCGTCCCGCGGCATCACGGTGAACGTGGTGGCGCCGGGCTTCATTGCCACGCCGATGACGGACGCGCTGAACGACCAGCAGAAGGCGCGGCTGATGGAGCGGATTCCGATGGGGCGGATGGGCGAGGCGGCTGATATTGCGGCCGCCGTTGCCTATCTCTCCTCCGACGAGGCCGGGTGGGTCACCGGCGCCACTCACCATGTGAATGGCGGGATGGCGATGATCTGAACCCGCTTCCGGGGAATTGTTCCCCGTGAAGCTTCCGTGTTAAGCCCGCGCGGTCCATGGGATGGGGCTGTTCCCACCCGCCGCCGCAGGCAGCAGTGTTCCAGCAGGAGAAGTCGCCATGAGCGATACCGCCGACAAGGTGAAGAAGATCGTTGTCGAGCACCTCGGCGTCGAGGAAGCCAAGGTGACTTCCGAGGCGTCGTTCATCGACGACCTGGGTGCCGACAGCCTCGACACCGTCGAGCTGGTGATGGCGTTCGAGGAGGCCTTCGGGGTCGAGATCCCGGACGACGCCGCCGAGAAGATCACGACCGTCAAGGACGCGATCGACTACATCGAGGCGCAGAAGGCGGCCTGAGGCCCCTTCGTCCTTGAGCGTCTGACAGATTAAAGTCGGGAGGTTACACGCGTGTTCGGTTCTCTGACGACGCCGCGCCGCGTCGTCGTCACCGGGATGGGCATTGCCAGCCCTCTCGGCGTCGGCGTCGCGCATGTGTGGCAGCGGATGCTTGCCAGCGAAAGCGGGATTGGCCCGATCAGCCTGTTTGACGCCAAGGACCTGCCGGCGAAGATCGCCGGCGAGGTGCCGTCCGGTTCCAAGACCGAGGGGAAGCTCGACTTCAACGAGTGGATCCCGGTCAAGGACCAGAAGAAGATGGACCGCTTCATCCAGCTCGCCCTCGTGGCGGCTTCGGAAGCGGTCGAGGACTCCGGCTGGGTGCCCGAGACCGAGGAAGATCGTTACGTCACGGGCGTCATGATCGGCTCGGGCATCGGTGGCCTGCCGGAAATCTACAACGGGTCCCAGCTGGTCGGGCAGGGCAAGGCGAAGCGGCTTTCGCCGTTCTTCATCCCGGCCTCGCTGATCAACCTCGCCTCCGGCCACGTCTCCATCAAATACGGCTTCAAGGGCCCGAACCACGCGGTGGTGACGGCCTGCGCGACCGGTGTGCATGCGCTGGGCGACGCTGCCCGTCTGATCGCGCTCGGCGATGCCGACGTGATGGTGGCGGGCGGGACCGAGGCCGCGGTGTGCGAGATCGGCATTGCCGGCTTCTGCGCGTCCCGTGCGCTCTCCACGGCCTTCAACGACTCGCCGGACCAGGGCTCCCGCCCGTGGGACGAGGGGCGTGACGGCTTCGTGATGGGCGAGGGTGCCGGCGTGATGGTGCTGGAAGAGTACGAGCACGCCAAGAAGCGCGGCGCCAAGATCTATGCCGAGGTCATCGGCTACGGCATGTCGGGCGACGCCTACCACATCACCGCCCCGGCGGAAGGCCATGACGGCGCCTACCGCGCCATGAAGGCCGCCTTCAAGAATTCCGGCGTGACGCCGGCCGATGTCCAGTACGTCAACGCACACGGCACCTCGACGCCGATGGGCGACGATCTGGAGCTGGAAGCGGTCGAGAAGATGTTCGGGGATTCCGCCAAGGGCCTCGCCATGTCCTCCACCAAGTCGGCCATCGGGCATCTGCTCGGCGCGGCGGGCGCGGTGGAAGGCATCTTCTCCATCCTGGCCATCCGGGACGGCGTGGCACCGCCGACGCTGAACCTGGAGAAGCCGTCGCGGGAGAGCGTGATCGACCGCGTGGCCAAGGTGCCGCAGGAGCGGAAGATCGACGTGGCGCTCTCCAACAGCTTCGGCTTTGGCGGCACCAACGCCAGCATCCTGTTCCGCAAGGCGCCCTGACCGGGGCGCCGCCCCGCCCGCCATGGCGGGTGGGCGTCGGGACATGAACAGGGGATCGTGCAGCAGATGCGCGGACCCTTCCTCCGGGCCCCAGGCCCGGCAGGCCGGCCGACCGGGGGCCGTGAACCCCGGATTTTCTTCTCACGGATGATCGAGGGTCCATGCGCAAGGCGTTGCTCGCCCTTCTCGTGCTGGTCCTGCTCGCTGGCGGTGGCGCCTGGTGGGCGTGGGAGCAATGGCGCGCCCCCGGGCCGCTGGGGCAGCCCACCGCCATCGTCATTCCGCGCGGCAGCTCCTCCGAGGCGATCGGGGCGGCGCTGGTGGAGCAGGGCGCCATCCGCGACGCGCGCATCTTCGCCGCCGCCGCCTGGGTGACGCGGGAGGCCGGGCCGCTGCGGGCCGGCGAATACCTGTTCCCGGCCCATGGCTCCGTGGCGCAGGTGCTGGATGTGCTGCGCACGGCCCGGCCGGTGCAGCGCCGCCTGACCATCCCGGAAGGGCTGACCGCCAAGCAGATCGTCGCGCTGATCGACGCCGCGCCCGGGCTGACCGGCGATACCCCGGCGCTGGATGAGGGGGGCGTGCTGCCCGAGACCTATTCCTACCAGTATGGCGACACCCGGGCGGCGCTGGCGCGCCGCGCGACCCAGGCGATGGCCACGGTGTTGGAGCGGTTGTGGAAGGAGCGGGCGGAGGGCCTGCCCCTGGCCTCGCCGCGGGAGGCACTGGTGCTGGCCTCGATCGTCGAGCGTGAGACCGGCCAGCCGGCGGAGCGGCCGCATGTGGCGGGGGTGTTCATCAACCGGCTGCGGCGCGGCATGCCGCTGCAATCCGATCCGACCGTTGCCTATGCCGCCGCCGATGGCGCGCCGCTGGAGCGGGCGCTGACGCGGGCGGATCTGGACCGCGACCATCCGTTCAACACCTACCGCGTGCGCGGGCTGCCGCCGGGGCCGATTGCCAGCCCGGGCGAGGAGTCGCTGAAGGCGGTGCTGCGGCCGATGGATACGGACGACATCTACTTCGTCGCCGACGGCACCGGCGGCCATGCCTTCGCCCGCACGCTGGAGGAGCATAACCGCAACGTCGCCCGCTGGCGGCAGATCGAGCGTCAGCGCGCCAACCCGCAATGACCGCCCCGGCGCCACTGACGCGGTCCGAGCTGTGGCTGCGTCTGGTGGTGATCGCCGGGTTGTGGGGCGCCTGTTTCCCCCTGCTGCGCCATGTGGCGCCGTTGATGCCGCCGATGGCGGTGGCGACCGTCCGCGCCGCGTTCTCCGGCAGTGCCGTCATCCTGTTCCTGCTGGTCAGCGGGCGGCTGCGCTGGCCGCGCGGGCGGGCCATCTGGGGCCATATCCTGGTGGTGGGCACGCTGAATGGCTGGGTGCCCAACCTGCTGACCGCCACCGCCATGGGTGGCATCGAGAGCGCGCCGGCGGCGCTGATCCAGTCCATCTCTCCTTTGCTGGTGGGCACGGCCAGCCTGGTGCTGTTCCGGGAGGAAGTGCGCGGACGCGGGCTGTTCCTGGGCCTGGCGCTGGGGCTGCTGGGGATCGGCATCATCCTGGGGCCTCGGGCGGTCTCGGGCGAGGCCGGGCTGGGTGCGGCGCTGATGATGCTGGCCACCGCCACGAGCTATGCCAGCGGCACCTTGTATGTGCGCTGGGTGCGGCCGGAGGTGCCGGAGCACCTGGTGGTGGGTCAGCAGGTGGTGGCCTTCGCCGTGGCGCTGCCGGCGGCGCTGCTGGTGAACGGGACGGCGGCCTTCGTGCAGCCGGGCGATGTGTGGCTGGTGTTGCTGCTTCTGGGCGTGCTGGGCTCGGCGGTGCCACTCTCCCTGTTCATCGTGCTGCTGACGCGGGCGCCGGCGGCCAAGGCCTCGCTGGTGGGGTACCTGCAGCCGGTTTCCGCCGCCACGGTGGCGGCGCTGTGGCTGGGCGAGCTGCCGGCGCCGCATGTTCTGGCAGGCGGCGCCGTGGTGCTGGCCGGGGTGTGGCTGGCTACGCGGCGCTGACATCCTTCGCCGGTACGGCTCGGGAGGCGCAGGCCATCAGCCCGCGCGGCACGGCGCCGAGCAGGCGGAACAGCCAGTAGGTGCGGCGGGGGAAAGCGATGCGCGTGTGGCCCGCCGCCAGCCCAGCCAGGGTACGGCGCGCGGCTTCCTCCGGCGAGATCATGAAGGGCATCGGGAAGCGGTTCGGTGCCGTCATCGGCGTGCGGATGAAGCCGGGACAAATGGCGTGCAGGCGTATGCCATGGCGGCGCTGGGTGGCGTCCGTGGCTTCCGCCCAGCGTTGCACGGCCGCCTTGCTGGCCGAGTAGGCCGGGGCGCTGGGGGCGGCGACAAAGCCGACCACTGAGGCGACCACGCCGACGCGGCCGCGCAGGCCTTGCGAATCGGGTTCCTGGGTGGCGAGGCGGGCCAGGGCGGGCAGGGTGGTGTTGAGCACGCCCATCAGGTTGGTCTCGAACACCGCGCGGACCTGGGTGGCGGGCTCGGCGCCGCCGCCGGTGCCGCCGGAAATGCCGGCATTGGCGATCAGCAGGTCCAGCCGTTCCATGCCTTCGACCCAGGCGGTGCAGGCGGCCTGGTCCCGCACATCTAGCACCGAGGCCACCACCGTGGCGCCGGCGGCGCGGCAGGCGGTGGCGGCCTGTTCCAGCCGGCTGGCATCCCGGGCGGTGAGGTAGAGGGTGGTTCCCGGCGCCGCGCAGGCCTCCGCCAGGGCGCGCCCCAGGCCGGAGGAGGCGCCGGTGATGGCGATATGGCGCCAGGGATAGTCCGTCATGTCTTGCATCCTGCGGCGGAGGGTAAGAGAAGGCCGCCCATGGCCCTTTTTTCGATGACCGGCTTCGCCCGGCAAGCAGGCTCCTTGCCGGACGGCACGGGTTTCGTGTGGGAATTGCGCAGCGTCAACGGGCGCGGCCTGGATGTGCGGCTGCGGCTGCCGCCGGGGCATGAGGCGCTGGAGCCGAAGCTGCGCGATGCAGCGGCGTCCCGCTTCAAGCGCGGCAACATCTCCGCCACCCTCAGCGTGAAGCGGGAGGAGCGGCCGGCGCCGCGACTGACCCCCGACCCGGTGGCGCTGGAGCAGGCGCTGGCCCTGGCGCTGGAGGTGGCGGCGCGCATTCCTGGCGGGCCGGCGCCGCGGGCAGAGAGCATCCTGCTGATGCCGGGCGTGCTGCGGACCGAGGTGCCCGAGGCGCGGGAAGGCGAGGAAGAGGCCCGCCATGCCGCCATCGCCGCCGGCTTCATGAAGGCGCTGGATGATCTGGCGGTTGCGCGCGGGGAGGAGGGCGACAAGCTGGCCGACATCCTTGGCGCCTTGCTGGACGAGATCGGCACGCTGCGGGAGCAGGCGGCCACGCTGGCAGCGGAGCAACCAGCGGCGCACCGCGCCCGGCTGAGTGCCGCGTTGGCGGAGCTGTTGGAAGGCGAGCGGCGGGTGCCGGAGGAGCGGCTGGTCACCGAGGTGGCGCTTTTGGCGCAGAAATCTGATGTGCGGGAGGAGCTGGACCGGCTGGCGGCGCATGTGCAGGCGGCGCGGGCGCTGCTGGCCTCCGGCGAGCCGGCGGGGCGGCGGCTGGAATTCCTGGCGCAGGAATTCGGGCGGGAGGCGAATACGCTCGGCGCCAAGTCGGCCAGCCTGGGGCTGACCGGCATTTCCCTGGATCTGAAGGCCGCGATCGAGCGGCTGCGCGAGCAGGCGGCGAACGTCGAATGAACCAGATTTCCCGGCGTGGCCTGTGCCTCGTGCTCTCCGCCCCCTCCGGCGCGGGCAAATCCTCGGTCAGCCGCGCGCTGCTGGAGCGGGAGCCGGATCTGCGGCTTTCCGTCAGCGCCACCACCCGCAAGCCCCGGCCGGGCGAGCAGGAAGGGGTGCACTACTTCTTCCGCGAGCGGGAGGAGTTCCAGCGGATGATCGATGCCGGCGAGCTGCTGGAGTGGGCGGAGGTGTTCGGCCGCTTCTACGGCACGCCGCGCGCGGCGGTGGAGCAGGCGCTGGCCGCCGGGCGGGACGTGCTGTTCGATATCGACTGGCAGGGGCACCAGTTGTTGCGGCAGGCGCTGCCGGGCGACGTGGTCGGCGTATTCCTGCTGCCGCCGAGCCTGGTGGAGCTGGAACGCCGCTTGCATGGACGCGGGCAGGATGCCGCCGAGGAGATCGCCCGCCGTATGGACGCCGCCCGAGACGAGATCAGCCACTACGCCGATTTCGACCATATCCTGGTGAACCACGAGTTCCACCGCACCGTCGACGAGGTGCGCGCCATCCTGCATGCCGGGCGGACTGCCCGCGCGCGCCAGCCCTGGCTGCCCGATTTCGTCGGCGGGATGTTGAAGGTGTAAGCAGGGCAGGCGCGGCTTCATGATGATGCTGCTGGAGATCGTCCTGCCGATCTTCGTCCTGATCGGGCTGGGCTATGCCTCCGCCAGGAAGAAGTGGGTCAGCGACGAGGGGCTGCGCGGGCTGAGCGACTTCGTGTTTCGCCTGGCGATGCCGTGCCTGATCTTCAACGGCGCGACGTCCCCCCACCAGGGTGGCGGGGCGACGGCACTGGCCTTCTTCAGCGGCTGCCTGGCAGCCTATGCGCTGGCGATGCTGGTGGCACGCTTCGTGTTGCGGATGAAGTTGGGCGAGGCCGGGACGTTCGGGCTGAACGCCGCCTTCGGCAACACCGCCATGATCGGCATCCCACTGGTGCTGGCCTTCTATGGGGAGGCGGGGCTGGCGCAGCTGCTGGCGATCGTCGGCCTGCATTCGCTGATCCTGCTGCCGATCGGCACCATCGTGGGTGAGATTGCCCAGAGCGGCCGCGCGCCGGTGCTGAAGATCCTGAAGTCCACGCTGGTCTCGGTAGCGCAGAACCCCATCGTCATCGCCGTGACATTGGGCTTCGTGGTGTACCAGGCGCAGATTCCGGTGCCGGAGGCGGCGCGGCGCTTCCTGCAGATGACCGGATTGGCGGCGGCCCCCACCGCCCTGTTCTGCCTGGGTGCCACGCTGGTGGCCTTCGATGCGAGGCGCGACTGGCCCTCGGCGCTGCTGTGCTCGGCCTTGAAGCTGCTGTGCATGCCGTTGCTGGTCTGGCTGGTCGGGCGCGCCATCGGGCTGCCGCCGCTGCAGATGGCGGTGGCGCTGCTGGCGGCGGCCATGCCGACCGGGGCCAACGCCTTCTTCCTCTCCCGCCGCTACAATGCGGGGGCGGAGCGGTCCGGCGCCACGGTGCTGCTCTCCACCCTGCTGTCGGTCTTCACGGTGGCGGCGCTGACGCTGATGCTGCAGGCCGGCTGAGGCGGGACGGGCGGGCATCGCCTTCCGTCGCCCGCCGGCGGGGCTGGTGGCCTGGGGACAGTCCGCCAGCCCTTGGTTTGGCGGCGCCTCAGTGCAGGCGGAACTCACCGTTGGCGTAGCGGAATTCGGCCGGGCGGGTGAGGGCGGCGGAGGCCACGCGCACCGAGTGCAGGGGGCCTTCGATATCCCGGCGCCAGAATTCCAGGAAACGGTGCAATTGGGGAAAATCGGGGGCGTGATCCACCTTCTGCCAGATGAAGGTCTGGAGCACTGCCGGGTGGTCCGGCAGGTGGTAGAGGATCTCCGCGGTGGTCAGCCGCCAGTCGAGGATACGCACGAAGGAATCGATGTCACGCAACAACATGTCCTTACCCTTTCCGTCGATATGCGGTCCTGGCCTTTCCTGCCTTGGGGCAGGATGGCATGGAGCAGGATAGGGGAGGCAAGAAAAACCTTTGGTTTCAATTCATTAGCACTCACGGCCCTAGAGTGCTGACAAACGCTTGACGAAAGCTTCAGACCCACCTAGATCGCTAGCACTCTCCTGGGGTGAGTGCTGACAGGGCTTGCCGGTCCGGGGGAGAGAACCATCACTGGATGCGCCATATTTGAAGGGCGTCGAGGAGAGGTCTATGAGCTTTCGTCCACTGCATGACCGCGTTGTCGTTCGCCGGCTGACCGCCGATGAGAAGACCGCTGGTGGCATCATCATTCCCGACACCGCCAAGGAAAAGCCGCAGGAAGGCGAGATCGTCTCCGTCGGCGCTGGCGCGCGGAACGACAAGGGCGAGCTGGTTGCCCTGGAAGTGAAGGCGGGTGACCGCGTTCTGTTCGGCAAGTGGTCGGGTACCGAAGTCAAGATCAAGGGCGAAGACCTGTTGATCATGAAGGAATCCGACATCCTGGGCATTCTCGCCGCCTGATCTGGCTGGCTTGAGATCGCCTTACGGTTCCAACAGAACAAACGAGGTCACATATTATGGCTGCTAAAGAAGTTAAGTTCGGCGCCGGCGCGCGCGAGAAGCTGCTGCGCGGCGTGGACATCCTGGCCGACGCCGTCAAGGTGACGCTGGGCCCCAAGGGCCGTAACGTCGTCATCGACAAGTCCTTCGGCTCCCCGCGCATCACCAAGGACGGTGTGACGGTCGCCAAGGAAATCGAGCTGTTCGACAAGTTCGAGAACCTGGGCGCCGCCCTGGTCCGCGAAGTTGCCAACAAGCAGAACGACCTGGCCGGCGACGGCACCACCACCGCGACCGTGCTGGCCCAGGCCATCATCCGCGAGGGCGCGAAGTCGGTGGCCGCCGGCCTCAACCCGCTCGACCTGAAGCGCGGCGTCGACAAGGCCGTGGCCGTTGTCGTCGAGGAGCTGAAGGCCAACTCCAAGAAGATCACGACCTCCGCCGAAGTGGCGCAGGTTGGCTCTCTGTCCGCCAACGGCGAGACCGAGATCGGCCAGATCATCGCCGAGGCGATGGAGCGGGTCGGCAACGAGGGCGTCATCACGGTCGAGGAAGCCAAGGGCATCCAGACCGAGCTGGACGTCGTCGAGGGCATGCAGTTCGACCGCGGCTACATCTCCCCGTACTTCGTGACCAACGCTGAGAAGCTGGTCGCCGAGCTCGACAACCCGTACATCCTGATCCACGAGAAGAAGCTCTCCACGCTGCAGCCGCTGCTGCCGCTGCTGGAAGCCGTCGTGCAGTCCGGCCGTCCGCTGGTGATCGTGGCTGAGGACGTCGAGGGCGAGGCCCTGGCCACCCTGGTCGTCAACAAGCTGCGTGGTGGCCTGAAGATCGCCGCCGTGAAGGCGCCGGGCTTCGGCGACCGCCGCAAGGCGATCCTGGAAGACATCGCGATCCTGACGGGTGGCGAGGTCATCTCCGAGGACCTGGGCATCAAGCTCGAGACGGTGACGCTGGCCCAGCTGGGTCAGGCGAAGACGATCCGCATCGAGAAGGAAAACACCACGATCGTCGATGGTGCCGGCTCCAAGGATCAGATCAAGGGCCGCGTCGAGCAGATCAAGGCGCAGGTGGAAGAGACCACTTCCGACTACGACCGCGAGAAGCTGCAGGAGCGCCTGGCGAAGCTGGCTGGCGGCGTCGCCGTCATCCGCGTCGGCGGTGCGACTGAGGTTGAGGTGAAGGAGCGCAAGGACCGCGTTGACGACGCGCTGCACGCGACCCGCGCCGCGGTTGAGGAAGGCATCGTGCCAGGCGGCGGTGTTGCCCTGGTTCGCGCCTCCACCAAGCTGGCGAACGTGAAGGTCGACAACGACGACCAGCGCGTCGGCGTCGAGATCGTCCGTCGCGCCATCCAGGCGCCGGCGAAGCAGATCGCCGAGAACGCCGGTGAGGACGGTGCGGTTGTGGTGGGCGACGTGCTCCGCAACGACACCTACAACTTCGGCTACGACGCCCAGACCGGCGAGTTCAAGGACCTGGTCGCGGCCGGCATCATCGACCCGACCAAGGTCGTTCGTACGGCTCTGCAGGATGCGGCTTCCGTCGCTTCCCTGCTGATCACGACTGAGGCGCTGATCGTTGAGCGCCCCGAGCGTAAGTCGGCCCCGGCCGGCGGCCCGGGCGGTGGCATGGGCGACATGGACTTCTGATCTCTCTGAGATCGGTGTTCGGGAAGGGGGCGGCCTGCAAGGGCCGCCCCTTTTTCATGGCTGGAAGCTGGTGTGGACACGGTGCTTAACTCGCCACTTTGAATGGCACGAAGGGGTTTTGGGGCCGCCCCGGCATCAGGCCATCGGGCTCCAGGCCTGTGCTGCGCGGGTGGCGGGTTTGCGTTGACAGGGGATTGACGATCTGGCCCACTTGGGTGGCCAACCGCTGCTGATCGCCTTGCCGTGCCTCCGGACATCCGGCTGCCACAAGCGGTAACACGGGGTGGAAGCCTGCCAGGCGATAGGCGCCCTGGCGATGTCAGAGAAGGAGCGCGCCGTATGGCGATGGGCACCGTGAAGTGGTTCAACGCGACCAAGGGCTTCGGCTTCATCGTGCCGGAGGATGGCGGGAAGGATGTGTTCGTGCACATCACCGCCGTGCAGCGGGCGGGCCTGCAGGGCCTGCAGGAAAACCAGAAGGTCAGCTTCGACGTGGTGCAGGAGCGTGGCAAGGCTGCCGCGACCAACCTGAAGCCGCTGTGACGCTCATCATGTGACATCCACCGCCGGCTGGCATCAGCCGCGAGTGTTGCCGTGACAGACGAATTGGGTGGGCAGGTGCCTGCCGAGGCGGCCCGTACCGGAAGGTGCGGGCCGTTTTTCGTGGGCGGTGCGCGTCACGAGTGAAGAGCCATGAGCCCTGTTCAACGGAGGCATAAAAAAGGCGAAAATGGGGCAAATGTGTTTGCTGCAACGCACGCGTTCGCGGTAAGGGCAAGCATCTTCACTTCGCGGAAAGGGTTTCCGCCATGCCTGCTCAACTCATTGCGATCGTTTTTGCGTTGATTTCGCTGGTTTTCGCCGTGCCGGCCTCGGCACAGGAGAACTGGTGGAGCGATGTCAGCGTCAGCGCCGCATTTGGCGGGGCGCTGCCTTATTCGACCGGGAGCGGCGGGTATCTGGTGACGCGGCTGATGACGCCAGAGGCCAGCGGCCGGGCGATCCGCTTTGCCGGGCAGTCACCCTTCGGCATGGACATCAAGAATGTGTTCGATGGCCGGCCACAGGTCGGGCTGGGCGGGCGGTACCAGCTGCGCAGCTTCTCGGGCGGCGGGAAGGTGTCTGTCCGTGCCATGGTCAGCGCGGGGGTGGAGCCGGTGGACGGCCCGCGCCCGATGGTCGGGTTGGCGGGCCTCAGCGTCCTATTCTGATTCGGCTTCCCAGCCGATGGCGCGGCGCAGGAAGGCGGCGCCGAGGGCCATGAAGCGGGCGGCCTCCGCATTGTCCTTGCCATAGCCATGGCCGCCGGCGGCGGGCTCGTAGAAACGGGCGTCGTAGCCGAGCTTCTGCAGCTTCGCCGCCATCTTGCGGGCATGGGCGGGGTGGACGCGGTCATCCCGCCGCGTCGTCGCGATCAGGATGGGCGGGTAGGGCTTGCCGGCTTCCGCGACATGATAGGCGGAGAAGTGGCGGATGAAGGCCCAGTCCTCGGGCTTGTCGGGGTCGCCGTACTCGGCGATCCAACTCGCCCCCGCCAGCAGCTTGGTGTAGCGCCGCATGTCGATCAGCGGGATGGTGCAGAACAGGGCGCCGAACCGCTCCGGATAGCGGGTCAGCATATTGGCGATCAGCAGGCCGCCATTGGAGCCGCCTTCCGCCGCGATGCGGCCGGGGGTGGTGACGCCGCGCCGCGCGAGGTCCGCCGCGACGGCGGCGAAATCGTCGTGCGACAGGTACTTCCGGTCCCGCCGCCCGGCCTCGTGCCAGCGTGTGCCGAATTCGCCGCCGCCGCGCAGGCTGGCGGTGACCGCGGTGCCGCCGCGTTCCAGCCAGAGCTGGCCGATGCTGCCCTTGTAGTAGGGCATGACCGGGATCTGGAACCCGCCATACCCGGTGAGATGCACGGGGGCGTCGCCGGTCTCGGCCTCCGGGCCCGTCTGGACGTAGGGGATGCGCTCGCCATCCGAGGAGATGGCCTCGTGGCGCGTCACGCGCAGACCGTCCGCATTGTAGATGCGCGGTGCCTGGCGGAGGACCAGGGGGGTGGCGGGGGTGATGGCGGTTTGCAGCAGGGTGGGTGGCGTCACCGGGTCCTGCGTCATGGCCAGCAGGGTGCCGTCGGATTCCTCGGCATCCGCATCCAGCGGCCAGACATCGACGACGCCGATCTCGGGCAGGCCGTCCAGGGCGCGTGGCGTCCATTGCGCGTCGCCCGGCGTCCAGATGGTGAAGCGGGGGCGGAGGTCGTCCAGCTCGGAGACGACGAGGGCGCCGCCGCACCAGGAATAGCTGCTCAGGGCGCGGCGCTCGGCGGGTTCGAACAGCACTTGCAGGCGGGGCTCGCCGGCCAGCAGGCTGGAGAGGGAGGTGCCGAGCAGCATGTCCGGCGCATAGGTGGTGCCGCCGACGGTCCAGGGCGTGCGCGGCTGCAGGGCGACGCGGTCCCCGAACCAGTTGATGCGCAGGTCGGTGGGGGTGGCGACACGCTGGCGGGGGCCGGTGCGGTCGCCCAGATGCACAACGAAATCGTAGAAGCCGATCTGGTCGATGAAGACCAGGCGCTCTGCGCCGGAGGTGCGGTCGACGCTGCCCCAGGCGCCCATGTGGTCGACGGGGACCTCGAACAGCACGGCGGCTTCGGCCGGGTCCTGGCCACGGGACCAGAGGCGGATGGTACGGGAATAGCCGGAGCTGGTGGCCATGCCCTCGCCGAGGGCGGAGGAGAGCAGCAGCGTGTCGCGGTCCAGCCATTCCACGCCGCTCTTGGCCTCGGGCAGGTGGAAGCCGCCGCCGACGAAGCTGCGGGACGGGATGTCGAACTCGCGCAGCACCACGGCGTCGCCGCCGCCGCGCGACAGCTTCAGGATGGCGCGGTCATGCGTGGCGTGGATGACGACGCTGCCGTGCCAGATCCAGTCCTCGCCTTCCGCCTTCACCAGTGCGTCAAGGTCCAGCAGGATGTCCCAGGGCGGGGTGTCCTGGCGGTAGCCGGCTTCCGTCGTGCGGCGCCACAGGCCGCGCGGGTTCTGGCCGTCCTTCCAGAAATTGTAGATCAGGCCACCGCGGCGGGTGATGTGCGGGATCTTGTCCGGCCGGTCCATCGCCGTCTGCACCGCCTGGGCGTCGGCGGCGACGCGGGCGTCGGAGAGGCGGGAGAGGGTCTTGTCGTTCTGGGCCTCGACCCAGGCCAGGGCCTCGGCGCCCTCGACGTCCTCCAGCCACAGGAAGGGATCGTCGTCCGGGGCGTCGATGGTGGGGCGGGCGTCGGGGGCCAGGGTCATGCGGGTGACCTTTCGGCGGGATCGTCCCGGACCCGGTCAGCCGGGGAGGAGGATCACGCGATCAAACGGAGGGTGGGAGTGCGGGCTGCACGGAAGCGCCGGGGCCTGCGCCACACGACCGGATGATCGTGGGATGCGGGCGCGCCGGCGCGGCCTGCGGTCAGGCCATCTGGTAGCGGGCCTTGGCGGCGCGCTCGATGGCGCCGGCGATCAGGCGGTCGAGGTCCATGCCGATGCGGAAATCCTGCAGGAAGCGCAGTTCCTCCTGCGTCGCCTCGCCATCGGCGGCGGCGACTTCGCAGGCCAGCAGGTAGGCGGTCTCCCGCAGGCGCTGCGGCAGGGCGTCCCGCATCAGGTTGAAGGCGCGGTCCAGCCCCTCGGCGTGGCCGAGCAGGGCCAGGCAGGTTTCGGTGACCGGCTCGATCTCCTGCGCCTGGAAGCCGGTGAAGACGGGCAGTTCCTGTACCAGCCGCGCCATCATGCCCAGTTCGGCGTCCGACATGTGCTGGTCGGCGGCGGACATCAGCACCATGGCGCAGATCAGCGCTTCGTGGACGGTGAAGTGGGTCTTGGTCTGCGGCATGGCGGGCGTGCTTCCTTCGTTGCTGACTGGCGTATCGTGGCCGGGTCTGCGCTTCAACCCGGCGGGAGGGCGGGAGATGCAAGAAAAGCGGCGGTCTGGCGCACGGCCTCGGCCAGGCCCAGGCGGCGCGGGACGACGCCTTCCGGCAGGCCGGCCAGCAGGCGGGAGGGGGTGCGGGGGTCCAGCAGCACGAAGACGCCACGGTCGTCGGCGCGGCGGATGAGGCGACCGAAGGCCTGGCGCAGGCGGTGCCGGGCGATGCCGTCATCATAGGAGGTCGGCCGGCCGCCGGAGAGATGAATCCGCCGCTCCCGGTGCAGGATGGAGGGGCGGGGCCAGGGCACGCGGTCGAACACCAGCAGGCGCAGGGCGCGGCCGGGGACATCGACGCCATCGCGCAGCGCATCGGTGCCGAGGAGGCAGGATTCCTCCTCCGCCCGGAAGATGTCGATAAGGGTGGCGCTGTCCATCGCATCGACATGCTGGGCGTAGAGCGGCAGGCCGGCCTCGGCCAGGGCGGGGGCGATGCGGGCATGCACGTCCCGCAGCCGCCGGATGGCGGTGAACAGGCCGAGGCCACCGCCGCCCGCAGCGATGAACAGCTGCTGCATGGCGGCGGCGACCTGGCCGGGGCTGTCCCGGTTCATGTCGTCCACCACGATGGCCAGGGTCTGGCTGGCATAGTCGAAGGGCGAGGGGACGGCGGCGCGGATGGCGGGGTTGGGCAGGTGCTGGACGCCGGTGCGGGCCTCGGCCTCGCGCCAGGCGGCCTCGGGGTCGCGCTTGGCGGAATTGTCGCGCAACGTGGCGGAGGCGATGAGCACGCCATGGGCGGGCGCGGCCACCTGCATGGCGAAGGGCACCGTTGGGTCCAGCCAGTGGCGGTGCATGCCGGCATCGATGTCGCGGCCTTCGCGCCGGGTCAGGGCCAGCCAGTCGACATAGAGGGGCCGGGTGCCGGGCTCCGGCGGCTCCTCCCGCAACTGGCGCAGCATGGAGAGCCAGGCGACGACGGGGATGAGGGCGCGGCGCTCGATGCTGCGGCTGGCGGTTTCCAGGCGGATGCGGTCACCGGTTTCCAACTCCTGGTCGGGATCTTCCAGGATGTCGGTGAGCAACTTGGAGAGGTGCTTCAGCGGGTCGCGCAGGCGCTCCAGCGCCGATTCCAGGGCGGTGGCCGCGGCGGGGAGATCCTCGTGCAGCGGGTGCAGGTCGGTCTCGGCATCGTAGAGCGTATCGGCTTCCGCCGTGCGGGCCAGGACCTGGATGCGGGTGGCGCGCAGGAAGGCCTCGCCGGGGCGGGGGTTGTCCGGGTCGGGCAGGTCTTCCCAGCGGTCCCACCAGCCGGAGGCGGGCAGGGCGCGGGCCATCTGTTCCGTGTGTTCCAGCGGGGGGATGAGGCTGGGATGGGCGGGGAGCAACTCCTCCAGCCGGCGGCGCAGGCCACGGGCGCGGCTGCGGCCGCCTTCATTGCCGAGCAGCCAGCGGCGCAGCTCCGCCATCTCGGCGCCGGAAAGGGCGGCGGAGAAGGCGCCGTCCGCCGCATCGAACAGGTGGTGGCCTTCGTCGAAGACGTAGCGGAGGGCGGGGCCGTCCTCGCTGGAGCCGCCGCCGCCCTTGGGGCCGAGCGCGGCCTGGACCATGACCAGGGCGTGGTTGGCCACCACCAGGTTGGCGGTGGCGGCGCGGCGGATGGAGTGCTCGACGAAGCAGCGCTTCCAGTGCGGGCAGGCGGAGTGGATGCACTCGCCCCGGCGGTCCGACAGCAGGGAGACGGCGCCGGAGGGGAAGAGCTCGGCGATCCAGCCGGGGAAGTCGCCGCCCATCAGGTCTCCGTCCCGCGAGGCGCCGGCCCAGCGGGCGACGAGGGCGAGGGCGAGGATACGGCCGGGCATGGCGCCGCTGACCGCTTCGTCGAAATTCAGCAGGCAGAGATAGTTCTCCCGACCCTTGCGGATGACGACCTTGCGGCGGCGTTCCTCCGGGTCCGGGTAGAGGCGGGCGAGTTCCTGGTCCAGCTGGCGTTGCAGGTTGCGGGTGTAGGTGGCGATCCAGACCGGGGCGCCGTTGCGCTCCGCCCAGAGGCTGGCGGGGGCGACGTAGCCGAGGGTCTTGCCGGTGCCGGTGCCGGCCTCGGCCAGGACCAGGCGGGGTTCGCCGGGGACGTCCCGCGGGGCGAAGGCCATGCTGGCGGCGCTGGCGAAATCGCCCTGGGAGGGGCGTTCCTCGGCGCCTTCGCCCAGGATCTCGGCCAGGCGGGTGCGGGCCTCGGCCGGGGAGACGGGCAGGTTGCCGGGGGGCTGGGTGGGGGCGGCTTCCTCCCATTCCGGCATGGTGCGCCAGACTTTCAGCCCGTCATTGCTGCCGCGGGCCTGAGGTTGGCCGAGAGCGGCGAGGATGGAATCCGCCCAGGGCCAGTGCATGGCATCCCGCAGCCGGGCGGCCAGCATGGCGACATCCCGGTTGGGCAGCGCGTTGCGGGCGCGGGCGAGGCGGCGGAGGATCTCGGTGGCGATTTCCGGCAGCAGGGCGGCGGCAGCTTCGGCGTCATCCGGCGGCGGCAGGTCCAGTGCGATGGCCAGGCCGCGCGGCGTAGGGGCGGCGGGCTGTGCCGGCAGGGCGAAGGCATACAATTCCAGCAGGTCATACGCACCGGGGATGGCGCCGACGCCGAGGCGCTTGGCGGTGGCGGGGGCGTGGACCAGGATGGGCGGGCCGAGTTCCTCCAGCGCCTCCAGCGTCTTGCGGGCGGAGAGGGTGGAGAGTTCGCCATCCGGGGTCAGCAGGACGCTGGCGCCATGGGGCGCCGCGATCAGCGCGGGCGCGGCGGGCAGCAGGAGGCGGGGGGGCAAGGGCGGCGAGGGCACGCCCCTATGTAGGGGCAAAAGGCGAACGAGGCCACGCCGGGGCGAGGCTGGCCGATCAAAGCTTTCAACGGGCGGGTGCCCCGTGGAAACGGCGCGTTGACCCTGGACCGTTGCGCTGGCATGGGGCGGGCATGAACGCCGATCCCACGCTCCGTACCATCAAGGCCTGGCCCTTCGAGGAAGCCGCCAAGGTCGCCGACCGATTGGAAGCGAGTGGGAAGAAAACGGCGCTGTTCGAGACGGGCTATGGCCCCTCCGGCCTGCCGCATATCGGCACCTTCGGCGAGGTGGCGCGCACCAGCTGGGTGCGGAACGCCTTCACGCGCCTGACCGGGCTGCCCGGCAAGCTGCTGGCCTTCAGCGACGACATGGACGGCCTCCGCAAGGTGCCGGACAACGTACCGAATGGCGACGTGCTGCGGCAGCACCTGGGCAAGAGCCTGAGCGCCATCCCCGACCCCTTCGGCACGCATGACAGCTTCGGGGCGCACAACAACGCCCGGCTGCGCGCCTTCCTGGACGCCTTCGGCTTCGAGTACGAGTTCGCCTCCGCCACCGACTACTACAAGTCCGGCCGGTTCGACGCGGCGCTGCTGCGGATGCTGGAGATGCATGAGGAAGTGCGGCAGGTGATCCTGCCGACGCTGGGGCCGGACCGGCGCGCCACCTATTCGCCCTTCCTGCCGGTGCATCCGAAGACCGGCGTGGTGATGCAGGTGCCGATGGAGGAGGTTCGCGCGGCGTCCGGCACCGTGGTGTGGCAGGACCCGGAGACGGGCGAGCGGTTCGAGACGCCGGTGACCGGCGGGCATGTGAAGGCGCAGTGGAAGGCCGACTGGGCCATGCGCTGGTTCGCCCTGGGCGTCGATTACGAGATGTCCGGCAAAGACCTGATCGACAGCGTGAAGCTGTCCTCGGCCATCTGCCGGGTGCTGGGGGCGGAGCCGCCGGTCAGCATGACCTACGAGCTGTTCCTGGATGCCAGCGGGCAGAAGATCAGCAAGTCCAAGGGCAATGGGCTGACGATCGAGGAATGGCTGCGCTACGCGCCGCCGGAGAGCCTGGCCTATTTCATGTACGGCCAGCCCGGGCGGGCGAAGCGGCTGCATTTCGACGTGATCCCGCGCGCAACGGACGAGTACCTGCAACAGCGCGAGAAGCTGCGCACCGCCGCCGACCCGGCGAACCCGGACTGGCACATCCATGGCGGTGAGGTGCCGAACACGCCGGAACCGCCGCTGACCTTCGGCATGTTGCTGAATCTCGTCACCGTCTCCGCCGCCGATACGCCGGAGCGGCTGTGGAGCTTCGTGCGCAACTACGCGCCGGAGGCGACGGCGGAGAACCAGCCGCTGCTGGGCCAGATGGTCGAGTACGCGGTGGCGTATTCGCGCGATTTCATCCTGCCCGGGCTGAAGCCGCGGGCGGTGACGGCGGAGGAGCGGCCGGCCTTCGAGGCGCTGGTGCAGTTGCTGACGCAGCACCAGGGCGAGATCGAGGCGCTGCCGCCGGGCTTGCCGCAGGCGGAGAAGATCCAGGAATACGTCTATGACGCCGGGCGCCGGGACCCGTTCCTGGTGCCGGCCAAGGATAGCGGGCGGCCCGGCGTGAGCCGTGGCTGGTTCAGCGCCCTGTACCAGGTGCTGGTGGGGACGGACCAGGGTCCGCGCTTCGGCAGCGTCGCCGCCGCCTACGGCATTCCGGAGACGATCCGGCTGGTGGAGGAAGCGCTGGCAAGGCCCGCTGACACGGCGACGGCAGAGGTCGATCCCGCGTGAAGAATATGCTGACCCTGCTACGGCGCCACGGGCCGACGGTCTTTGGTCTGCTGTTGCTGGTTGGCGCTGTCTACGTCGTCCAGAAGGAGTTTCGCACTCTTTCCATGTCCGACATCCGCGCGGCGGTGGCGGCGGTGCCGGCCCGGGCGTTGTGGCTGGCGGCGGGCTGGACCGTGCTGGCCTATGCGGTGTTGACCATCTACGACCGGCTGGGTTCCGTCTATGCGGGCAAGCCGGTGAGTTATTCCCGCACCTCGCTGGCTTCGTTCTGCGCCTACACGCTGGCGCATAACCTGGGCGTGGCGGCGGTGTCAGGTGCGGCGATCCGCTACCGGTTCTACGCGGCCTGGGGGCTAACGCCGGTCGAGATTGCCAAGGTCATTGCCTTTACCAGCCTGACATTCGGGCTGGGCGGCATGGCGCTGGGCGGCGCGGTGCTGCTGTTGGAACCCGAGATCCTGCCCTGGTTCGGCGACAATGCGCCGCGCTGGGTGATGAGCGGGCTGGGGTTGCTGCTGTTCGGCGTGGTGGGGGCGTACCTTGTACTCTCCCGCGTGTTGCCGCATTTCACGGTGTTCGGGCACAAGATCGACCTGCCCGGTTTCCGTATGGCGCTGCTGCAGACGACGCTGGCGGTGGTGGATGTCGCCGTCACTACCATGATCTTCTACGTGCTGTTGCCGGAGGCCGACGGGCTGACCTTTGTGCGCTTCCTGGGCATTTACCTGGCGGCGTATTCGGCCGGGCTGGCGGCGAACGTGCCGGGCGGGCTCGGGGTGTTCGACACCGTCATCCTGCTGGGGCTGCAGCCCTACGTGCCGGCGCCGCAGGTGGTGGGCGCGCTGTTCCTGTTCCGGCTGTACTACTACATCGTGCCACTGTTCATCGCCGGGCTGCTGTTCGCCGGGTTCGAGCTGAGCCAGCGCCGGCATGTGCTGGAGCGGGTGCGAACTGAGGCGCGGGTGGCGGACTCGCTGGAAGTGCCGGCGCTGTCGGCGCTGACGGCGATCATGGGCGTGGCGCTGCTGTTCTTTGGCGCGCTGCCCTCGCGCGGGACCTGGCTGGCCGAGCGGGCGGGCGAGTGGGTGGCGCTGGCGGGGCATTTCGCCGCATCGATCATCGGCTCGCTGTTGCTGGTGATGGCGTATGGGATGCTGCGGCGGCTGCGCATCGCGCGTATCGCCGGCATCGTGCTGCTGCTGCTGGGCGCGCTGGTGATGGCGATGAAGGGCGAGCCCTGGTGGATGGTGGGGCTGTTCCTGGTGCCGGCCGGCTTGTTGATGGGGCTGCGCAGCGCCTTCTACCGCAATGCCAGGCTGACCGCCGAGCCGCTGACGGCGGGGACGGTGATCTCGCTGGCCGCCAGCCTGGGTTGTGCGCTGCTGCTGGCCAGCGTGGCGCGGCAGGGCGGGCTGACGGATGACCCGTGGTGGGAGGTGCCGTTCTCCAGCAACGCGCCGGATTCCCTGCGCTTTGCCGTTGTCGTCGGCGTGGTGCTGCTGCTGGGCGCAGTGTTCCGCTTGTTGCGGCCTTCCCGGTTGGCGCCGACGGTGTATGACGAGGCCACGCGGCAGCGATTGGCCGGGCTGGGGGCGTGCTCGCCCGAGCAGGCGGATGGGGCGGTGTTCGCCGATGCGGGGGCGGGCTTTGCCTTCCGCAAGCTGCAGGGCGTGTGGATCGGCCTGGGTGACCCGGCGGGGGGCGACGAGGCGGCGCGGATTGCCGTGATCTGGCACTTCCGCGACCTGTGCGAGCGCAACGGCGTGCGGCACGCCTTCTGGCAGGTCGGGCCGGATCTGCTGCGGGTGTATGAAGATAGCGGGCTGGCGGCGGTGCCGCTGGCGGACGGGACGTATCTGGCGTGCCAGGCGGAGAGCGACCCGCAATGGCTGCTGGAAGAGATGCAGCGGGACCAGGGTGCGATCGCCTCCGGCTGAGTGAGCCGGAGGCGGGAGTGACTGAAGTTGGCGCGCCCTGAGGGGGCGGCCGAGCGGGCCAGCCTTACTGGCTGGCCCAGAGGATGCGGTGCATCCAGGCGATTTCCGACAGGTCGAAGCTGTAGTTGGGGTGGGCGGGGTTCAGGCTCGCCAGCTCGATCTTGCGCGCGGATTGGCGCAGCAATTCCTTGGCCATGACTTCCCCCTTCATCGTGCGGACGACGACGCGGTCGCTGCGGCGGACGGGGGAATTGGGAGAGACGATGATGATGTCTCCATCCCGGAACACCGGCTCCATGCTGTCCCCGGAGATTTCCAGCGCATAGGCATTGGGGTCTGACAACTCGGGCGTGCTGATCTCGTCCCAGCCGCCGCCGACGGGGTAGCCGCCATCGCCGAAGAAGCCCTCGCTGCCCGCCTGGGCCAGGCCCAGCAGCGGAATGCGGCGGCCCGGATTCGGGCGGCTGCTGTTGTGCAGCGTGGGGGCGCCGGTGACGAGACCGGCGAAGGTCTCCATCTCCGTGCCCGTGGCTTCCAGGATCTTGGCGATGGATTCGGTGGAGGGCCAGCGGGGCCGGCCGTCGCTGCCGACGCGCTTGGAAGGGTTGAAGGCGGTCGGGTCGAGGCCTGCGCGGCGCGCGAGGCCGGAGGCGGAGAGACCATGCTCCGCCGCCAGGGCATCGATGGCCCTCCAGATGTCGTCATGACGCATGAGGCGGATCATCCTAGGCATTGAATCTAAAGGCAAGGGCCTGAACGTAGGAAGATGATCACATTTAGGTGTTGACGCCTAAAAGAACTGGCTTAATGTTCCTGTTATGTTCATTGGTTCTTAGGAAAGGACACCGCACCCACCATGCCCGCCGCTCTCCGTACCAACAGTGTTCCGGTTCTCTCCTCGATGGCCAAGGCCGAGCCCTTCCGATCCGCTGAAGAAGCCTGGATCTGGACCATGTCTGCCCTCGTCGCACGCCATGAGGGCGCGCGGATCGTCGCCGGTGCCGGCAGCAAGCAGCGCCCCTGCGAGCCCGACGACGTCGTGAAGTGCCTGGACCGGCTGTACCGCCAGCGGCGGATCGACCTGGTGCATGCGCGGATCATGCGGCTGTGGGGGGAGCGGGGCATGGCGCCCGACCCGCGCCAGCTGAGCGAGCGGAACGACTGGCGCATCTGGAACGAGGCGATGCAGCGGCTGGACTGGCCGCTGCGCATGAAGGGCATCGTGGCGGGCGAGACGCCGCTGGGCGGCATGGCTGAGGTAGTGGAACTGGCGGCGCGCAGCGCGGTGGGAGGCGGCGTATGAAGCGGGCGGCGACGGCAAGGACGGCGCGGCGGACTGGAGACATGCCCGCGCCCACTGGGCGCGGACGGGTACGCGCCGTGGCGCGGCAGCGTGGCGCCGCCTCCTCGGAAGGGGGGGCGGCGTCGTCCGTTCGGCCCTCCCACCGCCATGCGTTGGCGGAGGGGGCGCAGCGCGTGTGGATCGGCTTCGGCGGGCGGGCGGACCGGTTGTGGCTGCGGCTGTTGCGGCCCGGCTTCCGCCACTGCTTCGCCGCGGTGGAGGACGCGCAGGGCTGGACGGTGGTGGAACCGCTATCCGGCCGCTTGCTGGTGGCGCGGCCGGTGCTGGTGCCGGGCTTCGACCTGCCCGGCTTCTATCGTCGCGCGGGCCTGACGGTGCTGGGGCCGTTCGAGCCGGGGGCTCCGCATTGCGGCGTGGTGCCGGCATTCTCGCCCTATTCCTGCGTCGCGGTGTGCCGGGCGCTGTTGGGGCAGGGGGCGCCGTTCGCCATGACGCCGCGTGGCCTGCACCGGGCGCTGGAGAAAAAGTTGGAATATAGGAAAATAAACGTTGACGAGGGGAATTTATTCCCCTAGAACCGGTCTCGTCAACGGGCGAGTTGCGTTCGCTGACCTTCCTCCCGATCCCCCCAAGACTGCACGGGCCCGCGCCGAGATCTTCTCGGCCGGGCCCGTGGCTTTTTGAGGCTGCCGATCGGCGGGTTGAGCCCCCTTTCATCGCTGACAGTCCAGAGGAGCCCGCACGCGCATGGGTGGGATGTTCAAAGCCCCGAAGCCGACGGTGGTGACCGCTGCCGAGCCGGTCGCCCCGCCGGCCGCGACGCCCGCCAGCGTGGCCACCGCCGCGCAGACGGCGCGGCTGGAGAACCAGGACCGTGGCCGCCGCGGCATGGCCGGGACCGTCGCCACCTCCGACCGCGGGGTGCTGGAGGCGGCACCGCGGGCGGTGGCGAGTGCCCGCAAGACCTTGCTGGGGGAATGAGCGGATGCGACCGCAGGATATGACGCCGGAGATGGTGCTGGCGCGCTACGACGCCGCGCTGGAGCGCCGGCGGCCTTGGGAGAGCGTCTGGCGCGAGTGCTACGACCACGTGTTGGCGCAGACGCCGGGCGCTGGCGGGCCGATGCTCTATGACGCCACGGCGGCCGATGCGGCGGAGCAGCTTTCCGCCAGCCTGCTGGCCGAGCTGACGCCGCCGTGGTCCCGCTGGTTCGGCCTGGCGCCGAGCCGGGCGTTGGAGGAAGGGCCGGATGCCGCCGCCGCCGCCGCCGCGCTGGAAGAGGCGGCGGAAGTGCTGCAGGGGCATTTCGACCGTTCCAACTTCGCGTCCGAGATGCACCAGGCGTTTCTGGACCTGGTGGTGGCGGGCACGGGCGTGCTGCTGGTGGAGGAGGCGCCGGCGGGCGAGACCAGTGCGCTGCGCTTCACCGCTGTGCCGCTGACCCAGGCGGTGTTGGAGGAAGGCGCCGGCGGCCGGCTGGACACGATCTACCGCGCCAACATGCTGGACACTGCGGGTATCCAGCGCCGCTACCCGGCGGCCGTGCTGCCGGTGGGACTGGAGCCGCGTGAGGACGAGCCGGCGGCGCGGATGCGCGTCGTCGAGGCCGTATGGCCGGACGGGCATGGCGGCTGCGGCTTCATGGCGGTGCTGGACCATGACGGGCGGGCGGTGCCGCTGGCATCGGGCCGGTTCCTGGACAGTCCGTTCATTGCCTTCCGCTGGCTGAAGGCGCCGGGCGAGACGTACGGGCGCGGGCCGGTGATGAAGACGCTGCCCGACATCCGCACCGCCAACAAGGTGGTGGAGCTGGTGTTGAAGAACGCCTCCATCGCCGCGACGGGCATCTGGCAGGCCGAGGATGACGGGGTGCTGAACCCCGCCACGGTGCGGCTGACGCCGGGTGCCATCATTCCCAAGGCACCGGGTTCTTCCGGCCTGACGCCGCTGGCGGCACCGGGGAATTTCGATGTGTCCCAGCTGGTGCTGGATGATCTGCGGCAGCGCATTCGTGGCGCGCTGCTGGCGGACCGTCTGTCCTCGCCCCAGGATGCGCGCATGACGGCGACGGAGGTGCTGGAGCGCAGTGCCCAGACCGCCCGCCTGCTGGGCGCGACCTATGGACGGTTGCAGGCCGAGCTGCTGACGCCGCTGGTGGCGCGCTGCCTCTCCATCCTGCGCCGGCGCGGCGAAGTGCCGCCGATGCTGCTGGATGGACGGGAAGCGCGGCTGACCTACCAGTCCCCCCTGGCCCGGGTGCAGGGCAGGGCGGATGCGGCGAATACCTTGCTGTTCCTGCAGGCGGCGTCGGCGCTGGGGGCCGAGGCCACGGCGCAGATCGACATTGCCGCGGCGACCCGACACCTGGCCCGCGCGCTGGCCGCGCCGGCAGGGATTCTGAACCCCGCCCCGATCGAGGAGTGATGAACCGCATGTCCGAGAATCTACTGGAGGCCGCTGCGGAAACGCGTAGCGGCGAGATTGCCCTTCGCCCGGAGGATGTGCCGGAGAAGTTCTGGGATGCCGAGGCGAAGGCGCTGCGCGTCGATGCCCTGCTGAAATCCTACAAGGAGCTGGAGAAGCGCATGTCCCAGCGCTTCGCGCCGCCGGCGCCGGATGCGCCGGAGGAGGAGAAGCTGCGCTTCCGCCGCGCGATCGGTGTACCGGACTCGCCTGATGAATACGCCATCGAGGCTAAGCACGAGATGTGTGGCCCGGATGCGGAGGTGAACCGCAAGCTGCATGAGGCCGGTTTCAGCTGCACCCAGGTGCAGCTGGTGTATGACCTGGCGGCCGAGCGGTTGCTGCCGCTGATCGCCGAGGCGGCCGCCGATTACGAGGCGCAGAAGCAGGTGGCGAAGCTGGCGGAATCGCTGGGTGGCGAGGCGCAGTTCCGCCGCATCGCGCCGCAGATTACCGCCTGGGGCAAGGCGAACCTGCCCCCGCAGGTATTTGCCGCGCTCTCCACCACCGCCGAGGGCGTGCTGGCGCTGCATGCCATGATGGCGAAGGGCGAGCCCAGCCTGGCACGCGAGGCCGCGCCGGCCGAGAATGTTGACGAGCAGGCGTTGCGCAAGATGATGCGTGACCCGCGCTACTGGCGCAGCCGTGAGCCCGAATACGTCAAGCGCGTGAGCGACGGCTTCAAGCGCCTGTTCGGCAACGGCTGAACCCTATCGCGGCAGGGGCCCGGACACCGGCCCTGCCGCGGGGCCGCCGGCGCGGCGCTGAAGCGCCCCGGCGGCCCAACTCCACATTTCGCCACGCTCAACCCGCATTGCCGGGCGCGTTGGCGTGCCTGCATCGCCGGCCCCGCATGGGACAAGCCGGGCGGTGCGGGCTGCTTCCCTCATTCCTTCATCCAGCAAGGACGACACGCATGTCTGCCACCATTGACCAGGTTTTCGCGAAGCAGTTCGAGTCCGAGGTGCATGAGGCCTACCAGCGCCAGGGTAGCAAGCTGCGCCCGACGGTGCGCAGCAAGAGCGGTGTGCGCGGTGCCTCCACTGTGTTCCCGATCGTCGGCCGCGGCACGGCGGCGGCGAAGGCGCGCAACGGTGCGGTGCCGGTGATGAACCTGGCGCATTCGCATGTCGAATGCTTCCTGCAGGACTATTATGCCGGCGAGTGGATCGACCGCCTGGACGAGCTGAAGACCAATATCGACGAGCGCGCGGTGGTGGCCAATGCCGGCGCCTATGCGCTGGGGCGCAAGACCGACGAGCTGATCATCTCCGCGCTGGATGCCGGCACGCGGGAAGCCGTGGGCACCGGTGCCGGTACCACCGATACGGACGGGCTGACCAAGGCCAAGGTGCTGCTGGCCTTCGAGATGCTGGGCGCCGCCGACGTGGCCGATGATGGCAACCGCTTCGCCATCGTCGGTTGGAAGCAGTGGAGCCAGCTGCTGCAGATCGAGGAATTCGCCAACACCCAGTATGTGGGCGATGCCGACCTGCCGTGGAAGGGCACGCAGGCCAAGCGCTGGCTGGGCGCGACCTGGATGCCGCATTCGGGCCTGACCAAGAGCGGCAACCTGCGCTTCTGCTACTTCTACCACAAGACCGCCATCGGCCATGCGGTGGCGCAGGAGGTCTCCACCGACATCACCTGGCATGGCGACCGCGCCGCCTTCTTCGTCAACAACATGATGAGCCAGGGCGCGGCGCTGGTGGACGAGACCGGCGTGGTGCGGATGCGCGCCTTCGAGGCCTGATGCAGATGCGCGCCTTCGGGGCGTGACGATGGGCCGGCCAGTGGGAAACCCTTGCCGGCCTTACTTCCCTCATCTGCTGCACAGGAGGCTTTCCGATGGCGCTCTCCGCTCTCGTCCTTTGTTCGCGCGCGCTGTTGAAGATCGGCGCGCAGCCCGTCACCTCCTTCGACGAAGGCACTGCCGAGGCGGAGGTGGCGGCCAACCTGTATCCTTCCGTGCGCGATGCGATGCTGTCCTCCCACCCGTGGTCCTTCGCCATGGGGCAGATGGACCTGCCGCGCCTGCTGGAAGTGCCGCATGCGGATTACAGCCACGCCTTCCAGCTGCCGGCCGATTTCCTGCGGGTGCTGTCGGCCGGCTGTGGCGGGGCGGGGCGGGGCCTGCTGTACCGGCTGCAGGAGCAGAGGCTGCATACCAATGCGGCGCAGGTGACGCTGACCTACGTGTTCCGGCCGGAGGAGAGCGAGTTTCCGCCCTTCTTCGCTTCGGCGTTGGTAACGCGGCTGGCGGCGGAGTTCTGCATTCCGCTGACCGAAAGCACCTCCCGCGCCGAATTGCTGCACCGGCTGGCCGATGCGGAGCTGCGCAACGCGCGGCGGACGGACAGCCAGCAGAATACGGCGCAGGCGCTGGAAGATTTCCCACTGATCATGGCGCGGGGGTGACGACATGGCCATGGGCCGCAGCGTCAAGACCAGTTTCACTGCGGGCGAGCTCGGCGACCAGCTTCTGGGCCGGGGGGACCTGCGCGCCTTCGAGAATGGCGCGCGGCGCCTGCGCAATGTCTTCATCCAACCGACCGGCGGCGTGACGCGCCGGCCTGGCCTGCGCCACGTGGCGCTGCTGCCGGGCGTGGCGAAGTTGATCGCCTTCGAGTTCAACACCGAGCAGACCTACCTGCTGGTGCTGTCCGACCGCCTGTTGCAGGTGTTCATGGGCGACGTGCCCGTGGCGCAGCTGGCGGCGCCATGGACGGCGGCGATGCTGGACAACATCGCCTACACGCAGAGCGCCGATACGTTGCTGCTGGTGCATCCCGCCATGCAGCCGCAGCGGGTTACCCGCAGTAGCCACACGGCGTGGTCCATCGCGCCCTGGAACTTCGTTGCCGAGCCGTTCCACCGCTTCGCGCCGGGCAATGTGACCCTGGCGGCTAGCGCGGTGAGTGGCGTGGCAGCGGTTACGGCCAGTGCGCCGATTTTCCAGGCCGGGCATGTGGGCGCGCGGCTGCGGATCGGGCTGCGGAAGATGCTGGTCACGGCGGTCGCCTCCGCCACCTCCGCGGCCGTGTTGGTCGAGGAGGGCCTGGACGGGACGGCGCCGACTGCGGATTGGGATGAGGCCTCATTCAGCGAGGCGCGGGGTTGGCCGGTGACGGTGTGCTTCCACCAGGACCGGCTGGTGGTGGGCGGCTCCCGCGACCTGCCCAACCGGCTTTGGCTCTCACGCTCCGGCGACCTGTTCAACTTCGATCTCGGCACCGGCCTGGATGATCAGGCGATCGAGTTCGGGCTGCTGTCGGATCAGGTGAATGCCATTCGCGCCGTGTTCTCCGGCCGGCACCTGCAGGTGTTCACGTCCGGCGCCGAATGGATGGTGACGGGCGATCCGATGACGCCGGCCTCGATCCAGTTGCACCGGCAGACGCGCATCGGCTCCGCCACCACGCGGATCATCCAGCCCGTCGATGTCGATGGCAGCACGATCTTTGCCGCGCGGTCCGGCCAGGCGGTGCATGAATACGCCTATACCGACGTGCAGCAGGCCTACCAGGCAAATGACCTGGCGTTGGTTGCCCGCCACTTGGTGCAGGCGCCGGTGGCCATGGCGTATGACCAGACGCGGCGGCTGCTGCACGTGGCCATGCAGGGCGGCTGGATGGCGACGTTGACCCTGTACCGCACCGAGCAGGTCACCGCCTGGACGCGCCAGGATACCGACGGCCGCTTCGTCTCCCTCGGCGAGATCGATGGCACCGTCTGGTGCGTCACCGAGCGACTGGGGCGCTACCGGCTTGAGCGGCTGGACGATGCGCTGGCGGTGGATGCCGGGCTGGATGGCACGGCGGCCGAGGCGCGCACGCATTGGAGCGGACTGGAGCATCTGCCAGGTGCGACCGTGCAGGTCGTCGCCGATGGCGCGCCGCGCGGAACCGTGCCGGTGGTGGCTGCCGGCGTGACGCTGGATGAGGCCGCCAACACTGTTCAGGTCGGGCTGGGCTTCGCGCATCTGATCGAGCCTTTGCCGCCGCAGCTGTTCGCCGCCGGCGGGTCGCGCACCGGGCCATTGCGGCTGGTGGCGGCGACCTTCCGGGTGCTCGACACGGCAGCGCTGACCGTCGATCTCGGCCGCGGCGTCGCGCCGGTGCCGTTCCGCCGCCTGGATACGCCGATGCTGGATGCGGGGCCGCCGCGCTTCACCGGCGATGTCACCTTGCGCGGCATCGGCTGGCGTCGGGACACCCTGCAGCCGCTCTGGCGCATCGAGGGTGCGACGCCGCTGCCGATGACGCTGCTTTCCGTCACCACCGAGACCAGGATGACCGATTGATGGCCCAACTCGTTCCCATTGCGGCTGTGGCCGGTACCGCGGCCTCGCTCTACGGCACGGTGCGGCAAGGGCAGCAGCAGGCGGCCTCCGCCAAGGCGCAGGCGCAGCAGCAGCAACAGGCGCTGGATGTGCGGCAGCAGCAGCTGACCACCGCCCAGGCAGCGGAAGAGCGCACGCGGCAGGACCGGCTGGACCGCACCGTGGCGTCCACGCGGGCGCGGCTGGCGGCATCCGGCGTCAACCCCGACCAGGGTTCCGCCGGCGCCATCACCGCCGGCCTGGCGCAGGATGCGGCGGAGGCGAGCGCGGAGAGCGACGGCGCCTATGCCGCCCGCATGGCGTCCGGCCGCAGTAGCCTGCTGAACGCGGATGGCTCCCTGACCACCTGGCTGCGGGCTGGCAACAGCTTCGGCGGCGCGGTGCGCAACCTGCTGGACTGACCGTCGGCGCCTGCGCCTTTCCCCACCCCTTCCGCACGAGAGATCCGAATGGCCGAGCATATCCGCATCGGTGACGTCGCGCCGCGTGTGCATTACGCGGCGGACGGCGCCCAGACCGTCTTCATCTACCCTTTTCCCATCTTCCGGGTTGCCGATCTGGAGGTTCGCCTGGATGGGCAGGTCCTGGCTGGTGGCTATACGGTGCTGGGCACGGGGGCCTCCGACGGAGGCAGCGTCGTCTTCGCCGTGCCACCGGCGGCGGGGCTCGTGCTCGCGCTGCGGCGCCGGCTGGTGATTGCCCGCACCAGCGACTTCCAGCCGAACGGCCTGTTGCGGGCCAACACGCTGAACGATGACCTGGACCATCAGGTCGCGGCGTTGCAGGAGTTCCGCGACGACCTCGGCAGCACCATCCGGATCAATCCGGGCGAGGTGCCGGCGGGGCTGACGCTGCCGGACCGGGACGGGCGCGCCAACCGCGTGCTGGGCTTTGACAGCCTCGGCCACGTCACCGCGTTCGCGCGGGAAGAGGGTACGCTGCGAGTGCCGTTCCGTGGCGCTATTCCGCGCACCATCAGCGACAAGCTGGCAGAGGTGCTGTCGGCACGGGATTTCGGCGCGACGGGCGATGGCATCACCGATGACGGCCCGGCGCTGCAGGCGGCGATGAATGCCGCAGCCGCCGCCGGCAGGGTGCTGGAGATCGGCGAGGGCACCTTCCGCACCACCATGCCGCTGTTGCTGGCCGGCGCCGCCGCCGGGCTGACCATGCGGGGCAGCATCATCTATGCCGGGCCGTCCGGCGCCGCCGCGCTGACCCTGGGGGATGGTGCCGCCGCGCGGAATGCCAGCAAGCTGTACCAGGGGCTGCGGGTGGTCCGGGAGACGATCTCGGACTGGTTGAACGAGGGCGATATCGGCATCGTCATCCGCAACCTCGATGCCAGCATCGTCGAGCTGCGGCAGGTGGAGGGCTTCACCATCGGGCTGCGCACCGAAGGTGTGGAGCGTGGCTTCGAGGACAGCGTGCTGCATCTCGGCCGGATCGTGAACAACCGGATCGGGCTGGATGTGCGGACCTCCACCGCAGGCGCCTGGAACAACAGCATCCGTTACCACGGCGGCCACTTCGCCAATGCGTCGGCGGTGCATCCGACGATGGACCGGTACGGGGTGCGGTTCTCCTGCCCGCCGGGGGCGTATCCGCGCCACAACGCGCATCTGTTCGTCGGCCCGGCCTTCGAGTTGCAGCGGCAGGGCTCGCCCGGCACCGTCGCAGCCATCCCGTTCCTGCTGGAGGCGGGGGACGAGCGCGGCATCATCGCCCGCGGCGTGCGGATGGAACAGTGCAGCCCCTTCGTCGCCCGCCACGCCGGTGGCGCCAATGATTGCATCTACGAAGTCTGCTACGTCGGCACCTACGCCTTTACCGGCGTGGCGGTCGACTACACCGCCGCGGCGACGCGGGCGGGCGGCACGGTCATTCCCTTGCATCAGGCCGCCGCCGCGCAGGGGACGCCCCGCCTGGTAGCGGCGGCGGAGAATGTGCGGCAGCGCGCCTTCCGCCAGAGCATCGACACGGCCGGCGGCGTGGGCTTCGAGCAGATGGCGGTGCTGTCGGGCAATCCGTCCAGTACGCCGGGCACTCTCACCGGCCTTGCCTTCGCTGGCCTGACGCTGCTGACGCTGAATGCCGATACCGTCGGGGTGCCGACCAGCCGTGCCTTGGCCTTCGTCGTCGATAGCCGGGACTGCAAGGAGTTCTTCATCGCCGCCGAAGGGTCCGAGCTGCGGCCGGTGGTGATGCAGTTCGACGCGAATGAGAACGTGCTGGATGGCAGCGCGCCCGCCCTGTTCTCCAACATGAACGCGGTCTACGCGGGCAGCCCCTCCTTCTTCTGGGAGGGCAATGCCGATCTGGACAGTCTCGTCGGCGGTATCGCCATCAACAAGCTGCAGCGGGTGACGTTGCATCCCAATGCGCGTTATGCCGCTATCGGTATCCGTGGCGGTTCCGCCAGTGCGGTGCTGAGGGCTTTGCGGCTGTATTGCGCGCCGCTGTATGCGCCGGCCCTGCTGTATGGCGGCAGCCGCAAATGGGGCGTGCGCGAGTACACCACCGCCGATCCCGGCTGGACGATCCCGGCCCTGGCGGCGGGTGCGACGGCCACGCGGGACGTCACGCTGCCGGGCGTCCGGCAAGGGGATTTCGTGCAGGCTTCCTTTGCGAAGGCGTCCGGCTTCCAGAATGGCGGGGTGGTGTTCCACGCTAGCGTCGGCGGCACGGCCGGTGCCGACCAGGTGCGGGTGACGGCCCACAATGTCAGTGGCGGCAGCATCACCGTGGATGCGGGGACCGTGTATCTCCGTGCCACCAAGCCAAGGATCTGAACATGAAAGGCATCCCACCGGCTCTCGCGGCCGAGTTGGAGACGGCGGCGATGCGCGTGGCGGAGGATTACGGCGCGTTCATCGCCCGTGGTCCGGCGCCGGGCACGCATGACGATGCCAAGGCCTTCGCCGCGCACCATGCCGCGGCGAAGTCGGCCCTGGCGCACCTGGAACAGGTGCTGAAGATCGCTCGCGCCGCCGGCGCGGGGGATGAGATGGCCGGCGTCGCCCAGGCCAATGCGCTGCTGCTGCAGGCCAGGGGCGCGCTCTCCGAGGTAGAGGAGGATGATGGCGATGACGGAAGCGCCGGCTGACCTCCTGGAGTTCGTCTGGGTCTGGAACACGCATCTTCGCCAGGCGACGCCGCCGGTGCATCGCCGGGTGCTGCGCTGGCTGGATGCCCGCCGGCAGGCGGAGGACGGGCGGCTGCTACTGATGGCGTTCCGGGGCTGCGGCAAGTCCACCCTGGTCGGGCTGTACTGCGCCTGGCTGCTTGCGCGCTGGCCGGATACGCGCATCCTGGTCGTCGCCGCTGACCGCCAGTTGGCGACGAAGATGGTGGCGACGGTGCGACGGATCATCGAACGGCATCCGCTCTGTGCGCATCTGGTGCCGCAGCACGCGGAAGCCTGGGCGGTGGACCGCTTCACCGTGCGGCGCCAGGGCGCGTTGCGCGACCCTTCCATGCTGGCGGCGGGGCTGACCGGCAACATCACCGGCAGCCGCGCCGAAGTGATCATCTGCGACGATGTCGAGGTCGCCGGAAACTGCGACTCCCCCGGCAAGCGCACGGAACTGCGCGAGCGGCTGGCGGAGACTGAGTTCATCCTGACGCCAGGCGGCACCATCCTGTACGTTGGCACGCCGCATTGTGCCGAGAGCCTGTATCTCCATCCGGATGAGGGTGAGGCGTTCCTCGGCACTTACCACCGGCTGCGGATTCCACTGCTGGACGAGGCCGGGCGTAGCGCCTGGCCGGAGCGCTTCTCCACCACCATGATCGCGCAGTTGCGCGAGCGCGTCGGGCCCATCCATTTCGGCCGGCAGATGCTGTTGCGGCCGGTGGCGGGCAGCGCGGCGCGGCTCGATCCCCGCCTGATCATCCGCTATGCGGAGGACACGGATTACCGCGAGGCGCATGGCCGCCCGCTGCTGTCGCTGCTGGGGCGGAGGATGGTCTCCGGTGGCGGATTCTGGGACCCGGCCTATGGACGGCCGGGCAGCGGCGATGGATCGGTGCTTGCCGCCACCTACAGCGATGCGGAGGGGAACCACTACTTGCATCGCCTGGCCTACCTGACGCACCAGCCCGATGCGGCGGACGACCCGGCGACGCAGCAATGCCGCCAGGTGGCGCAGATCGCGCGGGAGTTGCTGTTGCCGGTGCTGCGGGTGGAGACCAATGGCATCGGCCGCTTCCTGCCCGCGCTGCTGAAGCGGGAGATGGCGCGGATCGGCGCCGCCTGCGCGGTGGTGGAGCAGCACAGCCGGCACGCGAAGCAGGACCGGATTCTCTCGGCCCTGGACCCGGTGCTGGCGGCGCGGAAGCTGCACGCGCATGAACGCATCTTCCGCACGCCGTTCCCGACCGAGATGGCGGAGTGGAAGCCGGACACAGCAGGGTTGCGCGACGATGCTTTGGACGCGCTCTCCAGCTGCCTGCTGGCGGAGCCCGTGCGCTTGCCCGGCGCGCCGCCCGTCGCGCGTGGGCCAGGGTGGCGCGGGCTTTAGCGGCCACCGTCCTTCATAAGGATATTCATGCATGGCGATGGTTTCCGTACGCGCCTAGGACCGGATGCGCGACGGCAAGCAGCAGCATGTCGATAGCCATTCGCGTTCAGCGCCTGGGGGCGCTGATGATCGTGGCAGCATCGGTTATGGTGGCGCTGCCTCGACCGGGCGAGATCGCGGCGGCGGATCGGTGATCTTTGTAACGCGAGGCGCAATCCCTCCGATCCTTTGGGGACGCGCCCCGCAACCTCTCGAGGGAGGCGGAGGATATGGCGACCCCTCCCGGGGCTCCGGTGCGAGCCATTTTGGCCGGAGCGCATCGCCACGGCCAAGCAATGAGCCGCGATTTGATATCAATCCTGATAAACGGGCGCAGCATGCGCCCTCGACCCAAAGCGATCCGGGCCGAAGCACGTTGCATGCGGATGCCAATGCCTTGATGCGGGAATTCGCCGGACGTGGTCGGGTTTTCGCCGGGAGTCGGCCCGGAGTAGGCGGCACGAAGGAGACATTCGACACTGGAGATCGGGTTATCGGTATGTATCGCCAGCTTGACGGACGGGAGGCACTGACAACACCAGGGACAATTCATTATTCAAAGACCGGGGCGCATATATTGTTCCGGCTCAACCAAACGGGTGGGTAAACTGATGGTGGCCTGGGCCAATTTGTCTAAAATGCGCGCCGATTTGATCTTGTCGGCGCGCCGCGCTCTGCGTGGTCAAACACCGGAATGTCTGGTGGCATATTCGGTTGACGTGGATATCCCTCGCCACCTTCTCAAAATGAGAGCGCATTGTTCTTACCACCCTCTGAAAAAGAGATGGAGGATTTGTCCTGCGTGGAAACAGAAATTTTCTGCGATTACTTTGACGATACTTTTTTCGAGACGGAGATAGAGGTGCTGGCTCCTGGCGCGGAGCCGAACTTCCTGCCGGGTGGCGTGGCCTATCGCCGCTCGGAACAGCAAGGCTGACGTAATTCATATACAACTCGTTCGGCACCTCATCTGGACCTGACCCTACTCAAAGCCGGTGCACATATTGTTCCGGCTAGGCCAAACGGATGGATCTTATAATGGTAGTCTGGGCCAATTTGCCAAAGATGCGCGCCGATCTGATCTTGGCGGCGCGCCTAGCTCTGCGCGATCAAACACCGGAATGTCTGGCGGCGTATTCGGTTGACGTGGATATCCCTCGTCATCTCCTTAAAATGAGAGCGCACTGTGCCTCTCAACCTTCTGAGGAAGAGATGGAAGATTTGTTCTGCGCGGAAACAGAGATATTCTCTTATTATTTTGATGATACTTTTGTTGAGACGGAGATAGAGGTGCTGGCACCTGGTGCGGAGCCGAATTTTCTGCCGGGTGGTGTGGCCTATCGCCGCTCAGAACAGCAAGGCTAAAGCTGGAGCGGCCATCTTAAAACACCGCCATGTCTGTTTACCACACGGCAAGGCTCACCATGTCATGCTGCACTGCACAGTGGAGCATGCCGCTCAATGGCTCAGGTCTCGCCTTGCACGTCGCAGGCTGTCTTCCAGTCGCCGGATTGGTTCGACACCGGCAACAGCCCTATCGGCACCTTTCGCTTCCGTGGCGGCCGACAGGCGCCGACGACCCGCGCACTGATTCACTACACGCCGGAGGGAAGGCGCTTCATCCCCGCCCGCCCGGAAGGTTTCGCCGCCCCGCCCTGGCGGTTGGAGGCCTGGCATGAATGGCAGGCGGACCTGGCCTGGTCGTTGCGTCGGGCACTGAAGGGGCAGACACCGCAGGCCCTGGCGCTTTCCGTGGTCGCGCTGGACCTGCGCGCACGCGCCGCCACGCTGTACCATGTGCTGGACCGCGCTCCGCGTGGCGCGGACGAGTACGACCTCAACGCGATCGAGGCCGAGGTGATGGCGGATTTCATCGGTTGCTGCCGCATCGGCACGCTGCGCGCGGTCGTGGGGCAGGATGGCTCGGCTTCCTTGCCGCAAGGAATGGTGGCCTATCGGCGCGTTTGAACGCCGCGAAAATCGGCTTGATCTAGGATAAAAATCCGCTTATCCTTCGTCTTGTCAGCGGCCGAACTATGCCTGCGGCGCGGCCTCCCCCTTATCCTGTCAGTCTTTCGTGGCCGTCTATCCCACACGGGTAGGCGTCCGCTCGTGCCGTCATTTCATCGCAACTGGTTGCCGAAGGCGCCGGTGGCTCCCTGCCTCGCAGGGTCAGCCGCCGGCGCCTTCGTCGTTCAAGCAGGCCAAGGAGGGCCGCATGATCCCCGCAGAGATGGAGCCGCAGGTGCTCGCCACCGCGGTGCAGGCGCCAATGATGGCGGCCTTGTTCTGGATGATGCACGGGCTGCGGCGCGGCCTGTCCGAGCGCCCCTGCGCGCCGGAGGAACCGCCGCCGCAGCGTTGCGAGGCCGACGCCCTGTCGCGCACGCGCGATGAGCTGGTGGCCTTCAAGCTGGAAGTGGCGCGGACCTACGTGCCGCTGTCGCTGATCCGCGATGTGGACCAGCGGCTGACGCAGCAATTGCTGCGGATTGAGGAAAAACTGGATGCCGCGACCCGCGCCGCCACGGCGGCGGCGGCGGCGGTCGCGGCGCAACAGCCCCAGCATCGCTGGCGGCCGGAGGATCGGGCATGAGCGCTTCCATCGAAACCACCAAGGCCACCACCGCGTCGCAACTGGCGCCGCTGGAGGTCTTTGCCCTGACCCTGTGGGCGGAGGCCGGCACCCGCTCCGTCC
>Ga0308171_1001217_pt1 | contig 37617 bp, 34 predicted proteins | sample PhyGR1_FD_202135 | JGI IMG/M metagenome (GOLD analysis project Ga0308171, IMG submission 202135) | Phyllosphere microbial communities from UC Gill Tract Community Farm, Albany, California, United States - DLSLSG.R1 | ecosystem: Host-associated > Plants > Phyllosphere > Unclassified | place: USA...
GATACGGTTCTCTTCTACGTCTTCTTCGAAGCGACGCTGATCCCGATGTTCATCATCATCGGCGTCTGGGGCGGCAAGGATCGCGTCTACGCATCCTACAAGTTCTTCCTCTACACGCTGCTCGGTTCGGTTCTGACCATGCTCGCCATCATGGCCATGTACTGGCAGTCCGGCACGACCGACATGACCGAGCTTCTGAAATACGGCTTCCCGGCCGGCATGCAGACCTGGCTCTGGCTCGCCTGTTTCGCCGCCTTCTCGGTGAAGATGCCGATGTGGCCGGTCCACACCTGGCTGCCGGACGCCCACGTTCAGGCGCCCACCGCGGGTTCGGTCATCCTGGCCGGCATCCTGCTGAAGCTGGGCGGTTACGGCTTCATCCTGTTTAACCTGCCGATGTTCCCGCAGGCGTCGCAGATGTTCACGCCCCTGGTCTTCACCCTGTCGGTGATCGCCGTGGTCTATACGTCGCTGGTCGCCTTCCGTCAGACGGACATCAAGAAGCTGATCGCCTATTCGTCGGTCGCCCACATGGGCTTCGTGACCATGGGCATCTTCGCGGGCAACGACACCGGCGTTCAGGGTGCGGTCTTCCAGATGCTGAGCCACGGCCTGATCTCGGGCGCGCTCTTCCTCTGCGTCGGCGTGGTCTATGACCGGATGCATACGCGTGAGATCGCCTTCTACGGCGGCCTGACGGCGCGGATGCCCTGGTATGCGGCCATCTTCCTGATGTTCACCATGGCCAACGTCGGCTTGCCGGGCACCTCGGGCTTCATCGGCGAAGTGCTGACGATGACCGGCGCCTATCAGGTCTCGACCTGGACGGCCCTGATCGCGGCCTCGGGCGTCATCTTCTCGGCGGTGTATGCCCTGACCCTGTTCCGCAACGTCATGTACGGCGAGATCACCAATCCGGCGCTGAAGACCATCACGGACATCGACAAGCGCGAGCTGCTGATCTTCGTGCCGCTGATCGTCGGCACCATCTGGCTGGGTCTCTATCCCAACGCCGTCCTCGACTACACCGGGCCGACCGTTGAGGCCCTGACGACCGCCTATCGCGCAGCCATCGGCGGGTGAGAGCATAATGACTGATCTGTCTTCCGCCCTTCAACTCGCCGCCCCGGAGCTGACCCTTGCGGTCGGCGGGCTGGTGCTGCTCATGCTTGGCGCCTTCACCGGCGAGAAGTCGACGCGCCTGATCTCGGGCCTGTCGGTTCTGCTGCTGGCTGTCGCTTCAGTGCTGGCCGCTGTCGGCCCACTGGGCACAGCGTTCAACGGCGCCTATGTGGCCGATCCGCTGGCCGTCTATGGCAAGGTCGCCATCTTCCTGTCGGCGGCGGTCGCCATCGTCCTGGGCGACGGCTGGATTCACCGCAACGGCATCGCCAAGTTCGAGTATCCCGTCCTGATCGTGCTGGCCTCGGTCGGCATGTCGATGATGGCCTCGTCGGGCGACCTGATCTCGCTCTACATCGGCATCGAAATGCATTCGCTGGCCCTCTATGTGCTGGCCGCCTATCACCGCGACAACCTGAAGGCCTCGGAAGCGGGCCTGAAGTATTTCGTCCTGGGCGCCCTGTCGTCAGGCCTGCTGCTTTACGGCGCCAGCCTGATCTACGGCTTCGCCGGGTCGATGCGCTTCGTCGACATCGCCGCCTTCGCCACCGCCAATCCCGGCCCGGGCCTGATCTTCGGTCTGGTCTTCCTGATCTGCGGTCTGGCGTTCAAGGTTTCGGCCGCGCCGTTCCACATGTGGACGCCTGACGTCTACGAAGGCGCCCCGACCCCGGTCGTGGCCCTGTTCGCCACGGCGCCCAAGATCGCCGCCATGGTCCTGATCACCCGCGTCCTGGTCGAAGGCTTCGGCGTGGCTCACGGCCAATGGGCCCAGGTCATCATCCTGATCTCGCTGATCAGCTTCGCCGTCGGTTCGTTCGGCGGTCTGATGCAGAAGGACATCCAGCGCCTGCTGGCCTATTCCTCGATCATCAATATCGGCTACGCCCTGCTGGGCGTGGCGGCGGGCACCGAAGCCGGTGTTCAGGCCACGCTGATGTTCATGACCCTGTACGTCATCGACCAGTTCGGCTTCTTCGCCGTCCTGCTGTCGCTGAGCCGCAGCGGCCGTCCGATCCGCAAGATCGCCGATCTGGCGGGTCTGAAGAGGGATCGCCCGCTGATGGCGGTCGCCCTGACCATCCTATCGCTGTCGGCTGTCGGTATTCCCCCGATGTCGGGCTTCTGGGGCAAGTTCTTCGTCTTCGGCGCCGCCGCTGATGCGGGCTACTGGATGGCCGGCGCTGCGGGCCTGGTCGCCTCGGTCGTGGCCGGCTTCTACTATCTGCGCATCATCAAGGTGATGTGGTTCGACGCGCCCCAGACCGAGGTCGCCACCGACAAGTCGCCGCTGGAAGCCAAGTGGATCGCTCTGGCGGCCGCCGCCTTCTGCTTCCCGCTGGTGATCGTCGCCCTGACCTGGCTGGAGCCGCTGACCCGCGCCGCCGCCTCGGGCGTCGGGGTCGGGTAAGGGTCTTTGGCCGCACCGGTTCTGATCCTCGACGAAACCGACTCCACCAACGCCGAGGCGCGTCGCCGCGCCGAGGCAGGCGAGGTCGGATCGCTGTGGATCACGGCGCGACGCCAGACGGCTGGCCGTGGCCGTCGCGGACGCCAGTGGGGCAGCGACAGCGGAAATCTCTTCACCTCGCTGCTGTTGCTGACGCAGAAATCGCCCGCCGAGGCGGCGCAGCTGACCTTCGCCGCCTCGCTGGCGGTGGCGGACCTGCTGGACCGCTATGTCCCGGCGGCCCTGGTCACGATCAAATGGCCCAATGACGTGCTGCTGGACGGTCGCAAGACCTCCGGCATCCTGATCGAGTCCGGCCCGGCGCCGTCAGGCGGCCTGTGGCTGGCGGTCGGGATCGGCGTGAACCTGACCCAGACGCCGGGCGACACCGAACGACCCGCCACCTGCATCGCTGAACATCTGGCGCATGGCGTCGCCTCTGCGCCGACCGTCGATGAGGCGGCGAAGGTGCTGGCCGAGACCTTCGGCGTCTGGCTGGACCGCTGGACGACCCTGGGCTTCCAACCCATTCTCGATGCCTGGATCGCGCGGACGCCCGGTCTGCACGGTCCCTGCACGGCGCGGCTGACGAACGAGACCCTGACCGGCACGGCCGACGGGGTCGAGGCGGACGGTTCGCTGCGTCTGAAACTGTCGGACGGAAGCCTGCGGGTCATCTCGGCCGGCGATGTCTTTTTCGGAGAGGCCGCCTGATGCTGCTGGCGATCGAGCAAGGCAACACTAACACCCTGTTCGCCGTTCACGACGGCACGGAGTGGATCGCCCAGTGGCGCACCGCCACCGACGCCATGCGCACAGCGGATGAATACGCCGTCTGGCTGCATCAGTTGTTCGAGATGGGCGGCGCCAAGCTCAGCTCCGGCCTCAGCATGAAGGATCTGGACGGCTGCATCATCTCCAGCGTGGTGCCGCAGTCGATCTTCAACCTGCGCAACCTGGCGCGGCGCTATATCCACGTCGAGCCCCTGGTGATCGGCGAGAACGTTAACCTCGGCATCGAAGTGCGCATCCCCAAGCCTAGCGAGGCCGGGGCCGACCGTCTGGTCAACGCCATCGGCGCCTTGCAGGTCTATGAGGGCGACCTGCTGCTGATCGACAGCGGCACGGCCACGACCTTCGACGTGGTGTCGGGCGGGGCCGAGCGCGGACAGGGCGCCTTTGAGGGCGGACTGATCGCCCCCGGTATCAACCTGTCGCTGCAAGCCCTTCACGAAGCGGCGGCCAAGCTGCCGCGCATCGCCATCCAACGCCCCGAGGTCGTCATCGGGCGCGACACCGTCACCTCCATGCAATCCGGCGTCTTCTGGGGCTATATCGCCCTGATCGAGGGCCTGGTGGACCGCATCAAGGCCGAGTGGGGCAAGCCCATGACGGTCGTCGGCACCGGCGGCGTCGCCTCCCTCTTTGAGGGCTCTACAGAATCAATCGACCGGTTCGATCCGGACCTGACCATCCGCGGCCTACTCGAAATCTGGCGGCGGAATACCCACCTTTAGGGCCATATGAAAAAATCTGACTCCAACGAACTCGTTTTCCTGCCGCTGGGCGGCTCGAACGAGATCGGCATGAACCTCAACGCCTATGGCTTCGGGCCGGCGCACGACCGCAAATGGATCATCGTCGATGTCGGCGTGACCTTCGGCGACCCCTCCACGCCGGGCGTGGACGTGATCGTGCCCGATCCCTCCTTCCTGGAAGGCGAGACCATCCTGGGCATCGTGCTGACGCACGCGCACGAAGACCACATCGGCGCCCTGGGCTGGCTCTGGGATCGCATCAAGGCGCCCCTGTATGCGACGCCCTTCACCGCCTATCTGATCCGCGAAAAGCTGCGCGACGCCAACATCCTGGATCAGGTCGAGCTGAACGAAGTGCCGCTGGGCGGAGAGGTGAACCTGGGTCCGTTCGACGTGACCTATGTGACACTGACCCACTCGATCGCCGAACCCAATGGTCTGGCGATCAAGACCCCGCTGGGCACAGTGCTTCATACGGGCGACTGGAAGATCGATGACGATCCCGTCGTGGGCGAGCGCACCGATGTCGAGGCGATCAAGCGTCTCGGCGACGAGGGCGTGCTGGCCATGGTCTGCGACAGCACCAACGTCTTCGTCGAAGGCTCCGCCGGTTCCGAGGGCGGCGTGAAGGTGGCTATGGCCGCCCTGATCTCGGAACTGAAGGGCCGCATCGCTGTGGGCTGCTTCGCCTCCAACGTGGCGCGCATGGACAGCGTGATCCGCGCCGCCGAAGCCGCCGGTCGCCGCGTGGCTCTGGCCGGCCGCTCGATGCACCGCATCACGGCAGCCGCCAAGTCGGTCGGCATGCTCAGCGACGTGAAGCCGTTCCTTACCGAACAGGAAGCTCGCGTCTGGCCCGAGGACGAGATCCTCTACCTCTGCACCGGCAGCCAGGGCGAAGCTCGCGCAGCCCTCTCGCGCGTGGCCGAAGGCACCCACCCCTTCATCAAGCTGGGCAAGGGCGACCATTGCATCTTCTCGTCGCGGGTCATTCCGGGCAACGAGCTGTCCATCGGCCGTCTTCAGGACAAGATGGCAGACCGGGGCGTGCGCCTCTACACCGAGAAGGACCATCCCGGCATCCATGTCTCGGGCCACCCGTGCCGGGATGAACTGCGCCAGATGTACAGCTGGGCCCGTCCGCAGATCGCGGTGCCGACCCACGGCATGCGCCGTCACCTGATGGAGCACGCCCTCCTGGCCAAGGATATGCAGGTTCCGGAAACCGTGACCCCGCGCAACGGCGACATGGTGCGTCTGGCCCCCGGACCCGCGGCCATCATCGATGAAGTGCCTTCGGGCCGTCTGTTCGTCGACGGCGGCATGCTGGTCGAAGAGGCGGGCGAGGCCCTGCGTGAGCGCAAGCATGCCGCCTCAAACGGCGTTCTGGTCGTCAGCTTCGCCATGGACAAGCGCGGCAAGATCGTCAGCGACATCGACGTGCGCGGCATCGGCCTGCCGGGCGACGAGGACCGTCCTCTGGGCGACATCCTCGACGATCTGGCCGAGCGCGCCGAACAGGCGGTTCGCAAGCTGAAGGGCGAGGCTCTGGACGACGAACTGGTGGTCGAACAGGCCGTCAGCCGCGTGCTGAAAAAGGCCAGCCAGCAGATCTGGGACCGCCGTCCCATCGTCGAAACCGTCATCCTCCGCCTGTAATGACGGACCGGCTTTATCTGCTGAACGCCGACTGGTTCGACGATCAGGGCGGGCCCTGGTACTGCCCGCCCGGCGCCCGGATCGAGGGGGTTCTGAGCCTCTATCCCCGTCTGCGCGAGCAGGTCCAGGTCACGCATCTGGACCACCCGCGTCCGCGCGCCGCCGTGGTGGCCGAGGTGGGGGAGGCCAACCAGAGCTGCCCCCTGCTGGTGCTGGACGGCGAGTTCGACTGGCCGGACGCCCAGGTCAGCCCCGAGACCGGCGCCCGGTTCTTGCAGGACGACGACATCCTGCCGTATTGGGCGGCGCGCTACGGCATCGGGCGGCCGCATCCTTAAGCTTTTCCTCCCCATGAAATGGGGAGGAAAGGACGCTTTTACCCGCCCAGCGTCACCTTGCGATAATTGTCCTTGTCCAGCGCCCCGATCTCGACCGAAATCTGCGCCGGGCCGTCGTAGGGCTTCACCCCCGCCAGCAATGCCGCCTGCACCGCCTCGCCCAGCGCCGTCTTCTGCTCCTGCGTCCGTCCGGTCAGGATGCGCAGGTCACAGTGGACCATGGCCTGGGCGGGATCGCCGTCGGCGATGATCAGGTCGTCGCAGCGGACGATACGGGTCTTGCAGGCCTGGGTCGTCGCGCCGACCACATCGACGCACAACTGATGGATTTGCAGCGCCAGGGCGCGCCAATCTGTCCCGTCGAAATGGGGGGAGTGTTCCAGGGTGATCTGTGGCATGAGGGCGTCCTTGTTTCGCGCCCTTCCTTAGCTCGCGCCTGACGTAAGCGGAATGCGAAGGGCGCACGAACCGATGGATGGAATGCCCCCGATGCCTCTTGGCCCCTTCACCCTGGTGGCGCTGTATCTGACCTCGTGGTGGATCGTGCTGTTCACGATCCTGCCGCTGGGCTCGTCCAAGCAGGTCGAGACGCCGCCGACCGACGGCAGTCAGTGGGGCGCGCCCGCCAATCCCCAGCTGAAGAAGAAGTTCATCACCACGACCTGGGTGTCGGCCATCGTCTGGGCCTTCATCGTCTTCATCGTCTGGACGGGGTGGATGCCGCTGCCAGACTTCAGCCGCGGACCTGCGCTCTAGCTTTCGCCCCATTCGCCCGGTTAAACCTCGGGCCAGACTGATTTTGCAGAGATTCCCCCATGCGCCTGTCGCGCTATTTCCTGCCGACCCTCAAAGAAGCCCCTTCCGACGCCCAGATCGTGTCGCACCAGCTGATGCTGCGCGCGGGCATGATCAAACAGGAGGCCGCCGGCATCTACGCCTGGCTGCCGCTGGGCCTGCGCGTCCTGCGCAAGATCGAAGGCATCGTGCGTCAGGAGCAGGAGCGGGCAGGGGCGGTCGAACTGCTGATGCCGACGCTGCAACTGGCCGACCTGTGGCGTGAGTCCGGGCGTTACGACGCCTACGGCCCGGAGATGCTGCGCATCACCGACCGTCATGAGCGCGAGCTGCTGTACGGACCGACCAACGAGGAAATGGTCACGGATATCTTCCGGGCCTATGTGAAGTCCTACAAGGCCTTGCCGCTGAACCTCTTCCACATCCAGTGGAAGTTCCGCGACGAGCGCCGTCCGCGCTTCGGCGTCATGCGCGGCCGCGAGTTCCTGATGAAGGACGCCTATTCCTTCGATCTGGACGAGGCCTCGGCCCGCATCGCCTACAAGCGGATGTTCGCCGCCTACCTGAACACCTTCTCGCGTCTGGGCCTAAAGGCCGTGCCGATGCGCGCCGACACCGGCCCGATCGGCGGCGACCTGAGCCACGAGTTCATCGTTCTGGCCGAGACCGGCGAGAGCGAGGTCTTCTGCGACCGCAAGCTGGTCGAGATGGACGCGCCGGGCCACAACCTCAGCGTCGAGCAACTGGAAGGCGTCTTTAACGAGCGCACGGCCCTCTACGCCGCGACCGAGGAAATGCACGACGCGGCCCAGTTCGAGAGCCAGACCGCCGAGGGCGACCGCCTGTCGGCGCGCGGCATCGAGGTCGGTCACATCTTCTACTTCGGCACCAAATACTCGGCCCCGATGAAGGCCAAGGTCGCCGGCCCGGATGGTCAGGACACCGAGGTCCACATGGGCAGCTACGGCGTCGGCGTGTCGCGTCTGATGGGCGCCATCATCGAGGCCAGCCACGACGCCGGCGGCATCATCTGGCCGGACTCGGTCGCCCCGTTCGATGTGGTGGTGATCAACCTGCGCGCCAACGACGAAGCCGTCTCGGCCGCCTGTGAAGAGGCCGTGGCCAAGCTGGAAGCCCTGGGCAAGGACGTCCTCTACGACGACACCGACGAGCGTCCGGGCGGCAAGTTCGCCACCGCCGATCTGATCGGCGTGCCGTGGCAACTGACCATCGGTCCCAAGGGGCTGGCTGACGGCGTGATCGAGCTGAAGCGCCGCGCCACCGGCGAGAAGCAAACCCTGCCGCTGGACGCCGCTCTGGAGCTGCTGACGAAATGACTGACGTCGCGACGGCCTCCACGCCGGCTGCCGTAAAGCCCGCCGGCGCCTTTTCCTCCTGGGAGATCGGGCTGGCGCTCCGCTACCTGCGCGCCAAGCGCAAGGAGGGCGGGGTCGCCCTGATCGCCATCATCAGCTTCATCGGCATCATGCTGGCCGTGGCGGTGCTGATCAGCGTGATGAGCATCATGGCCGGCTTCCGCGCTGAATTGCTGGGGCGGATGCTGTCATTCAACGGGCATATGTATGTGCAGGGGCCGGTGCTTACATCGCCGGATCGGGACGCGGCGATGAAGCGCATCAGCAACGTGCCGGGGGTAGTCTCGGTGACCCCTTTGACGGAGTCCCCCGCCATGTTCCGGGCCGGCGGTCAGATGACCGGCGGCGTCGTGCGCGGCGTGCGTCCCCAGGACCTGGCCTCGACCAGATTCGTCTATGACAGCCTGACGCCCGAAATGCGCGCTGACTTCGGCCGTGGCGAGTACGGCGGCGATAATATCCTGATCGGCAAGGCTCTGGCCGATCAGATGGGGCTCAGCGTGGGCAGCGCCCTGTCCATCTATTCGCCGACCGGGGCCGACAGCGCCTTCGGCAACCTCGGCGGGCTGGAAAAGACATACAGGATCGGCGGCATCTTCAGCTCCGGCACCGCCGACTACGACCGCGCCTTCATCTTCATGCCGCTGGAGCAGGCCCAGCTCTTTTTCGGCAAGGACGGCGTCTGGGACGTGATCGAGATGAAGGTGGGCGAGCCTGACCAGGTTGAAAGCCTTTTGACGCCTGTGCAGCAGGCCGCCGGTCCCGGCAGCATCGTCACCGATTGGCGCACGCGTCTGGCCGCCTTCTGGGGCGCGCTGAAGGTCGAGCGCGTAGCCATGAGCATCATCCTGGGCCTGGTTGTCGCCATCGCCGCCATGAACATCATCAGCGGCATCGTCATGCTGGTGAAGAACAAGACCCGCGACATCGCCATCCTGCGCACCGTGGGCGCCAGCCCGTCGTCGATCCTGCGCATCTTCTTCATCTCCGGCGCCGCTATCGGCATTGGCGGCACCATCGCCGGTCTGGTGCTGGGCCTGCTGTTCTGCCTGAACATCGGCGCGATCCAGCACTTCATCGAAGGCGTCACCGGGGTCCAGCTGTTCAACGCCGACGTCTACATGCTGGACGCCATCCCGGCCCTGGTCGATCCGTGGGACGTGACCTGGGTGGCGGTCTTCTCCTTCTTCATGAGCTGCCTCGCCAGCCTGCCGCCGTCGTGGAACGCGTCGCGGATCGACCCGGTGGAGGCCCTGCGCTTTGAATAGTCCGCTGAACACCACGCCGACGCTGCGCCTGCGCGGCATCACCCGCACCTATCCGACGGCTTCCGGCGGCCTGACGGTGCTGCGCGGCGTCGACCTGGACATCATGCCGGGCGAGGTCGTCGGCCTGATCGGACCTTCGGGTTCGGGCAAGTCGAGCCTGCTGCACGCCGCCGGCCTGCTGGAGCGTCCGACCAGCGGTCAGGTCATGATCGACGGCGAGGACGTCGGCGGCCTGGACGAGCGGGCGCGCACGCGCCTACGCCTGTCGCGGATCGGTTTCGTCTATCAATTCCACCACCTGCTGCCGGAATTTGATGCGCGGGACAACGTCGCCCTGCCCATGCGGATCGCCGGTCATTCCGAGGCTGAAGCCCGTCGCCGGGCCGAGGCACTCTTGACCAGTCTGGGTCTGGGCGAGCGCTTCCTGCACCAGCCGGCGCAGTTGTCGGGCGGCGAACAGCAGCGGGTCGCCATCGCCCGGTCGCTGGCTAACAGCCCGCGCCTGCTGCTGGCCGATGAACCTACCGGCAACCTGGATCCGACCAACAGCCACGCGGTCTTCGAGTCCTTGCGTGAACTGGCCAAGACCACGGGCGTCGCCGCCCTGATCGCCACCCACAACATGGAGCTGGCCGGCCATATGGACCGCGTCTTCGCCCTGAAGGACGGCCATCTGGAAGAACGCGCCGCCGAGGCCCAGACCTACTGAGGTCAGACCTGCTGATCAGCCGACGGCGGCGTCGCCCCACAGGGCGCGCAGCCTGACGCTGCGACGGCAACCCACGCGATAGGCTTCATACTGGGCGGGCCGTCGCCGGGCGTAGTCCTGATGCTCGGCGCCGGCGGGCCAGAAGCGCATGGCGGGATAGACCGGGGTTGTGAAGCGCGAACCCTTGGCGCCCAACGCGGCCTGGGCCGCCGTGCGAGACGCTTGTGCGGTCGCCGTCTGGGCCTCTGTGGCATAGACCGCCGTGACATAGGACGGACCCTGATCGCAGAACTGGCCAGTCTGATCGGTCGGGTCGATGGTGCGCCAGTAGCGGTCGACCAGGGTGCGATAGCTGATTACGGCGGGGTCGAACGTCACCTGCACGGCCTCGCGATAGCCGGTCCCGCCTCGGATCACCTGCTCATAGGTCGGGTTGGGCCGCGTGCCGCCGACGAAGCCCGACACCGCCGAACGCACGCCGGGCAGGCCGTCGAACGCCTTTTCGCTGGACCAGAAACAGCCGCCGGCGAAGACCGCCGTCTGATAGCCCGGCGGCACGGGCTCCGGCGGCGCGGCGCTGGCGGGCGCTTCGCTGGGCGAGCAGGCCGCCGTCAGGATCAGGCCGATCAGAGGCAGAAGGCGCGACATAGGACACTCCCGGTCATTCTCTTCAACATACGCGCAAGCCGGGAAGACGGATGGCTGTAGGCGTTCACGGGGTCTTGCAATGAGAACAAAGCGGGAATATAGAACGTTTCAGGAACACGCTAACTGGGGATAAGCCGATGTCGCGTTGGGTGAGGGATATGCTGTCGCTTGCGTCGTGCGGCGGCTTCGTCTGGATGATCTGGCAGGCGTCTTTCCTGGTGACGTGATCGCCGCGAAGACTCTCTGCATGGTCTAGGACCGGCTGCGCGGCAGTGGGTCAGGAGGTCCCGGTTTTCGGGATCAGCGGAGTTGGTATTGGCGGAAACGGCGAACAGTCAGGGTTTTGTCCATCTGCGGGTCCGCAGCGCCTATTCCCTGCTGGAAGGGGCGATCAAGGCCAGCAAGATCGGCAAGATGGCGGCCGACGCCGGCATGCCCGCCGTCGCCGTGGCCGACCGCGCCAACCTGTTCGGCGCCCTGGAATTCAGCCAGACCGCCAGGGACGCGGGCGTCCAGCCCATCGTCGCCTGCGCCCTGCCTGTACTGGGCATCGGCGGCCAGGTCGCCGAGCGTTGGGCCAAGACCTCGACCGTGGTCCTGCTGGTCCAGAACGAGCAGGGCTGGCTGAACCTCTGCGCCCTTTCGTCCGCCGCCTACCTCGACGCCGGCGAGATGTCGGAGCCCGGCGTGCCCTGGGGACTGGTTGTGGATAAGTCCGAGGGGCTGATCCTGCTGTCCGGCGGTCCCGACGGCCCGATCGACCCTCTGTTCGTCCAGAACAAGCGCGATGAAGCCATATCTTCTCTCGGAGAGATGAAGCGCGTCTTCGGCGACCGATTCTACGTAGAGTTGCAGCGTCACGGCCTGCCGCAGGAGCCGGCCGCTGAGCGCGGGCTGGTCGACTGGGCCTACGCCAATGATGTTCCGCTGGTCGCCACCAACGACGTTTATTACGCCAAGGCGGCGCAGGCGAAATCACATGACGCCCTGCTGTGCATTTCCGACGGCGCCTTCACCGGCCAGGAAGACCGTCGCCGCATCACCGGGGAACACTGGTTCAAGACGGCGGAGGCGATGCGCCAGCTGTTCTCGGACCTGCCCGAGGCCTGCGACAACACCATCGACATTGCCCGCCGCTGCGCTTTCCTGGTGCCCACGCGGGCGCCGATCCTGCCGCGCTTCGACACCGGCGCCGGTCGTTCCGAACCTGACGAACTGGCGCACCAGGCGCGCGAGGGGCTGAAGTCCCGCCTGCAACAGGTCACGCCTGCCGCACCGGAAGAGGAATACTGGACCCGCCTCGAATGGGAGGTCGGGATCATTCAGCAGATGGGCTTCCCCGGCTACTTCCTGATCGTGGCCGACTTCATCAAATGGGCCAAGCTGCACGGCATTCCGGTCGGACCGGGACGGGGCTCCGGCGCCGGCTCTCTGGTGGCCTGGTCGCTGACCATCACCGATCTGGACCCCTTGCGGTTCGGCCTGCTGTTCGAGCGGTTTCTGAACCCCGAGCGCGTCTCCATGCCCGACTTCGACATCGACTTCTGCCAGGAGCGGCGGGAAGAGGTGATCGACTATGTGCAGGACCACTACGGCAAGGACCGGGTGGCCCAGATCATCACCTTCGGCACCCTGCAAGCGCGGGCCGTGCTGCGCGACGTCGGCCGGGTGCTGCAGATGCCGCTGGGGCAGGTGGACCGGCTCTGCAAGATGGTGCCGAACAACCCGGCCAACCCGGTGACACTGGCCCAGGCCATTGATCTGGAGCCGCGCCTGCGCGAGGCGCGCGACGCCGAGGCCTCGGTCAGGACCCTGCTGGAGACGGCGCTGGAACTGGAGGGGCTATATCGCAACGCCTCGACCCACGCGGCAGGCATCGTCATCGGCGACCGGCCTCTGACCGAACTGGTGCCGCTATATCAGGACCCGCGCTCGACCATTCCGGCCAGCCAGTTCAACATGAAGTGGGTCGAACCGGCGGGTCTGGTCAAGTTCGACTTCCTGGGCCTGAAGACCCTGACGGTGCTGGACCGGGCGCGGGAGTATCTGGAACGGCGCGGCGCGGCCCCGGAGTGGAACCTGCTGCCGCTGGACGACGCGCGCACCTATGAGCTGATGGCCTCGGGCCAGACGGTCGGGGTGTTCCAGCTGGAATCCCAGGGCATGCGCGACACCCTGCGCAAGATGCGCTGCGGGTCGATTGAAGAGATCACCGCCCTGATCTCCCTCTATCGGCCGGGGCCGATGGAGATGATCGACACCTATATCGACCGGAAGTTCGGCCGTGCCGAGGTGGACTATCTACACCCCTCCCTGACCGAGGTCCTGACCGAGACCTACGGCGTCATCATCTATCAGGAACAGGTGATGAAGATCGCCCAGGTCCTGGCGGGCTACAGCCTGGGTGAAGCCGACCTTCTGCGTCGCGCCATGGGCAAGAAGAAGAAGGAGGAGATGGATTTCCAGCGCCTCCGCTTCGTCAAAGGCGCGTCCGAGAAGAACGTCCCCGAGGCGCAATCCGGCTCCATCTTCGACCTGGTGGCCAAGTTCGCGGGCTACGGCTTCAACAAGTCGCACGCCGCCGCCTATGCGCTGATCTCGTTCCAGACGGGCTGGCTGAAGGCCAATCACCCGGTCGAGTTCTTTGCCGCTTCCATGAGCCTCGACCTGTCGAACACCGACAAGCTGGCGGTTTTCTATCAGGACTGCCGTCGCTTCGAGGTGCCGGTCCTGGCCCCCGACATCAACCGTTCCTCAGCGGACTTCGACGTCCAGTGGAAGGACGGGCAGGGCAGCGTCCTCTATGCGCTGGGCGCCATCCGCAACGTGGGTCTGGAGGCGATGAAGCACGTCGTCGAGGTGCGCGAGACGGGCGGACCCTTTGCCGACATTTTCGATTTCCTGGAACGGGTCGATCCCAAGGCGGTCAACAAGCGGGCGCTGGAAGGTCTGGCCAAGTCCGGCGCCTTTGACAGCTTCAACCCCAACCGTCGACAGTTGTTTGAACAGGCTGACATCCTGATCGCCTATTGCCAGAGCGTGGCCGCCGAGCGCGCCTCGTCCCAGGTCAGCCTGTTCGGGGCGGATCAGGCGGGCGCGGCCCGGCCGCGGCTGCGCAGCGTCGAGCCGTGGGCCGGGCCGGACAAGCTGGATCAGGAGTTGTCGGCGGTCGGCTTCTATCTGTCGGGCCACCCTCTGGAGGATCTGACGCCGGCGCTGAAGCGCAAGCGCGTGACCTTCGTGGCCGAGGCGCAAGGACTGGCCGAGGCGGGCCATGAAGCCTTCCTGATGGCCGGGGTGGTGCGCCGTCGTCAGGAGCGGGCCAGCGCCAAGAGCGGCGAGAAGTTCGCCTTCGTCACCTTCTCGGACCCAACGGGCGAGTTCGAATGCCTTTTCCCGCCTGAACAGCTGCGGCGATGCCGCGATATCCTCGAGGTTGGAACCTCGGTTCTGGTCAAGGTGCGGGCCAAGTCGGCGGACGGCGAGGTGCGCTTTTTCGGCGACGACGCCAGTCGGATGGAGACGCTGCTGGACGATACCCAGATCGGGCTGCGGGTTGTGCTGTCGGCGCAGTCGGCGGACGCCGATGCGCTCAAGGCGCGACTGGATCGGGCGCGGGCTCAGGGCAAGGGCGGCGAGGTCTGGCTGCAGGCGACCTTGGGCGGCCGCACCGAGGTCGAGATCAAGCTGCCGGGGCGCTATCGTCTGGACGCCGCCTTGCGCGGAGCGCTCAAGTCGGCGCCGGGCGTGGTCATGCTGGAGGACGCGTAATGGGCGAGGACCAGATCGTGCGGAAGGCTCGCGGAACCTTTGATGTCGTCATCACCCCGGTTCACCCCGCGCCCGGTGCGGCGCCGGACGCGCCGGGCCGGATGCTGCTGGCCAAGACGTTTCGTGGCGATCTGACCGGAACCGCCGCCGGCGAGATGCTGGCGACCATGAGCCCCGAGCGGTCGGGCGCCTACGTTGCTCTTGAGCGGGTGCGAGGCGTTATCGATGGCCGTGAGGGCGCGTTTACCCTGGTGCATCGCGGTCTGATGGACCGGGGCGCGCAGGAGCTGCTGATCACCATCGTGCCCGGATCGGGGGCAGGGGAACTGGCCGGGATCGCCGGGGTGTTCCACCTGGCGATCGCAGACGGCGTCCACAGTTACGATCTGGAATACAGTCTGCCGACATCCTGAAGGAGGTTCGACCATGGCCGTGCATAAGGGGGCCTGCCACTGCGGTGCGGTGGCCTTTGAGGTCGAGGTCGGGCTGGAGGGCCTGATCGAGTGCAACTGTTCGCACTGTTACCGAAAAGGCTTTGTCCTGGCCTTCGCGCCGCGCTCAGCCTTCAGCCAGACGGCGGGCGAGGAGGCGACGACCTCCTACTTCTTCAACCAGCACAAGATTGATCACCGCTTCTGCAAGACCTGCGGGGTTCAGCCCTTCGGCTATGGCGTGGCGCCGGATGGATCCGAGGTCGCGGCGATCAATGTGCGGACGCTGACCGATGTGGAGCCCTGGAGCTGGACGGCGACGCGCGTGGACGGGCGCAGCTTCTGACTGATTGGCTTGCCTTTTCTGTTCAATAGGCCTAGAGAGCGCGCGCACTTCGCACGTGGGCGTGGCGCGGTCCGGGGAGACATCCCGGCCTGCACCGTTCCGAGGGACCGCAGGTCCTTTTACTCGCCCACGCTAGGTTTGATCGGAAAAAGGACACCACGATCATGGCACTGCCAGAATTCTCGATGCGTACCCTGCTGGAAGCCGGCGCTCACTTCGGTCACCAGACGCACCGCTGGAACCCGAAGATGGACCGCTACATCTTCGGCTCGCGCTCGAACATCCACATCATCGACCTGTCGCAGACGATGCCGCTGTTCCACCAGGCTCTGGTGGCCGTGCGCGACGTCGCCGCAAAGGGCGGCCGCGTCCTGTTCGTCGGCACCAAGCGTCAGGCCGCCGGCCCGGTGGCTGAGGCCGCCACGCGCTGCGCCCAGTACTACATGAACAACCGCTGGCTCGGCGGCACGCTGACCAACTGGCGCACCGTCTCGGGCTCGATCGCCCGTCTGCGCGAGCTGGAAACCCTGCTGGCCAACGGCGGCGAAGGCCGCGTCAAGAAAGAGCTGCTGAACCTGCAGCGCGAGAAGGACAAGCTGGAACTGTCGCTTGGCGGCATCAAGGACATGGGTTCGATCCCGGACATCATGTTCGTGATCGACACCAACAAGGAAGCGATCGCGATCCAGGAAGCCCGCAAGCTGAACATTCCGATCATCGCTATCCTGGACACCAACTCGGACCCGGACGGCATCACCTACCCCGTCCCGGGCAACGACGACGCCGCACGCGCCATCCAGACCTACTGCGATCTGATCGCTGACGCCGTTCTGGACGGCCTGGCCGCCGGGGCTTCGGCCTCGGGCATCGACCTGGGCGCCTCGGAAGCTCCGGTTGAGCCGATGCTGCGTGAAGCCGCTGCTGCTCCGGTTGAAGCCGAAGCCGCTCCGGCCGGTGCCGAAGGCGCTGCTGAAGAACTGCTCGCGACGACTGAAGAAAAGGTCGAGGGCTAAGACGCTCTCGGGCCCGGTCAGTGATCGGGCCTACGCCAAACTGACATGCGGCCGGGCTATTCATGCCCGGCCGCTCATTTGAATTTTCAGGAGAAGAACATGGCCGAGATCACTGCCGCCCTCGTGAAGGAGCTTCGCGAGCGTTCGGGCGTCGGCATGATGGACTGCAAGAAGGCGCTGGTCGAAAACGACGGCAACATCGAAGCAGCGATCGACTGGTTGCGCGCCAAGGGTCTGTCCAAGGCCGCCAAGAAGGCCGACCGCGTCGCCGCTGAGGGCCTGGTCGCCGTCGCGTCGAAGGAAGACGGCAAGGGCGAAGTCGCCGCCGCCATCGAGTTCAACGCGGAAACCGACTTCGTCGCCCGCAACGACCTGTTCCAGAACGCCGCCAAGTCGTTCGCTCAACTGGGTCTGGAACATCATTCGGTCGAAGCGCTGCACGGCGCCGAACTGGAAGCCGGCAAGACGGTCCAGGACGAAGTGACGAACATGATCGGCACCATCGGCGAGAACATGCAACTGCGCCGCGCCGCCCGTCTCTCGGTCTCGGAAGGCGTGGTTTCGACCTACGTCCACAACGCGGTTTCGCCGGGCGTCGGCCGTATCGGCGTGCTGGTGGCTCTGGAAGGCGAAGGCGACAAGACCGCCCTTCGTGAACTGGGCCGCAAGATCGCCATGCACGTTGCGGCGACCGCTCCGCTGTCGCTGAACACCGACGATCTGGACCCGGCCGCCATCGAGAAGGAACGCGCTGTCCTGACCGAGAAGGCCAAGGAAGAAGGCCGTCCGGAAAACATGATCGCCAAGATCGTGGAAGGCCAGATCAACAAGTTCCAGAAGGACGTGGTGCTGTCGAAGCAGCCGTTCGTGATGGACCCGGACGTGACCATCGAACAACTGGTCGCCAACTCGGCCAAGGAACTGGGCTCCTCCAACCTGCACCTGGCCGGCTTCGTCCGTCTGGCGCTGGGTGAAGGCGTCGAGAAGGTCGAAACCATGGACTTCGCGGCCGAAGTGGCCTCGATGACCGGCGGCAACTAACACCGAAGTTTCTTCCCGAAAGGGAAGAATTTTCAAAAGGGCGCGTTCGGCTTTGATGGCCGGCGCGCCCTTCGTCTATGATGAGCCGCCGATTCACCTCGCGCGGATGCTTAACCCCTGTATCCACGGACCAGACCCATGCCCGACGCCCCTTCCGAGTTCCGATACAAGCGCGTCCTGCTGAAGGTCTCGGGCGAGGTCCTGATGGGCGAGCAGTCCTACGGAATCGACATGAAGACGGTCGATGTCGTGGCGGCCGCGGTGGCCCAGGTTGCACGCCAGGGCGTCGAAATCTGCCTGGTCATCGGCGGGGGCAACATCTTCCGCGGGCTGTCGAAGGCGGCTGAAGGCATGGATCGCGCCAACGCCGACTATATGGGCATGCTGGCCACCATCATGAACGCATTGGCCATGCAGGGCGCGCTGGAGAAGATCGGCGTCGACACGCGCGTCCAGAGCGCCATTCCCATGGCGGCCATCGCCGAACCCTATATTCGGCGCCGCGCGATGCGGCATCTGGAAAAGGGCCGGGTGGTGATCTTCGCCGCCGGCGTCGGCGCTCCCTTCTTCACGACGGATTCAGGCGCCGCCCTGCGCGCCGCTGAAATGGGCTGCGACGCCCTGCTGAAGGGAACCAGCGTGGACGGCGTCTATACCGCCGACCCCAAGAAGGACGCGAACGCGACCCGCTATGAGACGCTGACCTATCAGGACGTCCTGGCCAAGGATCTGCGCGTCATGGACGCCTCGGCGATCGCGCTGATGCGCGACAGCGAGATCCCGATCGTCGTTTTCTCGATCCGCGAGGAAGACTCGCTGCGCAAGACCTTGCGCGGCGAAGGCACCTTCACCGTCATCACCAATAACAAGGCCGCCTGAGCGGCTACCGCTTCGAACGATCAGACCAAGGAACCACCATGGCCAAGCCTGACCTCAAGACCTACCGGGAACGGATGGAAAAGTCCGTCACCTCGCTGAAGGAAGACTTTGCGGGTCTGCGCACCGGCCGAGCCAACTCGGGCCTGCTGGATCCGGTTCAGGTCGAAGCCTACGGCTCGACCTCGCCCCTGAACGCCGTCGCCGCCATCAGTGTGCCCGAGCCGCGCATGATCTCGGTCAGCGTCTGGGACAAGGGCATGGTCGGCCCGGTGGAGAAGGCCATTCGCGCGGCGGGCCTTGGCCTGAACCCGATCGTCGACGGCCAGACCCTGCGTATTCCGGTCCCGCCGCTGACAGAAGAGCGCCGCAAGGACCTGGTCAAGTTGGCCGGCAAGTATGCGGAACAGCAGAAGATCGCTGTGCGCAACGTGCGACGCGACGCCAATGACGACCTGAAGAAGGCCGAGAAGGCGACCGAGATCAGCCAGGACGAACAGAAGAAGATGGAAGCCGAGGTCCAGAAGGACACGGACGCCGCCATCAAGAAGATCGACGAGGCCTTGAAGGTCAAGGAAGTCGAGATCATGCAGGTCTGACGCAGCAAAGCGTCGGGAGGGAAATGCAGAATGTCGGCCGATACCGTCGCCACGGCGCCTGATAAGGGGCCACGCCACGTCGCCCTGATCATGGACGGCAACGGACGCTGGGCCGAGCGGCGCGGCCTGCCGCGCGTGGTGGGGCACCGGGAGGGGGTTCAGGCGTTACGACGAACGATCAAGTCGGCCCCGGACTTCGGCATCCGCTGCCTGACGGTGTTCGGCTTCTCAACCGAGAACTGGAGCCGCCCAGCGGACGAAGTGTCAGATCTCATGGGGCTGGTCCGCTCGTTCGTCGGCAGCGACCTGAAGCGGCTGGAGGCTGCCGGCGTGCGTATTCGGGTGCTGGGACGCCGCAAGGGTCTGCCTGCCGACATCGCAGCGATCGTGGACCGCGCCGAAGCGCAGACCGCCCGCAACGACCGCTTCCTTTTGCAGGTCGCCTTTAACTATGGCGGTCGCGCCGATCTGGTGGATGCGGCTCAACGATTGATAGATCAGGCGCGGGCAGGGCAGTCGGCACGAGAACTGACGGAGGACGACCTTGGCGCTGGCCTTTCGACCGCCGGCGCGCCGCCTGTCGACCTGATCGTGCGGACATCCGGCGAGCAGCGGCTGTCGAACTTCCTGCTTTGGGAGGCCGCTTACGCCGAACTGGTGTTTCAGGACATCCTCTGGCCAGACTATGGGCCCGAGGCGCTGGGCGAGGCGGTCGCCCTTTATTGTAATCGCGAGCGGCGCTACGGCGGCCGTGACGTGCTGTCGGATGCGGCCGCAGCGAAGACGGCGGCGAACTGATGGCCCTGAAGATAGGCGACATCGGCCTGAGAGCGGCCTCTGCCGTGGTGCTGGCCCCGGCTGCCGTGTTGGCCACCTGGGCTGGCGGCGCCTGGTTCTGCGCCCTGGTCGTGGCGGCCTGCGGTTTGCTGGCCTTTGAATGGGCGCGGATGAGCGCGCCGAGGGTCTGGCGCTCCGTCGGAGCGGCGGTCGCGCTCGCGCTCATTATCGCTGTGGTTGCGGCGCACATCGGGCAGATGTCGCTGGCGCTGATCCTGCTCGTCTTCGGCGCGCTGGCGGCAGGGCTGTTTGCGCGGTCGCGCGGCGGCGAGGCGGTGGATGCCGCCTATGGCGTCCTCTATCTCGGCTGGCCGTGCGTGCTCCTGATCTGGCTGCGTGATCTGAACGACGCGCAGGGCCTTTATTGGACCGTCCTGGTCTTCGCCGTGGCCTGGGCGTCGGACATTCTGGCCTATCTGGTCGGCAGCGCCGTCGGCGGGCCCAAGCTGTGGCCGCGCTTCTCGCCCAACAAGACATGGTCCGGCTTTATCGGAGGCCTGCTCGCCGGAATGATCGCCGGGGCCGCCATGGCGGGCTGGCTGGAAATGGGTCGGCTGAATATCTTCTGGGGGGGCGTCCTGGGCCTCGCGGCGGCTTTGGCGACCATGGGCGGCGACCTGTGGGAATCGGCGCTGAAGCGGCGCTTCGGGGTCAAGGACGCGGGCAATATCATCCCCGGCCATGGGGGGCTGCTGGATCGGGTCGATGGTCTGATGTTCGCGGTTGTGGTCGTGGCGGCAGGGCGCGTGATCGTCCTGATGATGGGGCCGGGCGCATGATTGTCCGCAAGGTCAGCGTCCTGGGCTCGACCGGCTCGGTGGGAACATCCACGCTGGATCTTATGGATCAGGCCGAGAAGGCTGGTTCGGGCGCGTTTCAGGTCGAGGTCCTGACGGGCGGGAACAATATCGCTCGCTTGGCGGACCAGGCGCGGCGCTGGCGTCCTCGATTGGCTGTCACCGCGGACCCTGCGCGCCTTTCCGATTTGCGGGAGGCCTTGGCGGGAACGGGTATCGAAGCGGCTGCGGGCCCCAAGGCTATCGTCGAGGCAGCCAGTCGTCCGGTGGACTGGGTCATGGCGTCCATCGTGGGCTCGGCTGGCCTGCGATCAGCCTGGGCCGCCGCCGGCACGGGCGCGACCCTGGCCTTGGCCAACAAGGAAAGCCTGGTCTGCTGCGGACCAGCGCTGATCGATCGGGTCAAGCGTAGCGGCGGCAAGCTGATCCCGGTCGATTCCGAGCACTCCGCCATCTTTCAGGTCTTCCCCGCGGACGCGCCCGAACAGGTCGCGAAACTGGTGCTGACCGCATCCGGCGGCCCTTTCCGCACCCTGCAGCGGGAGGCCATGAGCCGAATCACGCCGGAGCAGGCTGTCGCCCACCCGAACTGGAGCATGGGCGCCAAGATCTCCGTTGATAGCGCCACCATGGCCAACAAGGGTCTGGAACTGATCGAGGCGGCCTATCTGTTCGCCATGAGCGGTGACCGGATCGATGTTGTCGTGCACCCGGAATCGATTATCCACAGCCTTGTGGAGTATATCGATGGTTCCACCCTGGCTCAGATGGGGCCGCCGGACATGAAGACGCCGATCGCCTGCGCCCTGGCCTGGCCTGATCGCATGGCCTGGCCTGCGCCGAAGCTGGACCTTGCAGCTCTGGGGCGTCTAACCTTCGAGGCCCCGGATGAGGCGCGGTTCCCGGCCCTCAGGCTGGCGCGAGAGGCCCTGGCGGCGGGGGGTGTGGCGCCCATCATCTTCAATGCGGCCAACGAGGTGGCCGCCCTGGCCTTCCTTGACCGTCGGCTGGGCTTTCTCAATATTGCCGCAGTCGTCGCCGACACCTTGGAGCGCGCGACGATTTCGGGGGTGAGTTCCGGGTCCGACGACGCCTGCGACACGGCTCTGGCCGTGGACGTTATGGCGCGAAGGATTGCGAACGACATCATCGCCTCGCTCGCGATTGCTGCCTGAGGGCGACAGGAGACATGACTGGGATGCTAGGTGTTCTTGGGCAGGCCCTGATTTATGTCGTGCCGTTTCTGCTGGTGCTGACTCTGGTCGTCACCGTCCATGAACTGGGCCACTTCCTGACCGCGCGCGCCTTTGGTGTGAAGATGGAGCGTTTCTCCATCGGCTTCGGCCGCGCCATTTTCCAGCGCACCGACAAACAAGGCGTTGAATGGCGTCTGGGTTGGCTGCCGCTGGGCGGCTACGTCAAATTCGCGGGCGATCTGGATGCGACGGGCGTGCCGGACAAGGCTGGCCTGGACGCGCTCAAGAAAGAAGTCGTCGCCGTTCATGGCCCGGGCGCCGAGCGTGATTACCTGTATTTCAAGCCTCTATGGCAGCGCGCTCTGGTCGTGGCCGGCGGACCCTTTGCCAACTTCGTACTGGCCATCTTCATCTTCACCCTGCTGTTCAGCCTGGTCGGCGTCCAACAGCGTCCCGCTCGTGTCTTGCAGGTGCAGCCGGACTCGCCTGCCGCCGCCGCGGGTTTTCTGCCTGGCGACCTGATCACCCGAGTCAACGGCAAGCTGATCGCCGATGGCGGAGAAGTAACGCGTGTCGTAGCCCTGAGCAGCGGCGACCCGGTTCGCTTTACGGTCGAGCGCGCTGGCGCGGACGTCCTTCTGACCGCCACGCCCGAGCGTCGAGTTGAGAATGATCCTATCGCGGGCAGGGTTTCGATCGGGAGAATTGGTCTCGGGCTGGGATCCAGCCGCAACGAGGTGCGTCACGTCCGATACGGGCCGGTGGCCGCTGTGGGGCAGGGGTTCAAGGAAACCGGCGCCATCCTGAACACCACCTTCACCTATATCGGCCGCATATTCACGGGCCGGGAGTCTGGTGATCAGTTCAGCGGCCCCCTGGGTATAGCCAAGGCCTCTGGCGCCCTGACGAACGCTGCTGTCGCCGCCAATCCCGATCCCTGGGCGATGGCGGGAAATCTTCTGCTGACGCTGACCAGCTTCGCCGCCATACTTTCGGTCGGAATCGGTTTTCTAAATCTGATGCCTATTCCGGTTTTAGATGGGGGGCATCTGGTGTTCTACGCCTATGAGGCGATGGCGCGGAGGCCGGTAGCGGCCAAGGTTCAGGAGGCGGGATATCGGGTCGGTCTTGCTTTGCTGGCCAGTTTAATGTTGTTCGCGACCTGGAACGACCTGCAGAAACTCAATCTCTTCAAATTCCTCGGCGGGCTCGTCTCGTGAGCCGACGCCAGCCCCCGATGGTTCCCCGAATGATTCAGAACGACAGTCGCCTTATGATCCGAACCCGTGGCCGTATCCTTGGACCCAGCGCACTGGCGTTGGCCGTCGCCGCCGGCTTGGCCGGTCCGGCCCTCGCGCAGGCGACGCCTGCTGCAGCGCCGGCCGCCGCCCAGCAGGATCCGCAAGTGGTCGTCACGGCTCCGGCCGAAGACCGCGCTGTGGTCAATCGTATTCTTGTGCGCGGCAACCAGCGCATCGACCAGACAACGGTCCTGTCCTATCTGCCGATCCAGCCGGGCGACACGATCGATGCGGCCGTGATCGACGTGGCCGTGAGAACCCTTTCGCGAACCAATCTGTTCGCCAACGTGCAACTGGGCCTGCAACCCAACGGCGATCTGATTGTCGAGATCGCGGAAAACCCGATCATCAATCAGGTGACGTTCGAGGGGAACAAGGCGCTTGCACTGAAGAAGTTGCAGGACGAGGTCACGATCAAGCCGCGCGGCATCTACACCCGTGCGCGCGTGCAGGAAGATGTCGGCAAGATTGTCGAACTGTACCGGCTGTCGGGTCGCATCTCGGCCACCGTCACGCCGAAGCTGGTGCAACTGGATCAGAACCGCGTCGATGTCGTTTTCGAGATTGATGAGGGGCCCGAGACCGGCGTCGCCGCCATCACCTTCCTGGGCAATACGGCCTTCTCGGACAGCGATCTGCGTGAGGTCATGGTCACCAAGCAGTCCAGCTGGTGGCGCCTGTTCAGCTCCAATGACAACTACGACCCCAACCGGCTGGACTACGACCGCGAGCAGCTGCGGAAGTTCTACACCAACCGCGGCTACTACGACTTCCGTATCCTGTCGTCGGTTGCGGAACTGAAGCCGGACAGCAGTGCATTCGGGATGACGCTGACGCTGGACGAGGGTGACCGCTACACCTTTGGCGAGGTGAAGGTCGTCACTGAAAACGATCGCCTGAACGCCGACTTCCTGCAGCGCCTTCTGCCGATCCGTTCGGGGGATCTGTATGAGAGTGATCGCATCGAGAGCGCGGTCGACACCCTGACGTTCGCTGCCGGGTCGGCAGGCTACGCCTTTGTCGAGATCAACCCGAGCTATCGCGCCAATCCCGAAACCGACAAGGTCGATATCACCTTCAATATCAAGGAAGGGCAGCGCGTCTATATCGACCGGATCAACGTGGTCGGAAATACGCGAACCCTGGATTCAGTGATCCGTCGGGAGTTGATGGTGGGTGAAGGCGACGCCTTCAACCGCTCGCTGGTGGAACGCTCGCGCAACAACCTGCGGGCCCTGGGCTTCTTCAAGGACGTCAAGATCGAAGAAACGCGCGGCAGCGCGCCCGATCGTTCGATCGTCAACGTCACCGTTGAAGAGCAGCCGACGGGCGAGCTTTCTGTCGGCGCGGGCTTCAGCTCGGTCGACTCCTTCGTGCTGAATCTGGGCATCACGGAGCGCAACTTCCGGGGACGGGGCCAGAATGTCGTGGCCCGTGCAGAATGGGGTTCCCTGCGTCAACAGATCGACTTCCGCTTTACCGAGCCGAAGTTCCTGGGACGGGATCTGCGCGCCGGTTTCGACCTGTTCCACACCCGCTATGACCTGAGCGAGTACTCCTCTTACGACTATCGCTCGACCGGCGGCGGCTTGCGCCTCAGCTATCCGTTGAACGGCTATTCCTCTTTCAGCGTCCGCTACTTCCTGAAATCGGACGAGGTCATCATTCCGTCGGGCTACTGCAACGGCACCGGATCGTCGGCGCTGTGTGATCAGGCCGGGGAGTTCCTGAACTCGTCTGCCGGCTATACGCTGCTGGTCAACCGCACCAACGACCCGGTTCGCCCGACGCGCGGCTGGTCGGCCTCGCTGAGGCAGGACTTCGCCGGCATCGGCGGTGACGTGAACTATCTGAAAACCGAGGCGGACGCCTCCTGGTACTATGGCTTCAGCCCCAACTGGGTTGTCAGCCTGCAAGGCTCCACCGGCTATGTTTCCGGCTGGAACGGCGATCCGATCCGGATCAATGATCGCTTCTTCAAGGGCGGCAACACCTTCCGCGGCTTTGAAACCGCGGGCATGGGCGCGCGCGATCTGACCACGACCGACGCCTTGGGGGGCAACTTCTACGCCATCGGCACGGTTGAACTGACGGTGCCTAACTATCTGCCCGATGAATATGGCATCAAGACCTCTCTGTTTGCCGATTTCGGCACGCTGGGTATGTTGGATGACCGCTATCAGATCGACACTGTCACGGGTCAGCCGAATCCCAACATTGTCGACAATCTGGCTCTACGAGCGGCGGCTGGCGTCAGCATTCACTGGCGTTCGCCGATGGGTCCGATCCGCTTCGACCTGTCCAAGGTTCTGTCGCAGGAAGACTACGACAAGACCGAAACCTTCCGCTTCTCCACCTCGACCCAGTTCTAACCGCAGCCTTCCAGACTGCTCAAAGGTTCAAGATGAAACTGTTCGCCATCGGCGCATTCGCCATTGCTTCGCTCGCCGCTTCGTCGGCTCTGGCTCAATCGCAAGGCCCCGCCAACCCCGGCCCGGTAATCCCCGGCGTCTGCGTCTATTTCAACCAGCAGGCGCTGGCCCAATCGACCGTCGGCCAGGCCGTGCAGACCCGCATGGAGCAACTGGCGCAGGAAGTTCAGGGCGAAATCTCGCCCTATGCCCAGCAGTTGCAAACCGAGTATCAGGCTCTGCAAACGGGCGCCTCGACCATACCGGCTGACCAACTGGCTCAGCGTCGCCAGGCGCTGCAACAGCGCGCTCAGGAAGCGCAGCAGTTGGAACAGACCCGTGACGCCGAACTTCGCTATACCTTGGGTGAGCAGCGTAAGAAGATTTCGGAAGCCATCGAGCCGATCCTGGTCGCCGTCTATCAGGAGAAGGGCTGCGGCATCCTGGTCGACCGTGAAAGCGTCTTCATCATGAACCCGGCCATGGACGTGACGCCGCTGGTCATCCAGCGTCTGAACACGGCCCTGCCGACTCTCAGCTTCAACCGTATGCCGGTTCCGGCTCAGCCGCAGTCGTAAGACGGGCCATGCCCGATCCGAGGTTCTTTCAGACCTTGTCGCCCCTGACGGTCGCCGTCCTCGCCGAGAAAATCGGCGGCGAGGTGGTCCGGGGCGGCGAGGTCGTCATCTCGGCCGTCGCGCCCCTATCCACTGCGGACCGGGGCGCGATTGCGTTTCTGGGCGACCGGAAGTTTGCGGCGGCCCTGGCTGAAACCCGTGCGGGATGCGTCATCGTGCCGGCTTCGGCGGTGGACGCGGCGCCGCCGGGAGCAGCGGTGATCGTGTCCAGCGAAGCTCAGGCCGCCTGGGCGCGGGCTTCCGCCCTGCTGCACCGGCCGCTGCGGCTGAACCGCGCGACTAGCGCAGCTGAGGCCGCCGAGGACGACAGCGTCGTGATCGAGCCAGGCGTGGTCTTGGGCGAAGGGGTCCGCGTCGGACGCGGCACGCGGATCGGCGCCAATACGGTCATCGGCCCCGGCGTCCAGATTGGCCGCGATTGCTTGATCAGCGCTGGCGTCACCGTCGGCTTCGCCCTGCTTGGCGACCGTGTGAAGCTGCTGGCGGGCGCGCGCATCGGAGAGGCGGGTTTCGGCGCTGCCGGATCCAAGGCGGGCCCGGTGGATATTCCTCAGCTGGGGCGGGTGATCCTGCAGGACGGGGTTACCGTTGGGGCCAACTCCTGCATTGATCGCGGCGCCTATGACGACACGGTCATCGGCGAGAACACCAAGATCGATAACCTGGTCATGATCGGCCACAACTGCGTCATCGGCCGCAACAACCTTATGGCGGCCCACACCGGCATCTCCGGTTCTGTCACCAGCGGCGACAACTGCATCTTCGGCGGCCGGGCGGGCGTGGGCGACCACATCACCATCGGCGAAGGCGCACGCGTCGCGGCCGGCGGCGGTGTTCTGGCGGATATTCCGCCGGGTGAGATCTGGTCCGGCTATCCCGCCAAGCCGCTTCGCCAGTTCTTGCGCGAGACGGTATGGCTGTCCAAAGAGGCGTCCCGGAAGAAGGGCGCGAAGGAATCGAAAGAATGAGCGAAGACAACAAGATCGACTACGCCGAAGTCATGCGGCGTCTGCCGCACCGCTATCCCTTCCTGCTGGTCGATAAGGCCGAGGATTTCGTGGCCGCGACCTCCATCGTCGGCATCAAGAACGTCACGCACAACGAACCCTTCTTCCCCGGTCACTTCCCGATCGATCCGGTCATGCCGGGCGTCCTGATCGTCGAGGCCATGGCCCAGACGGGCGCCCTGCTGATGTCCAAGTCGCTGGATGTGGCCGTGGCCGACAAGGTCATCATGTTCATGTCGATCGACGGCGTGCGCTTCCGGAAGCCCGCCCGTCCCGGCGACCAGCTGCGCATGGAGGTCAAGGTGATCCGCGCGCGGGGCGACGCCTACAAGTTCCGGGGCGAGACCTTCATCGACGGAAAGCTGGCCGCCGAGGCCGAGTTCATGGCCATGGTCGTGACCGTGGCGGAGCCCGCCGCGTGACCATCCACCCGACGGCCGTCGTCGACGCCTCGGCCCAGATCGCCGACGGTGTCGTGATTGGCCCCTGGTGCATCGTCGGCCCGGGCGTGACCCTGGCCGAGGGCGTCAGACTGGTCAGCCATGTGGTGGTCCAGCAGGACACCAGCATCGGCGCGCGGACGGTCATCCATCCCTTCGCCGTCATCGGCGGCGACCCGCAGCACAATGGCTACAGGGGCGAGCCGGTGCGGCTGGAGATCGGCGCGGACAACGTCATCCGCGAACACGCGACCTTCAACCGGGGCACTCCGCAGGGCACGGGCGTGACGCGCGTCGGTTCGAACGGCCTGTTCATGACCGGGGCCCACGTGGGCCATGACTGCGTCGTCGGCGACTATGTCGTGATGGCCAACAACGCCACCCTTGGCGGTCACGCCTGGATAGGCGACAAGGTCTTCCTGGGCGGCCTGTGCGCCGTGCACCAGAACGGCCGGGTGGGGCAGGGCGCCATCGTCGGCGGTCTGGCTGCCGTCACGCGCGATGTCATTCCCTACGGCTCGGCCTGGGGCAATCACGCCAGCCTGCACGGCCTCAACCTGATCGGGCTGAAGCGCAAGGGCTATGGCAAGGACGCGGTGCGCCGCCTGCTGGCCGCCTATCGCGATCTGTTCGAGGGCGCGGGCGTCTTCGCCGAGCGTCTGACCCGGGTCGAGGCGGCCTATATCGACCTGCCCGAGATCATGGAGATCGTCGCCTTCATCCGCGACGGCGCGAAGCGACCGCTCTGTCTGCCGGACGCGCAATGATTTCGGCGCCCAAGCTGGCCCTGATCGCGGGCGGCGGCGATCTACCGGCCAAGATCGCGGCGCGATGCGAGGCCGAAGGTCGGGCGGTCTTCGTCATCCGTCTGACAGGGTTCGCCGACGCCCATCTGGAGCGCTGGCCGGGCGCCGACTTCGGCATGGCCGAGATCGGTCGCATCCTGAAGACGATGAAGGCGGAAGGCTGCGAAGCCGTCTGTCTGGCTGGATATGTGAACCGCCCCGACTTCAAGAACCTGAAGCCCGACTTCAAGGGCGCGACCCTGCTGCCCGGCATCGTGGCGGCGGCGACCAGGGGCGACGACGCCCTGTTGCGCAAGATCCTGTCGGTGTTCGAGGCCGAGGGCTATGCAGTCGAGGGCGCGGACGATATTTTGGGCGGTGAAGCTTTGAGGGCGGGTGCGCTCGGCGCTGTGTCGCCGACAGCGGAGCAACTGGCAGACTTGAGGAAGGCGCTGCACGTCGCTGAAAAATCAGGCGAACTGGATATCGGTCAGGGCGCGGTCGTCTGCGACGGCCTGGTCCTGGCGGTCGAGGCGCAGGAAGGCACGGATGAGATGCTGCGCCGCGTGGCGGGTCTGCCTGCCGACCTGCACGGCGCGCCGGGCGCGCCGAAGGGCGCGCTGGGCAAGGCGCCCAAGCCGATCCAGGATCTACGCGTCGACATGCCGGTGATCGGACCCCGCACGATCGAACTGGCCGCCGCTGCGGGGTTGGCGGGTATCGGCGGGTTCGCCGGGCGACTGATCATCATCGATCACGAGGCGCTGGTCGAGACGGCTGACCGTCTGGGCCTGTTCGTCTGGGGCGTGGCCGAGGTAGAGAAACCATGAGCCGTCCGTTGAAGATCATGCTGGTCGCCGCCGAGGCTTCGGGCGACGCTCTGGGCGCTGGCTTGGCCCATGCCTTGAAGATGCGGCTGGGCGAGGATGTCGCCTTCGTCGGCGTCGGCGGTCCCAGAATGGCGGCCGAGGGCGTGGTCAGCCCGTTCGCCATCGCCGAACTGTCCATCCTGGGCTGGATCGAGGGCCTGAAGGCCTATGGGCTGGTCAAACGCCGGGTGGCCGACACGGTCAAGCTGGCCAAGGCCGAGCGGCCTGACGCCGTTGTCCTGATCGACAGCTGGGGTTTCACCATCCGCGTGGCCAAGGCGCTACGTCAGGTCCTGCCGGGCGTGCCGCTGATCAAATACGTCGGGCCGCAGGTCTGGGCCTCGCGTCCGGGCCGCGCCAAGACGCTCGCCGCCAGCGTCGATCACCTGCTGTCGCTCTACAGTTTCGACGCGCCGTGGTTTGAGCGCGAGGGTCTGCCTACGACGGTCGTGGGCTCGCAGGCCCTGCACGTCGATATGGCCAGCGCTGACGGCGCGCGCTTCCGCACAGCGCGCGGCATCGCCGCCGACGCGCCCCTGCTGCTGGTCCTGCCGGGCAGTCGGCCCAGCGAGATCACCCGCATGACGCCCGTCTTCGAGGCGACGGTGAAGCGTCTGAAGGCGGTGGACCCGTCGTTGGAGGTCGCCGTCGTCGCCGCCGGCACGGTCGCCGCCGATGTGGCCGGCCGCGTCGCCGCCTGGCCGTTCCGCGCCCACCTGGTGCAGGAGGCCGACAAGTACGATGCGATGAAGGCCGCCAACGTCGCCCTGGCCACCAGCGGCACGGTCTCGACCGAACTGGCCTTGGCCGGCGCCCCCATGGTCATCGCCTACAAGATCGACGGGCTCAGCTATATGCTGATGAAGAATCTGGTGACGGCCAGGCACATTACGCTCTTTAACATCGCCGCCGATGACCGCATCACGCCAGAGTTCATCCAGAACGACGCCACGCCCGAGAAGTTGGCCGAGGCGGTCGGGCGTCTGTTGGCCGACCCGAAGGCCGCAGCCGACCAGGCTGCGCGTCAGACGGCGGCGCTGGACCTGATGGGGCGCGGCGGTCCCGATCCGTCTGAACTGGCGGCGGATGCGGTGTTGCGGGTGATTGCGAGCAGGAAGGGCTGAAGGCTCAGCCTGCCTTGTTAGCGTAAACACTGGAAGCCTGTCGGCTTTCCACCCCCGCGCCGACCTCCGGGCGGCCGTTTAGCGGGTCATCCAGGGCTTGTTGGAGCCGGACTTTACGGTAACCGACTGATCGCGCTTCAAGCCGCCTTTTTGCGGCGGCCCTGAGCGGGCCTTTAGTGCTGCCTGTTTGAGGCGCAGCGCGCGTTGGACTGGAGTTTCGGCGGAAGGGGCGTCGTCGTGGTCGCTCATCGTGGCTTTCTAGCATGGCGAGCCCGTTCCGCGGAGCAGCGCGAACAAAAAACGCCGGAGCTTCCGCCCCGGCGTTTTTCATTCTTGGCGGGCCGTGATCAGAAGGCTCTGCCTTCTCGACCCGACACGGCCTGGCTAGCCGCGCTGTTCGATCGGCACATAGTCGCGTTGCGTCGGGCCGGTGTAGAGCTGACGCGGGCGACCGATCTTCTGCGAGGGATCGGCCATCATTTCCTGCCACTGCGAGATCCAGCCTACGGTGCGGGCCAGGGCGAACAGGACGGTGAACATGGTGGTGGGGAAGCCCATCGCCGACAGGGTGATGCCCGAATAGAAGTCGACGTTCGGGAACAGCTTGCGCGAGGTGAAGTACTCGTCCGACAGGGCGACGCGTTCCAGTTCCTTGGCGACCAGGAACAACGGGTCGTTCTCGCGACCCGTGGCCGCCAGCACTTCATAGGCCGACTGCTGCATGACCTTGGCGCGCGGATCGTAGTTCTTGTACACACGGTGGCCGAAGCCCATCAGCTTGTACTTCTTGTCCTTAACGCCCTGAATGAACTCAGGAATACGGTCCGGCGTGCCGATTTCCTTGAGCATGTTCAGCGCTTCTTCGTTGGCGCCGCCATGCGACGGCCCCCACAGGCAGGCGATGCCGGCGGCGATACAGGCGAACGGGTTGGCGCCCGACGAACCGGCCAGGCGGACGGTCGAGGTCGAGGCGTTCTGCTCGTGATCGGCGTGCAGGGTGAAGATGCGGTCCATGGCGCGAACCAGGGCCGGGTCGACCACATAGTCCTCGGCCGGAACGGCGAAGCACATGCGCAGGAAGTTCTCGGCGTACGACAGGTCGTTGCGTGGCGAGATGAAGGGCTGGCCGATGTGGTACTTATAGGCGCGCGCAGCGATCGTCGGCATCTTGGCGATCAGGCGGATGGCCGAGATGTCGCGTTGCACCGGATCATGGATGTCGAGGCTGTCGTGATAGAAGGCCGACAGGGCGCCGACGGTGCCGACCATGATCGACATGGGGTGGGCGTCGCGGCGGAAGCCTTCGAAAAAGCGATCAAACTGTGCATGCAGCATGGTGTGCATGGTGATGCTGTTTTCGAACTTCTCGTACTGGGCGGCGGTCGGGAGTTCGCCGTGCAGCAGCAGATGGCAGACTTCGACGAAGTTGGACTGCGATGCCAACTGGTCGATCGGATAGCCGCGGTGCAGCAGCACGCCTTCGTCGCCGTCGATGAAGGTCAGGGCGCTTTCGCAGGCCGCCGTCGACGTAAAGCCAGGGTCGAAGGTGAAGGCGCCGGTCGCGCCGTACAGCTTGCGGATGTCGATGACGTCCGGCCCGGTGGAGCCCGCCAGGACAGGAAGTTCGACGTTCTTGTCGCCGTAGGTGAAGGTCGCCGTGCCGGCGGGTTTAGCTTGTTCAGTCATCTAGGCCCCTTATTTTTCTTCGGGCCGGGCGCGGGGAGGCGTCCAGCCTGCATGGTTATGGGTGTTCACTTAGTCTGTTGCAGCGCATCATCCAAGCGCCCGAGACCTTCGTCTCGACCAAGCGCTGCGAGAATTCTTGCTATGTCGGGGGACGCTGATCCCCCGGTCAAGGCGCCTCGCATGGAAGGCCCTATCTTTCCAAAGCCTACGCCTTCTTCTTCGGCAAACGCTTTAAGTTCAGCCTCAAGCGCGAAAACGTCCCAGCTTTGGAAAAGGCGGAGCCGTTCACGGAGTCGTGAAATGCGGTCTGCCCCCTCGCCAGTCAGCAAACCGCGGGTTTTCTCGTCCAGGGTGAGCGGGCGGCCCTTGAGGACGAACTCGGTCTGGGTTGCGAGTTCAAGAGCGGTTTTGGCGCGGTCCTTGACGAAGGGCATGGCGCGCAACAGGCGGGCCTCGTCGTCGGGCTGCAGCGTGCGACCATTGGCCAGATGCGCGTCCAGCGTCAGCTTGGCCAGGCGGTCGTCGTCGGCCAGCCTGATCCAGTGGGCGTTGACATGGGCCAGCTTGTCGAAGTCGAGGCGCGCGGGAGCCTTGCCGACGCCGGTCAGGTCGAACCATTCCAGCGCCTGTTCGTCGCTGAACAATTCGTCGTCGCCGTGGGCCCAACCCAGACGCGCCAGATAGTTGCGCATGGCCTCGGGCAGATAGCCCATCTCGGCGTATTCGTGCACGGCCTGGGCGCCGTGGCGCTTGGATAGTTTGGCGCCGTCAGGGCCGTGGATCAGCGGGATGTGGGCGAAGGTCGGGCGGGCCCAGCCGAGCGCATCATAGATCAGGCTTTGGCGGGCGGCGTTGTTCAGGTGGTCGTCGCCGCGAATGACGTGGGTCACGCCCATGTCGTGGTCGTCCACCACCACGGCGAGGTTGTAGGTCGGGGCGCCGTCCGAGCGCAGGATGACCAGATCGTCCAGCGATCCCGAATCCCAGCGCACCGCGCCCTGCACCGCGTCCTCGACCAGGACAGCCTGATCCAGCGGGCGACGGAAACGGACGGTGTGGGGTTTGGCCAGATCGTCGACGGTCGGCTCGCGGTCGCGCCAGGGCGAGACGAAGTCCTTGCCCGAGGCCTTGGCCTGATCGCGCAGGGCGCCGGTTTCTTCGGCCGTCAGATAGTCGCGGTAGGCATGGCCCGAGGCCAGCAGCAACTCGGCGACCTCGCGGTGGCGGTCGGCGCGGGCGAACTGGAAGACGGGTTCCTCGTCGCCGAACAGCTCCAGCCAGGACAGGCCGTCGAAGATGGCCTTCACGGCGTCATCGGTCGAACGCTCGCGGTCCGTGTCCTCGACGCGGATGAGGAACTTCCCACCCCGGCTCTTGGCGTACAGCCAGTTGAATAACGCAGTTCTCGCTCCGCCGATATGCAGGTAGCCTGTGGGCGAGGGAGCGAAGCGGGTGACGACAGTCGAGGAAGGGGAGGTCATAAACAAGGGGTCCGTTGCGGAGGCCCTTATACGCCCGCGCGCGCCAAAGCGAAGCCTTGCCTTAAGGGTTCTTGACGCGGTGCGCGATGAAGTCGCGGCGGAGACGGATCGCTGGCGGTTGTGGGCGCCGGTTTTCTTCGGCGGCGGATGCGCGGCCTATTTCGCCTTGAAGAGCGAACCGGCGACCTGGCCGTTGATCGTGGCGGCGGTGCTGAGCAGCGGAGCCTGGCTGACGGCGCGGCGGTTTGGGCTGGCGAAGCGCTGGACGCTGATCCTGCTGATGCTGGCCTGTCTGTGCGGCGGGGCGGCGGTGGCCAAGCTGAGAACCGAGGCGGTCAGCGGGCCGATTGCGCCGGCCCTGGCCGAGCCGACCGTGGTCGAGGCCTGGGTCATGGATGTGGACAGCCCGGGCGAGCGCGGCGCGCGAATCGTCGTGGCCCCGGTGCGGATCCGGGGGCTGGCGGCCGAGGCGACGCCAGTGCGGCTGCGGGCCACGGTCCGGGGCGAGCCGCCCGCGCCGGGGACGGCGGTGCGGCTCTACGGCATTCTGAACCCGCCGCCGTCGCCGGCCAGTCCGGGGGCCTATGATTTTGGTCGCAACGCCTTCTTCCAGGGCATGGGCGGGACGCTGTTCGCCCTGGGCCAGACGCGGCCGACGGTCCTGCCCGAGCCGCCCTGGCGGGTGCAAATGGCGATGAAGATCAATGCGGCGCGCTATGCTCTGGCGCAGCGGATCGTGGCGCGGCTGGGCGAGAGGACGGGCGGGATCGCCGCCGCCATGACCACGGGGCACGAGACCTGGATCGCGCGCGAGGATCTGGACGCCATGCGCGATTCCGGGCTGGCGCACATCCTGTCGATCTCGGGCCTGCACATGGCCATAGTCGGGGGCTTCGTCTTCTTCGCCGTGCGGCTGGGCGTCGCGGCCTGGCTATGGCTGGCGCTTAGGGTGTCGGGCAAGAAGGTGGCGGCGGTCGCGGGCCTGATCGCGGTCGGCACCTATCTGGTGGTGTCTGGCGCGCCGCCCCCGGCCGAACGGTCGGCCATCACGGCCTCCATCGCCTTTGTCGCCATCCTGCTGGATCGGCAGGCGGTCACCATGCACGCTCTGGCGGTTGCGGCCTTCGCGGTGCTGTTGCTGCAGCCCGAGGCTATCGTCACGCCGGGGTTCCAGATGTCGTTTGCGGCGACGGCGGCGCTGGTCGCCCTGGTTGAGGTTTGGCCACGACGGATCAAGGAGGTCTCGGCGCCCTGGCCCATCGTGGCGACGCAGCGGCTGGGAAGCTGGCTGCTAGTGGCCTGCACCGCCAGCCTGGTGGCGGGCATGGCGACGGGGCCGTTCGCCATGCAGCATTTCAACCGGACGGCGGTCTATGGCTTGATCGCCAATCTGGGGACGGCGCCGATTGCGGACTTCATCCTGATGCCAGCGCTGGCGCTGGGGGCGGCGCTGGAGCCGCTGGGGCTGGGCGCGCCCTTCCTTTGGCTGGCGGGCAAGGGGGTGGAGATGATGTTGGCTATCGGCCACTGGACCGCGGGTCTGCCGGGCGCGGTGCAGACGGTGGCGAGCGCTCCGGCGGCGGCCCTGCCGGTAGCCTTCCTCGGTATCCTGTTCATCTGTCTGTGGCGGGGAAGGCTGCGCTGGCGGGGCCTGCCGCTGGCGGCGGCGGTGCTGATCTGGCCGCGCCCGGCGGCGCCGGACCTGTGGATCGGCGATGGAGGAACCAATGCGGGCTTTCATCAGGCAGGGGCGGCGGTCGTGGTGCGTCCCGGCGTGCGTCAGTTCGCGGCGGACCTGTGGTCGCGGCGGCGCGGGCTGGAACTGACGCCGAGGCCCGAGGAGGGCTGGATTTGCAAGCGGTCGTTCTGCGCGCCGGAAATGGACGAGGCAGGGCCGGTCGCGCTTTGGTGGGGCAAGAGGGCGCCGACGGCGGAACAGTTGGATAGTCTGTGTCGCTCGGCGGCGGTCGTCAGCAGCCGGGCCGAGTTGGCCTCGCTGCCGCGGTCATGCGCCGGGCGGCTGGTGCTGGACGGCGTCGATTACGCGCATGGCGGCTCGGTCGAGCTGTGGCGTGACCGGACGGGGTGGAAGGCGGTGTGGGCCGCTGACGTGCGAGGGCGTAGGCCCTGGACGCGTCAGGCCAATCCCGACTTCAGTGATAGCGGCGGATGAGGCCCACCAGCTTGCCTTGGACTGCGACCTGATCCGAGCCGTAGATCTTGGTCTCGTAGTTGCGGTTGGCAGGCTCCAGGGCGATGGAGGCGCCCTTCTTGCGCAGGCGTTTCAGCGTGGCCTGTTCGCCCTCGACCAGGGCCACGACGATCTCGCCGGACGAGGCGTCGGCGGTCGATTTGATGATGACCATGTCGCCGTTGAGGATGCCGGCCTCGATCATCGAGTCGCCCTCGATCTCGAGCAGATAGTGTTCGCCCGCGCCCAGCATGGCTTCCGGGACCGGATAGCGGGCGGTTTCATGCTCAATGGCGTCGATGGGGGTGCCGGCCGCGATCTTGCCCATCATCGACAGTTCGCGGGTGTCGTTGGCGGGTTCGGCCGTCTTGGGACGACCGCCGCCCTCGATCACGCCGGGCTTGAAGCCCGCGTGGCCGCGCGGCGCGCCCGCCGTGGCCTGTTCAGGCAGCTTGGTCACTTCCAGCGCGCGGGCGCGGTGGGCCAGGCGGCGAATGAAGCCGCGTTCTTCCAGCGCCGTGATCAGGCGGTGAATGCCCGACTTGGACGCCAGATCCAACGCCTCCTTCATCTCGTCGAAGGAGGGCGAGACGCCCGTTTCCTGAATCCGCTCGTGAATGAACATCAGGAGTTCGTGCTGTTTCTTGGTGAGCATAGTCGCAAGGCTTCCAGAACAAGGCGTGAACCGTTGCCGATGTTCTGTAAGTGTTCTTGCTGAATGTCAACTCGGCCGCAATCAGCTGGCGTGGTCGCTCAAACCCGATGGCGGCGGGATTTTCACCGGCAGGAGGTTTTGCCACTCAAAGCAGTCCCCCTGAACGTCACATATGGGAGGATTGCGGACATTGGCTCCAAGCCTAAAACCAACCATCCGCGCCCTAGCCCGCAAGCGGGCCTTCCGAACGTCTATGACGGCTGACGATAAGACGCTACCGAACCGGTGTCTCAGTGACTACGGCGGCCAAATCGTCTTCAACATAGCGTTCGAGGTGCCTTCGAACAGGGACGGCGAAACAGGCTTGCCAAGGTTGGCTTTGCACGTAGTGGTCCCAGAACCGTCGACCGACGGGGCTTCGGGCGAAATGTTTTAGCGCCTCCAAATCTGGCACGTAGAGACTTTGCGCTAAAGGCTCGGCGACACACTGGATTGCCTCATCGATCAACGGGCCTGGCGCAGCCCTCACGCGCGCGATGAAGCGATCGGAGAGAAGCGTGTCACGATCATAAGCGTTGGCGTTGCGCTCGCTCAGGACGTCCCCGGCAAACTTGCTCGCAGCAATCTGGAGCCCCCAACTATTTTCCGACGTGTTCGGATCAGGATTGAAAAGCGCTGAAGCGGCAGATCTCCGCTCAGGCCCCGGATCCTGAGGTAGGGCGGGCGGGATTGAAGGAACCTGAAGGGCCAGAGCTGAGACGAGCGCTGCGATCATGGACTGACCGTATCGGCAGCCCCGGATATCATCAACTGGTCTCCCTCCGTCATTGGCCCGGCCAGACCAGACATCCCCGCCCCTGACAGAAAGCGGACCTTCCGCATGTTTGCAACGGGTCGACTGCGACATAGGCATCTGGCCCCAAACCGGACCTTGGCCCAGCGGCCAAAAAGCGGACGCCCCCAACTTCAGATAGGGGTGGAAAGCGGTCACTCCCGCAGGTTGCTGGTCGGTGCCTGAAAAGCCATAGTCCAGACAAGAGCCAAATGGGACTCCCGCCTTAATCCATCGATTGAACGAATGAAACGCGATCGCAAGTATTATTTACCGATAATATTTCTTCTTGCAGTGGGGGCGTTGCTGATTGCGGCGACCATTAAACACGCCAACGACACGGCTCCGCCCCCGGACCCCCGCGTCAAGTATATGAACTAGTTGGCG
>Ga0308171_1001219_pt1 | contig 37516 bp, 35 predicted proteins | sample PhyGR1_FD_202135 | JGI IMG/M metagenome (GOLD analysis project Ga0308171, IMG submission 202135) | Phyllosphere microbial communities from UC Gill Tract Community Farm, Albany, California, United States - DLSLSG.R1 | ecosystem: Host-associated > Plants > Phyllosphere > Unclassified | place: USA...
GCTGTCCAAGGGCTGGCTGTCCAAGATGCTGAAGGTCGCCGCGCTGCCCGACGAAGTGGTCGCCGCCTTCGCCTCGCCGCATGAGGTGCAGCTCAAGCCCGGCTATGCGCTGGCGCAGGCGATGCAGGACAAGGGCGAGGCGTCGGCCATCATGAGCGTGGCCCAGTATGTCACGCGCCAACAGGCCGAGCGGCGCGAGGCGGGGCAGCCGCCCATCCCGGCCAGCGAGGTGCTCCACCGCCTGCTGACCGCGCGCAAGATGATGCTGGGCGAGGATGGCGAGCCGGAACGCTACAGCTATCACAACCGCTATGGCCGCCCCGTGCTGTCGGTCCAGTCGGCCAATCGCCAGGGCGTGACGGTGCGGCTCCATGCCGGTTCGGGCGCGGATGTCGAGGAAATCGTGACGGCGCTGCGCGGTGCTCTGGCGCATCTCGAACAGACGGGCAGGGGGCTTCAACCCTGATGTTTCCCCGGGGAAACACGCTTGCCCGCCCATCTTGCATGTTTCCCCGGGGAAACATGCGCCGGGGTCATGACGCATGAGCACGAAGCCCAAGGACGGATCGGCCGAACAGTTCGAGCTGTTCCTGCCCTATCTCGCCGACCTGCCGCTGCGCGACCAGCGCGAGATGATGGAGCGGCCGTTCTTCAGCCTGGCCAAGTCGAAACGGGTCAAGCCGATCGACTATCGCTCGCCCGACGGCAAGCTGTGGGTCCATGTGTCGGGCAATCCCGATTATGGCATGGCGACGATCTGGGATGCCGACATCCTGATCTATTGCGCCTCGATGCTGGCCGACATGGCCAGGCGCGGGATCAACGACGTGCCGCGCAAGCTGCACCTGATGCCCTATGACCTGCTGCGCGCGATCGGGCGCCAGCCGACGGGGCGTGCTTACGAGCTGCTCGGCCAGGCGCTCGACCGGCTGGTGTCGACCACGGTCAAGACCAATATCCGCGCCGAGAATAGGCGCGAGGCGACGTTCAGCTGGCTCGACGGCTGGACGCAATTGGTGGACGAAAAGACCGAACGCTCGCGCGGCATGACGATCGAGCTGTCGAGCTGGTTCTATGAAGGCGTGATGATGACAGGCGGCGTGCTGTCGATCGACCGCGCCTATTTCGACATTTCGGGCGGGCGCGAACGCTGGCTGTACAAGGTCGCGCGCAAACATGCCGGCGGGGCAGGGGAGGGGGGCTTCGCCATCTCCATGCCGACCCTGTTCGAGAAATCGGGGGCCGAGGGCCAATATCGCCGTTTCAAGTTCGAAATCGCGAAGATCGCCGAACGCAACGAGCTGCCCGGTTACGCCCTGACGCTCGAACAGGCGGAGGGCAAGCGCGAGCCGAGCCTCAGGATGCGTCGGCGGGCGGAAGGGGAGGGGGCTGGCCCCGCCGTCCCTGCGCCCCCGAAAAAGACCAGGGCCGCTGCCGCGCCATCGCCCAAGCCACCGGCGCCGGAGGACACTGCGCCGCCCCCCGTCGATCACGACATGGATGCCAGTGGGCTGATCCGTCGCAGCGTCAAGAGCCTGTCGACCCGCTCGACCTTCGGAGAAATCACCGACGCGACCCTGGCCCTGCTGCGATCCGAATGTCCGGGGTGGGACTATCAGACGCTGCACGCCGAATTCAAAGCCTGGGTCGAGGGCGATCCGGCCCGCACGCCGGTCAGCTATCAGAACGCCTTTATCGGCTATGTCCGCCGTTTCGACGCCAAGAACAGGCACCTGCTTCGCTGACGATAGGGGAGGGGGGCGCAGCAAAGGCGCTCCCTTCCCGCCATTTCAGCCGCTGGAATTGCGACGCAGGAGGGATGCGCAGCCTGAACGCGTTCCCGAAATATCGCGTGTTCGATCATCGCTACGATCGCGTGTCCCGGCGGGTCGCCACTTTGAACCTCACCACGCGGGATCGGTCGAAAACTGATTCAATCCGACCCGCTCCGACGGCGTCCGTCCCGCCTTTTCGATATATCGGGAACGGGCAACGATACTCCCGGAACGGTCGGGCGATACATCGGGAACGCCCATCACGATATTCCGGGAACGGATAGTCGATATGTCGGGAACGCGAGAGACCCAAAAAAACGAGCGAATTCGGCATTTTAGCCTGTGGAAAACACGGCTTAACCCTTTAAATCCCTTCTAACGCTCTAACCCTACGGATATGTTTTTTGAGCTTTTTTGAAGAGCTTGATGAGTTTTCTGAATCAGTCGCCTTTTCGCTTTGGGTTTGCCCCCTATCGATTCACAAAGGGCCATGCCGATCGCACGCGAACATCGCTGGCTCTACCCGATCGACTGGCGCGAGCTGTCCGCGCTGATCCGCTTCGATCGCGCCAAGGGGCGGTGCGAGCATTGCGGGCGGCCGCACGGACGCGAGATCGTGCATCTCGGCGACGGGACCTGGTGGGACGACACCCGCGCCCGCTGGCGCGACGGCCGGGGCAGGGGGGTCAGAGCGCTGCCCAGCCCCACCGCCATGATCCACGCGCAACCGGGCCTGGCCGGCATCGCCCCGCCCCTACCGTTCCGCCGAACCCGCGTGATCCTGGCCAGCGCGCACCTGAACCACGACCCCGGCGACAACCGGCCGCGCAACCTGGCGGCGCTGTGCCAGTCCTGTCACATGCGCCATGATGCGGGGGAGCATCGCAGGCGTCGGTTGCGGAACCGGTTCCGGGCCAGCGCCATTCGCGATCTTTTTGCCTGAGCGGGTGGGGATTTCCTTGCCGCCCTGTAAAGAGAGGGAGACCCGCAAAATTCGCTACAAGCAGCCGCTGAGGGCCTTTCGCCTTTTTCGTTTCCAGTGATGAGGTCGCCTGCGCCGTAGCCAAGAAGGGCGGCTGGACATCGATCTGGCGGTCTCCCGATCTAGGCCGGATCGACATTCAGGATTTCCAAACGGCGTGCAGGCTGATCCATAGGCATCCGTATAGAGGCGCGGAGCGAGCGATGGGGATCAAGCGGTACGAGTTGAGCGAGGCGCAGTGGTCGCAGATTGCATCGCTGGTTCCTGGCAAGGCGGCTGATCCTGGCCGGACGGGTGTGGATAACCGTTTGTTCGTGAACGGATGTTTGTGGGTGCTGCGCTCGGGCGCACACTGGTGCGATCTTCCGGAGCGCTATGGCAAATGGAAGACCGTACACCGGCGCTTTAGCCGCTGGTGCCATGCCGGTGTCTGGGAGCGGGTGTTCGAGGCGCTGACGGCGGATCGGGACAACCGGTATCTGATGATCGACAGCACCATCGTTCGCGCCCATCGGCAGGCCGCAACCGGAAAAGGGGGGCAAAGGATCAGGCGCTGGGGCGTTCCCGAGGTGGACTGACCACCAAGGTCCACATGCTTGCCGACACGCTTGGCCGGCCCTTGCGGTTCCGCATCACGCCCGGCCAAGCCAGCGACATCGCCTCTGCCTCCGATCTGCTCGAAGGCCAGTGCGCCAAGGCAGTTCTCGCCGATAAAGCGTATGATGGTGATGCCTTGCGGGACCAGATCGCGGCCATGAACGCCACGGCAGTCATCCCCGCCAGGCGCAACAGGAGGGCCTCCATCCCGCACGATCCCGACATCTACAAACATCGCAATCAGATCGAGCGATGCTTCAGCCGCCTCAAGCACTTCCGACGCTTCGCCACCCGCTGCGACCGACGCACCATTCATTTCACCGGCTTCATCCATCTCGCCGCCGCCATGATGGCACCACTCAAGGCTCTCGCGCGCATCGAACGTTTCCTTGACGATCCTCAGCTTCTCAGGCGTGCTCCAGTGACGGCGACGACCGCCGTCGCCGATGATCTCGGACACGGACATAAGCCTATGCTCGGGGGATAGCCTCAATCCTCCTTCTTAGGCTCAAATCCGTCCGGTTGAAATGCGGGCTAGCGCAAGACCATGAATACTGAGGTAGGATCAATCGGAGGTCGGCCTCGAAGGGCCAGATCGACAAAGCGACGTTTGTAGAGGCGGCCCATTTCGCATTCTGTCCGCGAGGACCTCGGCCGGAGGTTGGCGAGCGCATCGGATCGCCGACGAGGATCAGCTGACAGGAATCAACGCTGATGCCTCATACGACAACGTCTTGCCCAAAGGACGGAATCCCTTATTTGAACGCTCCATCCAATATCAAACATATCTATCAACCGATGGACGTACCACGCACCGCACTAAGCGGTCATGAATAAATATTACATTCAAGTCCTAGAAATTGGGGTGCGTTCCCAAATACTTATCAATGAGCCCGGAATCACGAGAGAAGTATGGATATTCTTCACAAGGATATAAATTTCTACTTCTTTTTTGTCTTATATTTTACTGTATTGAACGTAATAAGAATTTTTGTTTTTCAGGGAACGGTGGTAAATACATATTTTCAAGCTGATTACGTTCTTCCTCCGATGGTAGCATGCGTCTGCGTGGCCATAAAAATTCACAGGCATATAATACTATCTTTGGTTTATGTGACTGGATTACTGGCATCAGCGAGCGATGTGATCGTTAGTGTTGGAAAAATGTTTCGATGGGGCCCTGATGCTGTGCCTCAATATATTACTGGATACCATGATCTACCGTGGGGAATAATATCCGGGATATCCGCTATTTTAATGATTTCATGGCTTCCTTTGAGTGTAATGCTCACTTGGGCAGCTCGTAATAGATTTGCATTATGGCCTCTTGATATTTTTGTCCTTGGACTTCTTGCCGCAGATGATATTTTTGGTGAAACCAGATTTAATGAAGGCTCGAAGAATATTAATATTCTCTCGACCTCATTGCAGGCAACTTTGCCAGTATACCTAAATTCCCGATTTCGAGAAGGAGATTTGAAAAAAACTGACAGTCAAAATATGCAAGAGTTCTATAAAGAAAACTTTGACGACAAAAAGCAACAGATTTTATCGATCTCATTGGAATCATTCGGACTTTCGAAGTATAAATATTTAAATACTTATATGGTAGATATATTGTATAAAAGATTGGCTGGTCTCTATATCATAGAAAGCTATAGTCATAGCTTCCAAGGTGGCACGATTCATGGCGAAATAAGAGAGCTCTGCGGATTGATGCTAACAGGCGCCGCTGGAAGCCCTAAGGTCATTCCAGAGCTAGGCCGCTGCTTGCCGAAATATCTCGCGCGCAAGGGTTACAAAACTTTCGCTTTCCATGGGAATGGTTCTTCATTTTATGAGAGGCGCTCTGTTTATCCTGCAATGGGCTTTCAAGAAAATTGGTTTTACCAGCAGTTTAGAGAAAATTACCCCAATAATAAACCATGCACAAAGACATTGTTTCACGGAATATGTGATAAGACAGTCTATAATAAGGCTATGTCATTATTTGACGGAAAGAACAAGTTTATCCATGTGATGACCCTTGATTCTCATCTCCCGCTTCCTCGTGATTCTCATGCAAATTGTCCGAATCAGATAAAAAATAATGAAATAATATGTGATTATGTAGGATATATAAGAAACTCTATTGAAGAATTAGTGAAGCAAATAGAATTGTCCCGAACAAAACCGGATGTTGTGTTTATTTATGGAGATCATTCTCCGCCCTTTAATCTCACTAGGGATAGGAGGTTTTTTTTCTCGAGTAGGGTTCCTTTTTATGTATTGCATAAAAAATAGAATTTAGGAGAAGCAGATCATTGCGGTACTGCGTGAGCAAGAGACCGGGATGAAGATCGCCGACGTGTGCCGCAAGCATGGGATCAGTAGCGCGAAGCTGTATGCGTGGAAGGCGAAGTATGGCCGCATGGACGTGTCGCGGGCCCACAAGTTGAAGGTGCTTGAGAAGGAGAACGGCCAGCTCAAACGACTGCTGGCCAACGCCATGCTCGACAATGCCGTATTGAAAGAGGTGGCGGGAAAAAACTGGTGAAGCCCGCCGCTCAGCGTAAGGCTATCGAGCATGTTCGGCATCAGCGAGCGCGGGGCCTGTGCCATCTTCGGCGTGGACGGAACGTCGGTGTGCTACCTGCCCAGGCGTAGTGCTGATAGCGACCTGCGGTCGCGGCTGCGCGAGATCGCGGCGGAGCGTCGGCTACCGGCGGCTGGGGATCGTGCTGGTCCGTGAGGGGCTGGTGATGAACCACGAGAAGTTGTTGCGGCTGTACCGCGAGGAGAGCCTTCGGGTCTGGCGCCGGCGTGGTCGCAAGCGACCCATGGGCACGCGAGCACCCATGGCGTTGCCGCAAGGTCCGAACCAGCGGTTGAGCCTCGACTTCGTCAGCGACATGCTGATCAGCGGCCGACGCATCCGCATCCTGGCGGTGGTGGGCGACTTTACGCAGGAATGCCTCGCGCTGGTGGTCGACACCTCATTGTCAGGCGCGCGTGTCGCTCGCGAGTTGGACGCCGTCATCGCTGGGCGCGTCGTGCGGCTGATGATTGTCAGCGATAACGGCGCCGAGCCGATCAGTCTGGCGATCCTGAGATGGACGCAGGAGCGACCAGTCGACTGGCACTACATCGCACCCGGCAAGCCGCAGTAGAACGGCTACATCGAGAGATTCAACGGCCGCCTGCGTGACGAGTGTCTTAATGAGATGCTGTTCGTGTCGCTCGGCCATGCCCGCTCGGTGCTGCGGCTCTGGCGTGACGACTACCACCACGTACGGCCGCATAGCGGTATTGGCAGGCTGACGCCCGCCGATGCTACCAGGCGGGTTGTGCAACACCGCCTCGGGGGGCACCATGCCAACCCCGGACTCCAGTTATGACTGGTAGAGCTTTGGAAAGCACGTCAACAATGGCTTACCCATCCATGCAGGCCCCATCAGCCTGCATCTTGAATCAGATCTCTGCACTCACGGGAATCGCTTATCGATTCAGGTCGGCCAGAAACCGGTCCAAAAATTCGGTCGCCAAATTCTAACTAACTTGGCGACCGAAAGTATCCTCAAATCAATTCAATTGATGTCAATTTGCACTGATACTGCAGAGGGCTTCAACCGCCTGATCGATCGGATAGTGATGATTACCGATGAATAGGCCGTTGGCGTCGATATGATCTGCATTCTTCAGATCGCCAAAAATGCTGTGGTCGAAATACCGTACCACTTCCTTTCGGGCAAAATTGCCGCTGACGATCGGACGATATTCAAAACCAAGACCGTCGAGTCGCTGCATCAGAGTGCTACGCGTCATGGTGCTTCCAGGGCGAATAACTAGGCTGAAGCCGAACCAGCTACTTTTACCGATTTCCTTCTGGATCATGATGTCGGGATGGTCCGACAGGCGTTCCTGGAGTATGCTGCCGTTGCGACGGCGTTCTTCAATCAAGCGAGGCAACTTGGCGATCTGTTCAATGCCGATTGCGCCCGACATTTCCAGCGGCCGCAGATTGTAACCTGGCAGGACGAAGCGGAAAGATTCCTCGAAGGGATCGTCGAGTTTCTGACCAACGACGCGATTTTGCGTCGGAAGCTGCCGAGTCCATCCATGAGCGCGCAACGACAGCATTAGATGATAGAGTTCCTCGTCGTCAGTGGTGACAAGGCCGCCTTCCATCGTTGAGATGTGGTGGGAAAAGAAACAGCTCTGGCTGCCCATGACGCCGTAGGACCCGGTCTTTCGTCCATCAAATTCGGCGCCCATCGATTCGCAATTGTCTTCGAGCACAACAAGATTGTGCGCATCGGCCAGTTTGCGAATCGCGGCGAAATCGTTTGGATTTCCAAGTAGATTAACGCAGAAGATGGCGCGGGTACGAGGCGTAATGGCCGCTTCCAATGCCGCCAGATCGAAATTCAGCGTTTCCAGATCGATGTCGACAAATCGAAGGTGCAGACCATATTGCTCCAACGGGCTATATGTCGTGCTCCAAGACACCGCCGGGACGATCACTTCATCGCCTCGTTCCAAGCGGAGAGCGGGATTGCTGGTAAAGCGTAGGGCCGCGATCATCAGCAAATTGGCCGACGACCCGGAATTGCACATTACCGCATAACGTGTCCCGCTATAAGCTGCAAATTGCTCTTCGCATGCTTGCACCTTGGGCCCCATCGAGAATTGCCCTGAGGCGATGACGTCCTGCATTGCCTTATATTCGGCCTCGTCCCACGAGGACGTTGCGAGGGGAAATTGCTTGCTCATCGAGTTCACGCCTGTTGTTGGTAAAATTTTACTGTTGCGGCGATGCCGTCGCGCAGTGCGGTTGGCGGCACCCAGCCCCATTCGCGCTGAAGCGATACATCGCTGAGCTTACGTTGCATGCCCACCGGGCGTGACAGGTCGAAGCGAAACCGGCCTTGCCAGCCAAGCACTTCAGCCACGGCTTCGTAATACTCCAATATGCTGTGATCTTTACCGATCCCGATATTCATCACCTGTGGCATGGTTGAGGGGTTTGCCGCAGCCCGCCAAACGGCGTCGGCCAAGTCTGCGGCATACATGAACTCGCGGCGAGCGCTGCCATCACCCCATATTTCGACCTCACCATCGCCGGTTCGAGTGGCATGGCTCACCTTTGCAATAATCGCTGGTACCAAATGCGAGGCTGCGGGATCGAATTTGTCATGGCGACCATATAGATTGCATGGAACAATTGTACGATAGGCCAGGTCAGGACGCGTTCGTGCGATATAATCACAAAGCCTAGTAGATACGATCTTGGCGAGTGCGTAGCCTTCATTGGTAGGTTCCAGCTCGCCCGTCATCATGTCACTTTCACGCAGTGCATGGTCTCGGCCGCGCGGATACATGCATGAACTCGACAGATTGATAAGAGCTGGAACCTCGGCCTCGAATGCGGCCATGATGACATTCCGGCCCATATCGAGGTTGTTCACGAGGAAGCCGACTGGGTCGGCCATATTCGCCTGAATACCGCCAACTTGCCCGGCAGCATGAATGACAAGATCGATCCGCTGCGAGCGGGCAAATTGGGTCACGGCGCAAAGATCGGCCAAGTCCAATTCTCGACGGGAAGGTGCAACAATGTCCCAGTCGGCCGCTCGTGCATGTTCACGGAGATTGCGTCCGACCATGCCATTTGCGCCGGTGATCCATACTCTTTTGCTCTTATTGGACACAGTCGTGGCCGAAATCGCGTCGCTATGATTCATGCTGTCATCCGTTCCCTCGAAGGTGAGGCCCGTGGGTTGCACGGGCCTGCTTCGTCAGGCTCCCTTGCCGATCGGAGCATCCTTCATGACCTTGAGATCGGCCTGCACCATTTCACGGGCCAGATCGCGGGGTGAAGTCTTGTGAGTCCAACCCAGCTTTTCGCGAGCTTTGGTAGGATCACCGATCAGCAGTTCAACTTCAGTCGGACGAAAGTAACGCGGATCCACTGCAACCAGAAGGCGGTCGGTCTCCTTGCAATAACCCTTCTCGTCGACGCCTTCACCTTCCCAACGCAGATTGATACCGGCATCTTCGAATGCCCATTCGACGAAAGTGCGAACCCGGGTCATCTCACCGGTCGCGAGGACGAAATCATCGGCGACGTCGGCTTGGACGATGCGCCACATGCCTTCGACATATTCCCGAGCATGCCCCCAGTCGCGCTGCGCATCGAGGTTGCCTAGATAGAGCATCTGCTGCCGGCCGAGGGAAATCGCAGCAGCAGCGCGAGTAATCTTGCGCGTGACGAACGTTTCGCCGCGCAAGGGGCTTTCATGGTTGAACAGGATACCGTTGGAGGCGTGCATGCCATAGGCTTCACGGTAATTTACGGTGATCCAATAAGCGTAAAGCTTGGCGGCCGCATACGGACTACGCGGATAAAATGGCGTCGTTTCGCGTTGGGGAACCTCTTGCACGAGGCCATATAGTTCGGAAGTCGACGCCTGATAGAAGCGCGTTTTCTTTTCCATACCCAAAATACGGATGGCTTCAAGCAATCGCAAAGTGCCGATGGCGTCAGCATTGGCCGTGTATTCGGGGGTCTCGAAACTAACCTGAACATGGCTTTGAGCTGCGAGATTATAGATTTCGTCGGGCTGCGTATCTTGAACCAACCGGATGAGCGCCGTGGAATCGGTCATGTCGCCATAATGAAGATGGAATGACGGATCTGGAGCATGAGGATCCTCGTATATATCCTCAATCCGGCCGGTGTTGAATGATGACGACCTGCGCTTGAGGCCATGCACCACGTATCCCTTATCTAGCAGGAGCTGGGCCAGGTAAGCACCATCTTGTCCGGTAACACCGGTGATGAGCGCGGTCTTGCGCGAAGTCATGTGGGATCCTCGTTCTCAATGAATTATTGAATTTTATTGCCTAAACAATGGGGGCTTATCGCTGACCCAGTCTCAAGACGATGACGTAGCTTAGCGTCAGGCCTAAAGAAAATCTGATCCTCTCAATTTACAAAATTATTTTGGAAAATACAAAATTTGTTAATTTTGAGCTTCGCCAATGCTAGCAGATGTACGAACACTTGTTTTCAAAGTCTGCTTATAGGATCGTAAAAGATTTTGACGCATCACGTTCGATTGCGGATTGGAGTCGGCGGTTATCCGGCTACTCAATCGTCCTTCGATCCGGGTTTGCAGGCGATTGGAAATGCGTCCGGTGGGGCCGCCTTCCGACGACATGTCTGTCCGGTTAATCCTTTGCCCCGTACCCCGCCCCGGCACAAGACCATGAGCTTTTTGCGCTAGTGAAGGATAGGGCAGGGTACAGATGACGATCGAGAGAATCGCTTTGGTTGCGCGGGTGCCCAACGGTAACTTACGAAAGGGGCTGGATTTCGATAGCATCGATTGTCCCTTCGACTGGTTGGGATTGGTCATGAGGACGACCGATCAGTGACAATTGCTGAAGCGGGCAACCCGCTGGTACGATGAAGCTTTGTACGAAATTGCTGCTGCCCTCGGTGGCCGGAAGGAGGGCCCGGCCCAAGTTACGACCATCAGCGCAGCGTAATTCCCAATAGGGGCGCGTCTGTTCCGGTTGACCAGGCACGCTGCCATGACCGCGTAGGATATAGCGCCCGGGAGACAAAAGCTGCTCCTGCCGAGCAAGCAATCCTCCGGCACCGGCTGGAATCGAAATATTCAAAACGTTCCCTGAATCACCGGTTTCGATCGCTGCGAGATTGCCATTGTCACCAAACAACTGCCAATCAAATGATGAGCGTGCCGAACGCTGATCCGTAAAGTGAGGGTCGCGTGAGGTATCACGATCCAACTTGCCATGGGTAAAGCCGTAAAAGTTCCAGGCTTGATCAAGCGCGCCGATACCTATTAGCTTATCGACCAGAATAGCGGATGCCCCTTCGGGGACTGGAAAACCCCGTTGATAGAGACCACGGAATACGTCCGCGGTCGCCCGAGGGTTGGGGCCTTCGCGCGCAAGGAAAAAGAGGAATGCGGGCGCCCAGAAGGGGCGCTGGTTTAACAATTCGATTGCATCCTGGCGGACGACGGGCTCCGTAGAGATCGCCTGAGCGAGTACAGGAAACATTACATCGCGCCCATTCTGGGAGGTGCGCATCGCTATGTCGTATTCGCGCAGGACCTGGGCTATGTCGTTGCGCGAGACAGCATCTTCGACAGCCCATAGCTGTACCTGCAAATCGCGTTTCGACAGCATGCGGGCATAGTTGAGATAGCCCCGCGCCCGAACCTTGTCACCGCGTGAAAGCTGCACGATCCCAAGTGTCAGTACGGCGTCGAGCGACGTGCCCTCGCGTAGGATGGCGGACCGAGCGACCGTTGCGGCCCTGGTAAAGTGTTGAGGCCCGATCCCTGTCAAAGCCCCTTGCGTGGCTTCTTCAAGGACCGCACGTGCATAGCGTCCGGCTATCATGCCATCCCAAGGAGCGATAGCGGTGGCGCGGGCCGGATCGATGCTCAGGGTTCTGACCGCTAGGGACTGCGCGCCCGCGAAGTAGGCAGCCGTAATTGCACCCACGGCTATGAGCGCGGCTGCTCCCCACCGGCGCCCCTTCATGCGGTCAGTTGCCACGAGGATCAATCTTTCCCGTCTGTGTCACGGCCATAGCCGTAACCATATTCATAGCCATAGCCATAACCGTAATGTGATTTGCGGGGTTCGAACTTGGTCAGAACGCTGCCGATGATATGAACGTTGGCCGTGGCCAGACGCCCGATCGCGGTTTTGACGAGTGTGGACCGAATTCCATGCGACTCAACGGCATATACGACGCCCTCAACCCGCGTGCCGATCAGCGGGGCATCGGCGATGCCCATGACCGGGGGAGAGTCGATGATGATGTGGTCATAATGCTCTATCAGTTGGTCCAGCAGAAGCGCCAACCGGCTTCCTGTCAAAAGTTCGGCAGCGTTCGGCGGAATGGGGCCAGCCGACATTGCTGAAATGCCGAGGTCGGCAATCTGGAAAGTCAGTCGGCCGATATCGTTCTCGCCGGACAGGAAGTTGCTCAGTCCATAATCGTGAGAAACGCCACCCAAGGCATGGACAGATGGCGATCGCATGTCGCCATCCACAAGAATCACACGCCGTCCTTCGCGAGCCAGCATGGTCGCCAAGGCAATGGCAGTAGTTGACTTGCCTTCAGCCGGCCGGGTGGACGTTACAGAAAGCGAGCGCGGAACGCCATGCTCGGTCGTAAAACGCAGATTGGTGTAAATCGCCAGATACGAATCCACCAGCTCCGACTTGCGATCCAGCAACGCTTCACGTGGCGTAATGCCGACGACCTTGGGCACCGATCCCAGCAGCGGCAGACCCAGCCGCCGCTCGATTTCACCCGGATCTGCAATCGATTCGTCCATTTGCTCTAATGCAAATGCCAAGCCCGCACCGAGAACAGCGCCGACAACCAGAGCAAGTGCAAGGTTGAGAAGCATCCGTGGGCTGGAGGGCTTCAATGGAACGTCGGCGGTGTCGACAACCGAAACATTGTTGACACCGACGCCGCCCGCGACACCAATTTCCTTAAACCGATTGAGCACGCCATCGTACAGAGCCCGGTTCGAATCGACCTCTTGCTGATAGATGTTATACTGAATGCTACGACGGCGCACATCGATATAGCGAGACTTCAGTTCGTCTACCCGAGCCTGCAATTCGCGTTCACGTTGCAACGCCTGCCGGTAATCGGCTTCCAAAGATCCTGATACACGCCGCTCTTCTCGCCCAATACTGTCATCCAATTCCCGGATTTGCGACCTCAAAGCTTGTGCTGCGGGATAGCCAGGTTCGAATTGGTTCATCATGCGCTGATAATCGGCCGCCAATTCGGCGCGCCGCTGGCGCAGGCCATTGATCGCAGGGTTCACCAATGCTGTCGTGGAGGCTCCCGCCCGTCCGGACTGTCGAAAGCTTGCTTCAGCTTCAATGCGATCTGCCGTGGCCTTTGAAAGGGCTGTATTGAGAGCCGACAGATCATCAACGACTATCGGCCGCTCGGCACTGCCTTGCCCCTGTCCGGGAATATTGATGATACGCTGAGTAGAGGCGTAGTCGACGAGCTGGCGCTGGGATTGATCGAGCCTTTCCTTCAGCTGGGCAAGCTGACGCTTCAGCACGTCACGGCCATATGCCGTAGCCTGTACCTTACGTTCAAGATTGGTACGGATGAAATTTTCCGCCCAGGCATTCGCGACTTTCGCCGACAACTGGGGATCGGGACTTTCGAAGCTAATGTTGACCAAACGCGAAAGCCGCTCAGGGTTGATGCTGATGTGCTTAAGCAACAGGCTGCCGGCAACGCGCAGACGCTCCGCTCGCCCGTTTGCCGGATATCGGCCGTTGGCGAGGGCAAATGCGGGATCACTTTTTTCGGTGATGCCAAATGCAGCAAAGAACGCCGGATCGTTAACCAGGCGGAGGTCGGTGGCGACCCGCTCGGCTAGAGAACGCGCTTGCAGCAGACCATATTGGGTCTGATAGAACTCCTGGTCTGCGATGCTCGCTTCTCGATCCACGCCTTGGAAATTGGTGACGTGATCGGATTCGCGAGAGATTTCTATCGTAGTCTTGGCGGTATAGCGGGGCGTCATCAGCAATGTGACGACCAGCCCAATCAGCATGCTGACGACCACCGCGCCGATGATCACGTAACGCCAGCGCAACGCGATGCGCAGATACTGGCGAATGACAGACATCTTCTCGTTCTGCGACACGGCTAACGGCTGTATGCGGACACTCCGGTCGTTCACGGGAACGGAAGCGGAAGGAATCGACAATGCGGAATTCATGAGAAGGAAGCGCCTTACTGCAGGATGGCAATGAGCGGCGCGGCAAGCAGCGGCGCTAGCGAAACCACGTCACGGAAGATACGACGTTGCGGCGAATTCCCGACAACCACTACATCATTGGCGTAAATCGGCGGATCGATATAGGCACCGCGCCGGATCGCACCGATATTGTATAACCCCGCCATGCGCTGGCTGCCAACTGTGCGTAGGATGACGACATCGTCCTCGCGAGCGAATTCTGACAAACCCTTGGCGGAGGCGATAACCCGCATCAGCGTCATCTGGTTGGTTACCGGGTAAAGGCCAGGTTCGACGACCTGGCCATCGACGGTAACGACTTGGCTGACGGAGTTCTGGATGTTCACCGTGACGCGCGGGTTGCGCACATAACGCCCGCGCAATGAGGTTTCGATCATGGTGGCCAACTCGCCCGCCGTCTTGCCGCGAGCGTCCAGCGTACCGACGAGCGGCATGGAGATACGACCGCTGGCATCGACCTGAAGTTCCCTGGTCAACTCTGGAACGTTGAACACATCGACCTGAATGGTGTCGAGTGGCCCAATCAGGGCTGGGCGGTCGGCAGCAGTCAGATCCGCGCGATCGGGGGGAGGAAGCGTATCCGTCTCAACGACCTTCAGATCGGGAGTAGGGGTCAATTTCTCGCGGCCGGCGCATCCGGTCAGCACGAGGGCAATCAGCAAGGTGCTAAGCGTCTTATGCATACGGTCCGACAATCTATGATCCGAGGAAACGCCGCCTCTATAGAAGCGGATATCTGGATGGTAAAGTTTCCCTCAAATTGGCCACCTATGGCAAAAGCCACGCATATCGCTTAATTGGCGCGCTTTGCTAGGCGCTGTCTCCGGTCGGCGGTTGGCCCGATGAGCGCGCTGCCCTTGGGGTACAGATGTTGGAGAAGCCATTCATGCACAGTTCCGCTCGACGCGTTCGCGGGCCGAGGCGGGCGATGCATCATTCAGGTGCGTCGCAGCCCCAACTGGGATTCTGGATATTGGGTGCGCTGTTGGTGCTGACATTTCTGACAGGCGGCAGTTACCGGGCCAGTGCACCATTTCTATTCGTGTTGCGTCCGGTGGCCATTCTGGTGCTGGGCTACGGGTTGTTCATGTTCACGCGGGCGCAGTGGAAAGCGTTCCGCGTGCCTCTGATCATGGCGGGTCTCGTCATGGGTCTGACTGTGCTTCACCTGATTCCTCTGCCGAGCGCACTCTGGCAATTCCTGCCTGGGCATTCTTCCCTTCAAACACTGGACACCTTGGCCAATACCGGTCCGGTCTGGCGGCCTTTGTCGCTTGTGCCTTCGGCGACTCTCAATGCGCTGTTCGCCCTCAGCGTGCCCTTCGCCGTATTCATGCTGGCCGCAGCGCTGAACGAGATGGACCATATCCGTCTGCTATGGCTGCTTTTGACGCTGGCCGGTATCAGCGCGCTGTTGGGCCTCCTGCAGACGACGGGCCTTCAATTCAATCTGTATGTGCCGATCGGCAGAGGCAGCGGCATCGAGGCGACGGGGCTGTTCGCCAACAAAAATCATCAGGCGGCGCTTCTCGCGGCGATGCTCCCCATGCTGGCCGTGCTTGCACGTGCGGTGCGCGATAGGCGGCCTTCCTGGAAGGCGATTGATGTCATGGCAGGCTGCGCAGCTCTTGTGCTTCTGTTGCTTTTGATCGTCACCGGGTCGCGCGCGGGTGTGGTTGTTGGTGGCCTGTCATTGGTGGCTACACTTTTTTACGGTATCGCGCGCATTGATTGGCTTGAAAAAAGGGGGGCGCGACGGGCCACATTTCTCAAGATCGCGATCGTGATTTGTAGTGTGGCGGTTGCCGCGGTCGCTACCGTTGCCACATCGCGCGGGCTGGCCTTTAGTCGCATGGCGAACGCAGCTGCTGATCTTCGCCCCCGGTTGTGGGAAAGCATATTGCCCATCATCCCCCAATATTTGCCCTGGGGGTCGGGGATCGGTTCCTACGTCGAAGTCTATCGCGCGCACGAGCCGATCGCGCTCCTGCGCGATACCTATTCGAACCATGCCCACAATGAATATCTCGAAGTCGCACTGACTGCTGGCATTCCCGGTCTTTTGCTCCTCGCCGTTACGGCTACTTTATTAGCTTATGCTGCTTGGCGTAGCCGGTCGGGTGACGATATGAACGTCCTGCTTGCCCGTCTTGGTGTGCTGATTATCATCATCCTGGCTGCGGCAAGTATTGCGGATTATCCGCTTCGTACCCCCATAATGAGTGCTGTTTTCGCTATCGCGCTCGTCTGGTGTACGCGGATTGCCCCATCGCAGTCGGACAAGCACTAAACTATATTTGCACGCTTTTATAGGGAAGTCGATGCGACACCCATTTTCTCGTCGCGGTCTGATCGGCAGCACATTTTCAGCTTCCCTGGCATCGATGCTTGCCGGTTCGACGAGGGGCGCTGCGCAGGCCGTGGTGAAACCGGATGAAAAAGCAGGATCTTCGCTGGCGCGGCTGGGGGCTGCCATCGGCGCCTCGCTGATCGGATTCGCCAGATTGGGGGATACCCGCCCGGCAGGAACGGTTCAGCGCAAATTGTCTGAAATTCCTTCTGTCGTCGATTTCGGCGCGATCGGCGACGATGCCACGGACAACGCGTTGGCCATTCAACAAGCAATTGATGCCGTCGCTGGATCGGGCGGGGGGCTCTTGCTTGTTCCAGCAGGCATTTTTCGTATCGGGCACAGCCTCAAATTGCGCTCCCATGTCCGACTGGCGGGAGTTGGGACAGCGGCGGTCCTGCATCTCGTCAATTCAGATCGCAGCAGTGCGATACTGGGCCTCGGCACGCGACAAAATCCGATAGACGGCGTGTCTGTTCGCGATCTGACGATCAAGGGCGACGCCCGCTTTGCCGGTGGCAAGCCCAGTGTAGTAAATGGCAGCGGCTTGGCCTTTGTATATGCCAACAATTGTGAGGTGGGGGGGGTCCATGTCATCGGTTTTTCCGATGGAGGCATCAGTTTTCACAACGGTAACTACAACAGTATTGCTAACTGTCGTGTCGAGCATACTGCACAAGCTGTATCGTTTACCGCAGGAGAGATTGATGTAACCGGCAATGCCGCAATCGCCAACAGGATAAGCGATACCGGCGAGTATAACGGCTTGCATCTCGAGGGCGGATTTGGTGGCGGAGGAATGAACGGGCGGGTTTTGAGCACGACGTTGAGCGGCAATACGGTTACCCGTTCATGGGAGGCGGGTATCAACATCGAACTGGCGCCGCATACGAGCTGCGTTGGAAACACCGTACGTCAGTCCGGCATGGGACGCACCATGATTAACATGGGTGTGAAGGTTTATGGTGGCGCATTCAGTGCTTTGAACGGGAATACTGTCACTGAATCTCTGGGAGATGCCATCGTCGTTGGTGCGGATAGTGGCTATTGCTCTATCAATGGCAACACAACGGCGGGCAATGGCGGAGCCTTGCTCGTGACCGATAGCGGTGCCCAGGTCACGAACGATGTAGCAATCGGCATAAACAGCTTTTCCGAAGGCGATGTACGTAGCCAAGGCAATGTCAGGATTCGCAGTCGTACCAATGGTTTCAGCTTTGCGAACCGGCTCGACCCCGATCCTCACGTTCTCGACTGGTACGAAGAAGGTCGGTTTGTACCAGTCCCCGTCGGCGGGAAAGGGATTGAGTACGACATTCGTGATGCACGGTTCACGCGGATCGGTAACGTAGTCCACCTCGCGATCCGGATCAGATGGCATGGCGATAGCGCGTCGCAACCCAAGGGCATCGGCGGATTGCCAGTTCCTTCTGCCATGTCTGCACAATTTTGCGCGTCTTATCGGATGATTGCGGGCGAACATCGCGAAGCCTTGGTAACGCTCGGGGAGGGGCAGAGCATGCTTGTGCTCGCGCCCTTCGTTCGAGTAGGGGGGCGGCTAGAGAAAACTCGCCAGACACCCTGTGAGCTGACTATAACAGGCAGTTATTTGACCAGCGTTTGAGGGCCGACGCATTGCTTACCGATGGTAGGTTTCCCAACAGACGTCCAGGCAGGCAAAATTTTTCAAGGTTTTTTAGATGCTTTCTGTCAACGGCACCGAGAACCAAGAGCCAAGCGGCGGTATAAGCGCACATGATTTTATCGATAATCGTAAAAGCAAGGAAGTCCTCCGTATAAGGAGCTACGTGCTTCTCGCGATTGCTGACGTTCTATGCCTGGCCATAGCATTTTTGGGCGCTGGCCTTGTCTATATGAATGACCTTTGGAGCGCGCATGGCTGGGTCATTTTGCTATGCATTTCCCCCATTTATCTGGTTATGGCGGCTTATAACGAAGCCTATAGCGGTGCCGTGCTGGTTAATCCCAGGCGGGGGATAGTTTATGCGGCTCAGTCATTTTTGTGGAGTGCTGCCTTTGTTCTGTTTATAGGGTATTTTTTGAAGGCCGGCAGCGAATTTTCGCGAATAGTATTTGCGATGGGCTGCATCGCAAGTATTACGCTAATTGGGATATCCCGCGGTTTTCTTGGCAGGGTTTTGCTGAAATATCTGGGCGGCACTCCATTCACGACGATTGTCATGAATGACCAGATAAATTATGTTCCGCAGGGCGATGAACGCGTTATTGACGCTAGGGCTATCGGATTTGATCCTGAGACAAATGATCCTTATCATTATGATCTTTTTGCTAAGATCGTATCCCAAGCGGATCGCCTGATCATTACCTGCCCTCAAGCTAGGTACCCCTTGTGGTCGACTGTCATGAAAAGCCTCTCAATCGACGGGGAGATTTTGACCGACGAGCAGGATCAGCTCAATATCATTGGCGTTGACCGATACAATGGTCGGCAGACGCTCGTTGTTTCCGTAAGGCCATTGCATTTGCGGGAACGGATATTCAAGCGAATATTCGATATTGCCTTCTCAACCATGGCGCTGCTGATACTTTTCCCAATATTTATCGGCGTCGCGATCGCAATTCGTATGGATTCCCCTGGTCCGATCTTTTTCCGGCAGGAACGGATTGGGCGGGGAAATCGCATTTTCAAGATGTTCAAATTCCGCAGCATGTATGTCGATCAATGCGACAGCAATGCCGCGCAGCTTACTCGGCGAGGGGACTCCAGGGTCACCCGCGTAGGACATTTTATTCGTGCGCATAGCATCGACGAACTTCCGCAACTGATTAACGTATTGAATGGAACGATGAGCATCGTGGGACCGCGGCCGCATGCCATTTCCGCCAAGGCGGGCGATCTGCTATACTGGGATGTCGATGATCGGTATCGATTCAGACATTCCATCAAGCCCGGGCTCACCGGATTGGCGCAAGTCCGTGGATTTCGCGGTGCGACCGAGCGAACCGAGGATTTGACCAATCGTGTCACAGCTGACCTCGAATACCTGTCACGTTGGTCGATATCACGAGACGTTTTAATCATCTTGCAGACGTTCAGCGTACTCCGTCACAGTAATGCGTTTTGACCATGGCGCCGCATCCTCTTTACACATCGCAGAGCACAACTGGCGCAACTCGTGGAAATGTGGAAGCCGGGTATTATGGGATGATCTCCGCAATCCTGTGTTTTGGAATGGGGTTAGCCGTATTTCTGCCTATAGCTTCCGAAGCTCGCTTGACTTTATTCGACGCCATCGCGGTTGGATTGCTGATACGGTTCTGGATATCGGTTGATTCGATCCTTCGGGGTGCGGTGATTATTCTGGGCGTGAGCCTGTCCGCCATGATGCTGTCTGCCTATCTCAACCAATCAGGCATGATGGCGTTCGTAGGCCGCGCCTATTCTCCAATTCTGTTGATGCTCGAGATCATCGGTTACACTGCGATCATTCGTAATACGTCACATGCTGGACGCATATCGCTCGTCATCGGTGTGATGATAGGGATGTGTTGTCATTTCTTTTATCCAAATGACGAACGTATTTTGACTGACCCGATCAAGTTCTTGGTCGGCATTCCACTTGGCATCGGCTTTGTGGCTTTATACGCTCTATGGTCCCGTGATCGTACGACATCGGTATTCCTCGTCATTCTGCTAATGATCGGCTATGCCATTATGTGCTTCCTGGCGGGATCTCGATCAGTTGGGGGGGTCTATTTCGTTTCAGCACTACTTTTGCCGATCATCGGAAAAATTCGTGTGCCTGCGAGTTACACGCGTTTTGCTCCGCTTATGCTCGCTTTGGCAGGATTGTTGGGATACGGTTTTACCGAATTGTACTCCATGCTTGCAATCAAAGGATTCTTCGGGGCGCGGGCAGCGGCGATCGCCGCCTTTCAAAGCTCGTTTGGATCCATCCTTCTTGGAGGTCGTCCCGAAATCATCATCAACATTTCAGGTATCAAGGATTCACCAATTTTCGGGGTTGGGATCGGCAATTATCCCTCGATTTATCTATATGAAATGGCTAACTTGGCAGTTTATTCTGCAGATGACGTGTTTGATATTCAGAATATTCTCTATCATTCGAGTCTTTTTGCTACGGCTTTTGAGTCTGGGGTGATTGCAGCACTTTTTTGGGCGTTTTTGCTTTACCGCGCAGTCTTTGTCATACCTCTTTTGTCGCTTTTGCCAGCTGGTTTACGGTCTTTCGTCTTGCCACTGACGGTGATTTCCGTTTGGAATATTTTGTATTCACCGCCAATTCCTTATAATCGTTTCATCATGGCAATAGGTCTTGCCTTCGTGTTTCATGTTTTTACTGAGTGGAAGGATGCACGAGAATCTGAACGCGTGACAGCGATGTGATACTCCACCCACTACACAAATTGCATAGCTAGTTAGACTCCATGCCCACGTGATCGCTTTCGTGAAAGCATCAACCGGAATCCCATTTTGCCGATATCCTCTCCCTCAACGCATCACATCGCCTTGTTCGAACCGGACCCCTCCGGGCATCGAATGGTGTTCGTGCGCTATATTCTCGAAGCGATGGTCCGGCGGGGAGATATGCGGGCGACGCTGATCCTGTTTCCCAAAGCGACGCACGCGCCGCAGGTGGAAGCGTTACGGAACACGTATGGCTCCATTCTTGACATCCACGTCGTCAAGGAGCCCGACCCGGTACGCGGGCCTATGGCACTTTCGGGCAAGTTGTCGCGCCAGCTCGGCCATGCGCGGCGATTGCGCGAAGCTGTTGCCCGCTTGCAGGAAAAGGGCCGGGTGGATCATGTCCATATTCCCTTCGCTGATGATTATGCCTTGTTTCCCTTTGCGATGCGCCGACGGCCATTCGGGGAAACGCCCTGGAGCGGCATCGCCATTCGTCCGCGCTTTCATCTGGCGCGAGCGGGGGCTGTGGTGCCAGCGCGACCGGAAGACAGGGTGGAGGCCTGGGCCTATCGGGGCTTGCTTCGCAGCAGGACGCTGCAGACATTGTTCAGTATCGATCCCTTCCTAGCGGAACAGGTCAGCAATCCCCGGGTCCAAACCGTCTGCGATCCCACGGACATCATCCGAAGAAAGTCTCGTCGCGATTGGTTGCAGGCCGATCCCGATGCCACGGTGATCCTGGCCTATGGGCACGTCGACCATCGCAAAGCCATTGATCGCTTGCTGAGCGCAGCCTGTGCACCCGAGGTCCCTTCATCGCTCGTAGTGGCGCTGGTCGGCGTACAGGATCCTGCAATGCAAAGCGTGATGGAAGGTCCAGCCGCAGCCATCTTACGCTCCCAGGGACGACTCATCGAAGTCGCTCGGCATGTCGATGCCGATGAAGAAGCCTCCGCTTTCGCGAGGGCCGATATTGTCTGGTGCTATTACCCTGGCAGCTACTGTTCCAGTGGCGCGATGGTTCGCGCGGGTCAGATGGGCAGATCGCTGCTGGCGACGGAGGAGGGCTTGGTCGGGCATCTAACCCGGCTTCACGGGCTTGGCCTTACCGCGCCGGAACGGGACGACGCGGCCCTTACGCGGCGGCTCGCACAACTGGCCCACGATGCATCGTTGCGAGCGCGCTTCGGCGCGGCAGGCGCACAATATTTTGCTGCCGCGACTGGCGAGGCATTTGGTGAGCTAATTGTTGAAGCTTTCGTCAGACGGGAAATTGCGGCATGACTGCTGATACCCATGCAGAGCGACGAGCATTTCGGGCGGGTCGTGTCCGATTGGCTTTCTTGACCAGTATAGGTTCGAAAGCGCTCGGACTGCTCGTGCAGTTTCTGGCCGTGCCCCTCGCGGTCCGATCGTTAGGGCCGGAACGATTCGGCCTGTATACGATGCTGGTATCTGCGCTTGTATGGATCGATCTCGGCCGACTGGGAATCGGTCCAGGATTGACGCGCGAATTGGCGCTTGCCTGGAACCGGGGAGAGAGCGACCGTGAGCGGACGATCTTTTCCAACGCCATGTTTTTCCTATTCGGCATGGCCGGGCTAATCGGAACTCTACTTCTCTTGGGTTACTGGGCTGGCTCGCAGCATCTGGACGCCGTGTTTGGCCCGTCGAGTTCGCAATACCGGGGAGAAATTCTTCTCGGTATGGCAGTGGTAGGCCTCTTCCTGATCTGCCAAATCGTTTTCAGCGCGGGCGAAGCGGCCCGATCAGCCTACCAAGACGACTTCATCAATAACCTGATGAACACGCTGGCCAATCTCGCATCGCTGATCCTGATATTTTGGGTTGCGCTGTGGATGCCAACGATCTGGGCATTTTCGCTAGCCGTATTTGGCGCGATCGCCTTGGGGAAAGGTTTGAATCTCGTCTTGCTGCTCGTCCGTTCGCGCCCTTATCTGTTTCCGCGGTGGCATTATGTTGACCGACGCGCTTTCCGGCTGCTGATGGGATCAAGCGTCGCTTTCTGGGTGTCGCAGGTCGCCGTGTTGCTAATGCACAATCTGTCCTTAGTGCAATTGGGGCAGATGGTCGGTGCCCAGCGTCTGACTCCGTTCGCGGTCGTATTCCGATTGCTGCAACTGCTTTCTACAGCGGTATTGATGATTAGTATGCCGTTATGGCCAGCAATAACGGACGCGGCGGTGCGGGGTGATCGGGACTGGATCATGACGGCCTATCACCGTCTGGTGAAATTGGCCCTGCTGTTTACAATCGCAGTTGCGGTTGGCTTGGCTCTGTTAGGAAGCAGGATCATCCCCCTGTGGGCAGGCACGGCGGTACAGATTGATATGACGCTGAGCGCTCTGTTAGGTCTGTATTTTATCATCTGGATGTGGAACCATTGCCATTCCACGGTGCTCTTCGGGCTCGGCAAGCTCTGGGCGGTAGCGTTAATCATGCTTTGTGAAGGACTTAGCGTGCTGGGCTTGGCCAAGCTGCTCGTCCCACGCTATGGCCCGGGCGGTACGGCCATGGCACTCTGCCTAGCAGGAATTTTTACGAGTGGATGGTTATTGCCATTGGTCCTGAGGCGCACCTTCGCCATGCCCTTATACATCTCGACTAATCTAGCCGCAGCCCCCGTAGGGCCAATGCTATCCGAGGAACCGATCCCTTGAGCAAGATTATGCACTATGCCCGGCACGTGACCCGCCCTCGGAGCTGGTACAGACTGTTTAGTCATCTCGCGGATGCGCCGCGTCGGCGTCGGATCGCAGATCAGCTCGTCCAGCAAAAGGCGCAGCGCAGCGGCCAGCACTATAATACGGCTCCGCGCGTCGCCGCGATCGTCCAGTTCTTCAACAAGAAGGCCAATATCTCAATGCTCTGGCGGGGATTGAAGGCTGCGGAATTTGACGAAATCATAGTGATGGATGATGGATCGGTCGACGGGGCGTCAGCCGAATGGCAGTCACTGTTGACCGCGCCCAATCATTTTCTTTTCCGCTCCAATGACCTGTTTGAAATTATTACCTATGACAGGGCCATTCGCCACTCCCCGGCCGAGATTGTGTGCCTTTTGCAGGACGACGACAAGCTTCCAGCAGACGGAAAGTGGGTCAAGCGAGCGCTCGAACTGTTCGACACGTATCCCGACCTGATGATTCTTGGGGGATTCCATGCCGTCGAGGTCCTGCCCCGCAGTGAGGGCGACATTGCCGAAAAAATGGAATGGGAAATTGAAGGCGATATAGAATTCGTCCGGAACCTTTTTGTCCATCGAACCAGCCGTTTTCCGCGAAAGGATCCGTCGCCGGGGCTTCCCGATTTCTACTATGCGATGTCAGCCGTGCGTGCGCCGGTGTTTATTCGGCGCCAAGCGTATCTGGATATAGGCGGCTTCGATCTGTCGTTTGCGCCTTTCCTATGTGACGATATGGACAACGGCATCCGAGCTTGGCAGGCCGGATACAAGGTCGGCGTGTATGACGTCGACTTCCAGCGAGATATTGGTCTAGGTGGCATGCGCGCATTCAACAACAAGCGTATGGAAGTCCAAGTTCGAAAGAACTGGGAAAAATTATATCGCAAGCACTTCGATATCATAAAAAGTGGAGAATTGACTGCGATGGTAGAACAAGCCAATGCAGAATTGCGCGCGACCAAAAATGCGAAATGATCCGGCGAACGCTTCGCATGGACATCGTCTACGGCTTGCATATCTGACCAACATACCGACGCCGTATCGACGGGCTATGGTCGCGGCCTGGGCACAAGCCAATCCCGATCTGGAGATTTCGACCTTTTACACGGATCAGGATGATCAGGGACGCGGATGGAGCACCCCGCCGATCGGCAGCGGGGTGCGAGAAAACCGACTGCTACCGGGGATCGATGTCCCAAAATATGGAAAACTCAACCGCGGTATCCGGAAAGTGGTCTCCGGGCATGATATATTGATGATTGGCGGCGTCGAGCAGGCAGGTTATCTAGCTGCAGCACTGTGGGCGCGGGCATTGGGCAAGCCTGTTTTGTTATTGTTCGATGGTTTTAGTCCGGCCCGCTTCGAAACGGAAACCGCCCCGGTACTTGCGTTGAAGCGCTTGACAGCGCGGCTGTCGAACGGTTTCTTTGCAAACGGCACCATAGCGGCGCGATATTTGCGTGAGCAGCTGAGGGTAGGCGAAAGCAAGCCACTATTCGACCAGAAATTGTCCCATGTCGCTCGACCAATTGCGGCTGCCCGGACCCGTTGGCAGGGGATGACTCCTGCGACAGTTCGTCAGACTCTGGGAATGCCGGTCAGTGATCGGCCGATGCTCCTGAGCTGTGGCTATCTTATTCCACGGAAACGGATTGATCTAACGATCGATGCTATAGCGGAGGTGTCGTCCGAAGATCGGCCCGAACTGCTGATCGTTGGAACGGGACCCTTGGAAAACGAACTTGCTGCGCACGCAAAGACTCGTGGGGTGACAGCCCATTTTGCCGGATTCCATCAAGGCGAGGCATTGGCGAATTATTACTTTGCGGCTGACGGGCTAATATTATCGTCATCAGACGATCCATGGGGACTGGTTATAAACGAGGCAATGGACGCCGGACTCCCGGTGATCATCAGCGATGCTTGTGGTGCAGCGGCTGATCTGGTTCATCCTGGTATCAACGGTTTCGTCTTCAAATCAGGCGATGCGACGGCACTATCATCGGCCATTAAGGCTCTTTTATCAGCAGACTTGCAGGCGATGGGGAAGGCCTCTCGTGCTGTCATCGCGGATTGGACGCCTGAGAAGTCTGCTCAAAACCTTACGTTGTTGCTCGCCAATGTTTGTGCAACGGACTCGCAGCGACCTTAGCGACTGGATTCGTCATGCCTACGGACATCATCATCAACGGCCGTTTCCTGACCCAAGGGATCACAGGGGTCCAGCGTTATGCACGAGAGCTTTTGACGGCTTTCGACATCTTGCTTGAGGAGCGATCGGACTTAGACGTCCAACTGCTGACTCCACCCATGAATGCAGCCGATATCCCGGTTTTGCGGAACATTAGACATCGTATCGTGGGGCGGCGACAGGGGCACGCCTGGGAGCAAATCGATCTGCCCCGCCACGCCGAGGATGCAGTATTGTTCTGCCCCGGCAATACCGCGCCCATCTTTTCTCTTCTTCGCGGGCAACGAGTGGTAGTTACCGTTCACGATCTGTCTTATCGATACTTCCCGGAAGCCTATAGTAAGGCTTTTCGGATATTATATAATGTCCTTATTCCGCTCATTCTTCGTCGAGCAAGGCGAGTTATTACCGTATCAGACTCAGAGAAGCAGGCAATAGTTAAGAATTACCCGTTCTCGGGCGCGCGCCTTGTAGCTATTCAGAACGGCGGGCTGCCAACAGGAATTGAGCAGCAGACGCCGGAACCTAGTGTAGATCCAACTATATTATACGTCGGATCACTTTCTAAGCGGAAAAACTTTCCGGGGATGCTAGCTGCTGCTGTACATCTAGCAAGAAAGAGGGGTATCCGGTTTATTTTTGTCGGTAGCGTTCCACAGGGATTGACCGATACCCTTTTGAAAATTCCTGAGGATTTGCGTGACTATATTTCTTTTGAAGGCCAAGTGAATGACTGGGGGCAATTGCTTGGCGCCTATCGATCAGCGCACGGCTTTCTGTTCCCGTCCTTCTATGAAGCATCTCCTTTGCCTCCAGTCGAAGCAATGGGCTGTGGCTGCCCTGTCATAGCGGGAGATATCCCATCTTTGCGGGAAAGATGTGGCGATGCCGCGCTATATTGTAACCCTGCAGATGTTGACGATATCGTAAAATCGGTTGAAATGCTTCTGGATGATTCCAGTCTTCGTAGATCCTTGCGGTCTCATGGATATGCACAGGCATTTAAGTATAGCTGGCTATATTGCGCCGAGGAAACATTGAAGATCATTTTCCAGGCGGGGATGGAATCGTGAAAGTAGCGATTGTACATTATTGGTGGCTTAGCAATCGCGGTGGAGAAGCCGTGGTTTCCGCAATTCTTGATTTGTATCCCGACGCAGATCTTTATGTTCAGGTTTGCGACGAAAAATTGGTCAGGGAGACTTTGGGTCCGAAATTTCGTGGAAAAATAATCCAATCTTTCATTGCCCGCCTGCCAGCAGCCAAAAAGAAATATAAAATATACATGCCCTTGATGCCGTTAGCGGCAGAGCAATGGGATTTGACCGAATATGATCTTGTTATCAGCAGTGAGTCAGGGCCGGCAAAAGGTGTTCTGACACGCCCCGATGCCTTGCATATATGCTACTGCCATTCGCCCATGCGCTATATTTGGGACATGTATCAGCCTTATCTAAAAGAATCGAGTTGGTTGATTCGTCATCTTTTTCCTCTAATTTCGCATTGGTTGCGGGTTTGGGATCGAAGTTCAGCCGATAGGGTTGACAAAATCATAGCTAATTCACGATTTATTGCTCGTCGCATTTGGAAATTTTACAGGAGGGAGGCTAGCGTTATTTGGCCGCCGGTCGATGTCGCCGCATTTGACCATGCCCGTCCGAGGGAAGATTTTTATCTGTGCCTTGGTCAATTGGTTCATTACAAGAGATCTGATCTCGCTGTAGAAGCATTCAATACGCTCGGCCTTCCATTGGTGGTAATTGGCGAGGGCGAACTCATGGAGGACCTGAAGAAGAAGGCGGGGCCAAATATCACCCTCTTGGGGCGGCAGCCTTTTCACGTCGTTAAGGATCATCTTGAGCGGTGTCGCGGTTTGATATTTCCGGGGGTTGAGGATTTTGGAATAGTTCCTGTTGAGGCCATGGCGGCGGGAGCACCAGTGATCGCTTATGGCCACGGCGGTGTACTGGATACTGTCGTTGATCAGCAGACAGGGCTATTGTTTAGCCCTCAAGATGCAAGCTCATTGGCCGCCGCGGTTATGAAGATCGAAAGAAGGGAGGTCGTTTTCGATCCTGTCATATTGCGTGCTCACGCTACTAAATTTGATCGTGAGCGGTTTAAACATGAAATTCGTGACTTTGTGCAAGAGGCGCGCGAGGGTCTGTGATTTTTTGTCTGGATAGGTGTTGGGGTCAGCAACGGCAGCTTTGGAACGATTGAGTTGAGGAAGTGGGCGTCTGGCGCGGGAAGCCACTGGCCTGCTCAGGCGGGTAGCGGGAGCGCTGGCATCGGGATGAGCTTGGCCATCTTGCGGAGGTTCTGGGCGGTGGCTGTCATATGGACTCGTCCCTGGCACCATTTGGACCGCGCAGGCGCAATCGAGCTTCAGGATGCGCTTGAGGTGCGCGAACAGCATCTCGACCTTCTTTCGCTAGCGGCGCGAGGTGACGTAGGCGTCGGTGGGGGCGATTTCGCTGGCGAGATCGCGAGCCCCTGCGTGGATCGAAAGGGTGACTTTGCGGGCGGGCATGTTGGGCGTGCAGCGTTCCCGCAGGGCGCAGCCGCCGCCATCCTGCTGTCGCGCGGGATTGCGGATGAAGCCGTCCTGGCCTACGTCGCCCCGGCGGTCGCGAAGTTGTGGTTCCTGGGGCGTAGCCGCTTGCCGCCAGGGCAGACTTAGATGTTTGGTCCCGGCGATTGATGGTGCGGGTTTGAGATGAACCGGCTTGGGGCATCTGTCCATGCTTTGCAGATGGCTTTGTAGGGTGTGAGCCCACGCAGGGTCTTGAGGCGCCGCGCGAAGTTGTAAGCGGCGACAAAGTCGGCAAAGTACTGCCGCAACCGATCGTGCGCTTCGTAATGGTAGCGTTTGACGGTCGCCTCCTTGATCGTTCGGTTCATCCGTTCGACTTGGCCGTTCGTCCATGGGTGACGCGGCTTGGCGAGGCGGTGCTCGATGTCTAGGTCGGCCCATGCTGCCTCAAAGGCATGGCAGCGGAACGGCAGCTTCTGCGCCCACATCTCCCTGATGTCTGCGGGCGTCCAGCCATCGCCGGTCGGATCGGTGAAGTGCGTGCTATTGTCGGTGAGCACGGTGTGGATACGGTATGGCGCGGCCGCGGCGAGGTGTCACAGAAGTCGCCAGCGACGCGCCGAGTGGCCTTCTCGTGCAACTCAACGAAGGCGAACTTGGAGGTCCGATCGATCGCCACCAGCAGGTAAAGCTTGCCCTGCTCGGTCCGCACCTCTGCCAGATCGACGTGGAAGTAGCCGATCGGTTACGCCTTGAACTTCGCCCGGACCGGCTTGTCGCCATCGATCTCGGGCAACCGGCTGATGCCGTGACGCTGCAGGCAGCGGTGTAGCGAGGACCTCGTCAGATGCGGGAGGGCGTTCTTCAGCGCATGGTGCGCCTCGCCCTTGTTGAGGCCGATTTCGGCGCGGCGCTGCATGCCAGTGCCGAGGATCCATTCGATGATGAACAGCGTGCGCTCGATCCGCCCGACCTCGCGTGGGGCTGTGGTTAGGTGTTCAGTCCCGGCATCTGGTGGATCGGGTCGACGATGAACCGGTCTGGCTCTGACGTCCAGATCTTGGCGATGTATTCGTAGGGTGTGAGCCCGCTGAGCGTCTTGGGGTCATCGCAGAATGTCTTTCCAAACGTACGCTAAGGGCGGATGGCTGATCCCATCGTCCGCAGCGGCCTGAACCGTTCGCGTGGCTTGTCGATCTCGCTCCACAGATAGTCGCCGGTGAGGCTGATATGCTCCCAACCCAGCGGGGCGACATGGGCGAGCAGGGTATCGGGCACGTCGATACCGCGCTCACTCAGATGGCGGGCGGCGCGGTCGAGATAGACGGTGTTCCACAGGATGATGGCCGACACGATGAGGTTGAGACCGGAGGCGCGGTGCCGCTGGTTCTCGAAGGTGCGGTCGCGCAGCTCGCCGAGCCGGTTGAAGAAGACGGCGCGGGCGAGCGCGTTGCGGGCTTCGCCCTTGTTGAGGTTGGCGTTGGTGCGGCGACGCAGATCGGCATCGTCGAGCCAGTCGAGCATGAACAGGGTGCGCTCGACCCGCCCGATCTCGCGCAGGGCGCGGGCGACCGGGTTCTGGCGGGGATAGCCAGCGAGCTTGCGCAGCATCACCGATGCACGGACGGTGCCGGCACGGATCGAGGCGGTAAGCCGCAGCGTCTCGTCCCAGTCATCCTCGATGGCGCGCAGATTGACTGGTCCGGCAATGAGCGGACGCAGCGTCGGCCAGGATGCCAGGTCGCTCATAGCGTAGAGGCGGCGTTCGCCGAGGTCGCGGATACGTGGCGCGAAGCGGAAGCCGAGCAGGTGGCACAGGCCGAAGACGTGATCGACGGCACCGGCGGTATCGGTCGCATGTTCGCGGATCGCGATGCCGCTCTCGTGGTCGAGCAGCCCGTCGATCACGTGCGGGGCCTCGCCAGCATTGGCGGCGATGACCTTGCTGTGAAAGGGCGCGAAGCGGTCAGAGATATGGGTGTAGAACAGCACGCCTGGCTCGCTGCCGTAACGGGCGTTATGGTCGGCGCGGGCCTCGCCGCGTCCGCCCGCACGGAAGAACTGCCCGTCCGACGACGAGGTGTCGCCCGGTCCCCAAAGCGTGCTGAGCGGGTGGGCGTGGTGATAGTCGACGATCGCGGCGAGCGCGCCGGCATAGGTTTCGTCGCGGATGTGCCATTCGGCGGTCCACAGCAGCCGGGCATGGGTCAGCCCGCGCGAGCTTTCCGCCATGCGTGCCAGACCGAGATTGGTGCCGTCGGCAAGGATCGCGCCCATCAGCGCGGGCTGGTCGCTAGCCGCCATGCCGGTGCGGGCATGGACGAACCGGTCGGCGAAGCCGGTCCATGCCGAAACTTCGGCGAGCAGGTCGGTGATCCGGATGCGCGGCAGCAGGCCATAGAGGCGGGCCTTCAGTGCCTCCGCCTCGTCCGGGGTCGAGCGCCGCAACGGCGAGATGGTCAAACGGCCGTCCTCGATCGCGGCGTCGGGCAGCGTTCCTTCGGCCGCGGCGCGCTCCACCTCGTCCATTCGCTGGCGCAGCCGGTCCCGGTGAGTAGCGATCCAGTCGGACGCACTGCCGCTCACGGCGAGGCCGAGCTGCCCTTTGGCGTGCATGGTCGCGAAGGCCGGAGTGGGCAGGAGATAGTCGCCGAGCGTGCGATAGGCGCGGCTTCCGTCCACCCAGATCGCGCCCGAGGCGAGCCGGTCGCGCAGATGGACCAGCACGGCGATCTCCCAGGCGCGCCGGTTGAACGCACCATCGGTCGGCATGACGATGCGACGCCACTTGGGCCTGAGGAACGACACGGGTGCCTTGCGCGGCAGGATCGTGCGGCCGTCCGCGTAGAAGGTGCGGAGCAGTTCGACCGCGCCGAGCAGCGGATCACCGGCGTGAGCCGTCCGGAAGCGGAACGCGGCGAGGAAGGTCGGCAGGAAGCGGCGAACCGCCGCATAGCGTTCCACTACCTCGTCGAGACCGTCCTCACCTGGACGGGTCAGTTCCTCTGCCGCGCGCAGGCTCTGTTCGAGCGCCGGCCATCCGATCCGCTCGTCGACGAGCGCCAGCGCATTCCTCCCGGTGCTACGCGCATCGAGCAGCGTCCGTCCGAGACGGATATGCAAGCGGGCGGTGTCGCGAAACAGTCGTGCCTGCTCGATCAGCCGTTCCGACCGGGTGCGATCGGCGCGTCGAAACATCGCGCCCACCATCTTCTCGACCATCAAAATGGCCGCGTCTGTCAACGCCACCTCCATCTCGATCGCGAAGGCGACCAGCGTGGCGACGCGACGCCGGCCTTCGAGCCGGCTCAGGTGCTGGGCGGTCATGATCGCGGCCTCGCGCGCGATCACCGCATAGCGACTGGCATGGGTGCGCCGCGCTCGTTCCGCCTCGATGCTGAGGGCACGAACATGATCGAGCCGTTCGACGATCGCTTTGAGGTTGCCGGCACCCGGCGCTTCCGGCCAGTGGCGTATCCACGCCAGCGGGGAACGGGTAGGTGTTCCCCCGATCCGTAGCAGCGCATCGAGCCGCTCCACCTGGTCCGGCGTCAGGTCGCGGCCGAGCCGTACGAACGCCTGCCGTCTTGCTTCCGCGCGGGCGACCAGCGCGATCCGTTCGAGAACGGCCGGCAGCGGCAGCACGACACCCGCCCCGCGCAACCGTTCGACCATGGCCGCGACGATGGCATCGCAGCGGTCGGTGGATGCGGCCACCTCGCTGGCGGTCGCGAAGACCATTCCGCGGTCGGCGCGCTCGAAGGCACGAAGGCCGAGCCGGCGCTCAATCGCGGCGCGATGTTCGCGCAGCGTCGTGTCACGCGCGGCATAGTCGGCGAAAGCGTCGGGCGAGCAACCGATCTGGGCGGCCAGCACGGTGAGCATCGCCGCAGGCGGCACCTCGCCGGGTTCGATCGCACGACCGGGATGGCGGAGGTAGCCGAGCTGCACCGCATAGCCGATCCGGTTGGCGGGCCGCCTTCGTTGGAACACCTCGACCAGATCGTCGGGGCCGAGCGTGTACAGCCGCTCGATAGTGGCGGGGTCCGATGGCGGATCGAACAGCGCGGCGCGCTGCGCCGGCGACAGGATTTGCGCGACCATCTTGACCCTGTTCCCCCTGCTGTCACACAATCACGTCGTGATGACGTTGACGCGACATAGCCGGAGTGACTGGTTAAGTGACAGAATGGCGTCGCGATGCGGCGCTGCCGTCAGCTGTCACGTAGACGCTCGTTAAAGTGACGGCGCTGATCGGCTATGCGCGGGTATCGAAGGCCGACGGCAGCCAGGTCATCGACCTCCAGCGCGACGCGCTGGCGAAGGCCGGCGTCGATCTGGAGCATCATCTCTATACCGATGCCGCCTCGGGCAAACGCGACGACCGGCCCGGGCTGGATGCCTGCATCAAGGCGCTGCGCCACGGCGATACGCTAGTGGTGTGGAAGCTGGATCGGTTGGGGCGCGACCTGCGCCACCTCGTCAACCTGGTCGGCGACCTGACGAAGCGCGGCATCGGGTTAAAGGTACTCGCCGGCGAGGGCGCGTCGATCGATACCACTACCGCCAATGGCCGCCTCGTGTTTGCGATTTTCGCTGGCCTCGCCGAGTTTGAGCGCGAGCTGATCGTCGAGCGCACCAAGGCCGGGCTGGCCGCGGCTCGCGCCCGTGGTCGGACCGGGGGCCGTCCGTTCAAGATGACACCAGCCAAGCTGCGCCTCGCTCAAGCCGCAATGGGCAAGCCCGAGACCAAGGTCGCCGAGCTATGCGCCGAACTCGGCATCACCCGCCAGACACTCTACCGCTTCGTCGGGCCAAAGGGGGAGATCAGATCGGACGGCGAGAAGCTGCTGAAGCGCAAATCACGATCACCGATATAAAGGGGACACAAGAATGCCAAAAATACGGGCCGCATACGGCTTCCTCGTCATATCGGTGGTATTGATGGCAATGCCAGCCATGGCCCAGCAACAGAGTATTTCCCCGCCGCTATCCTTCGGGCAAGGCGTGGCCTCCGTCGATCCCCAGCAACAGGACCGGTGGATCGAGCTGGACGCGGACGCGGACGACCTCGTCATCATGCCGATCATGCTGAACGGCCAGCGTCTGATGGCGATGGTCGATACCGGTGCCCCGACGACCACAGTCGATGCCGACTGGGCGACGCGACACGGTCTGCGGCTTCAGCCCTATCAGAAGATCCGCGCGATGGGTGGTAATGCAGTGCAAGCCTATATAGCGCCCATAGACCGACTTCAGATTGCGGGGTTTCAGCAGGCCGGCGGTGCCGTTCAGGTTGCGGACCTTAGCCCCTTGTCGTCGACTGCGGGCACACCGATCGACGCCGTGATCGGTGTGGACTTCCTGTCAGCCTATGCCGTCACGCTGGACCTCGACAAGCATCGTATTCGCTTTCAGCCGAGCGGCTCGCCGCATCCTTCGGGAGATGTCGTGCCGGTCGAACTGCGCGACCACGGACGCGGATTGAGCACAAAGCTCTTCATTGGAAAACGCCTGCTGTCGCCCGTCATGATCGACACCGGAGATGACGCCAGCATGGCGATCACCAAGAGCGCTTGGCACGCATCGGATGCGCCACTGCGTCTAACGGATATCGCATCCACTGGTTTGAGCGGCGATGTAATCCTGTCGGAGCTGGGCCGCGTCGACGGCGTTCGGTTCGGGAGTAAGGTATTCGACAAAGTCCCCATGATGTTCGAGCCGGGGCCGCTTGTTCCTGGGGACGAAGCCCGCATCGGCATGAAGCTGCTCAACCGCTTCAACATCTTCCTGGACATCGGACAGCGGGTGATGGTCCTGTCGCCGCGATCCGTTTCCCCGACGCCCGATCCCATCACGATGTCCGGTATACAGGGTATGTGGTCGGACGCCGGGTTGCAGGTCGTCCATGTGATGAAGGGGTCCCCTGCCGAAGCCCTGAGATTGCGCGCTGGCGACCGCATCTGCGCGATCGACGGGACGAGGATCACGGCCGATGATCGGTCGCCGCTGAGAACATGGAGTTTGGGACCGGCGGGCAAGGTGATCCCGCTGACGATGTGCGACGGCCGTATCATACCGATCACGCTGCGGGAGTTTTACTGACGCGGCTTCCTATCCCAATGCCGGTCAGGCCCTTAGCGTACGCGGGTGAAGAGATTCTGCGATGACCCCTCTTGAGCCGGCGGGCATCCTCGCGTTGCAGCAGTAGGTACGGTGCAACCAGCAACCATTCCTCGTCGCTCACGTCAGATGGATACGGCTTGCGGCAAATGCTCATCCCACCTCGGATGAATCAGCAAACCTCTCAAGTCCATAACAGCCTCTAGCGGAATGGTATCATTTGTACTTGGCGCCTACATCCTTTAAAGCGATAATATTTCTTATGTTAAACGTCTTGGCGCGGTCAGGCTGTGGCGTCTATTGCGCACAACACGCTGCACACCAAACGACAGTCAAAGAACCGTAATAGCCTGACCGCAGCACTGATCCGGTCTTGGGCCTCTCTGCGTAATGATTCCACGCCAGTTGCCCGCCGGTCACCCTATGACGCAGAGGTCGTCCGCAGACGCCCATACGAAACAGCGAATGAGGATCCGAATATACGCCCAGGAACAGGACCCATCCGAACGTCCTGCTCGATCGCCGGCCACCTGGCGCGGTTTGGGTTTTCTTTTTCGTAAGATTTTGTAAACAAGCATGGCTAACGCAGGCGAAGCCATTGTTTTTCAAGGGCTAACTGGGTTTCAAAATAGCCAAAACTGTAACATGCCGCAATATGATTGTGTAAGTCCTTGACCCTCCAAGGACTTGCCTGGCGCAATCATGGGCGGCGATACGTCCCGCCTGCCTCAGACTCCGTGCCACATGCGTTTGGCGAGGTTTCGTTCCTCGTGCCCCGTGGCGTGGGTGTAGATCGCGGTCGTCTTGATGTCGGCATGGCCGAGCCAGCGCTGGACCATGTTCAGGGGCACGCCGGACTGCACGGCGTTGACGCCAAAGGCATGGCGCAAGCCTTTGGGGGTCGCATAGCTTCCCCGGATTCCAGCGGCTTGCATGACCTCGCATATGCGGCGATAGCCGGTCATCCGGCACCAGGGGAATAATCGTTCGGGCGGCAGCTGGCCCTTTTCCAGCCCGTGGCGCAACTTGCTGATGATCGATCGTTTGACCGGGACCGATCGGAACATGACTTTATCTCTCTTCTTCAGGCATTTGATGACGATGCACTGTTGATGGAAGTCGATATTGCTTTGCTCCAGCGCCAGCGCTTCGGATATCCGGCATCCGGTATAAGCAACGATCAGGCAGAATATTTCTATCTCGGGAGGATAGCATCGCGTCAGCTTGATGAACGATTGCAGCTCGTCCCGCGTCAGATACTTCCGCTGACCCTTCGCGTCGTACATCGACCAAGGCATGTTCGAAGCCTCTCCCCGGTTTGAAGGTCCCGAAGATAGCGGGATTATGGTTTGAATTCTGTTCAATGGCTGACGACCCGGTTGTTACAGTTTTGGCTATTGCGTCACCGGGCGGCGATCTGCGGCGGATCGCGACGACAGGGGGGGAAGGTGGCGCGACATTCCGACGACCGGCCATGGGAGGACCGCGAAGATACCGGGGCCGAGCGCGTGGCGCTGGCCGATCACGGCGATGGAGGGGCCATGCTGGCATGCCCGTCGGCATCGATGGCGCTGGTGTGGCAACCCGTCCGCGACGTGCGGCCGGGCGGCGCGATCCTGTATCACGAAGGGCTGGTGCGCTTCCCCGAGACCGATGGCTGGGACGCCGCCCCGCACGCGACGCTGGCGATGATCGAGCGTTGCGGCGGAAGCCTGTCCTTCGACCGGCTCATCGTCCGCCGCGTGATCGAAGCACTGCGATCCGATCCCGTCGCGGTCCTCGGCGTCAATCTGTCCGCCGCTAGTACCGATCCCGATGGCTGGAGCGATGTGGTGGCGATGCTGCGGAGCGATCGCGAGATCGCGCACCGCCTGATCGTCGAGATCACCGAAACCGCGCCCTTTGCCGACATCGACAGGGCTGCCTCATTCTGCGCGCAGCTCCAGGCCTGCGGGGTACGCGTCGCGCTGGACGATTTCGGGGCGGGGCATTCGTCCGTCGCCACTGCGCTGGCGTTGCAGCCCGCGATCATCAAGATCGACGGCGCGTTCGTGCAGCAGGCCGGGGCCAGCGCCACCGGCGCGGCGCTGTTCCGGCACCTGGTCGGCATCGCCCGGTCGATCGGCGCCCTGACCATCGTCGAAGGGGTCGAGACCCGCGAACAGGCCGATATCGCCCAGGACGCGGGAAGCCTATGGCAGCAGGGCTATTTCCATGGCAGGCCGATGCGGCTGCGCCCCGCCAGGACCCAGGCCGATTTTATCGCGTGGAGCGACCCCGCACATCGCGCCGGGACGGGACTGTTCACCCCCATCTCCTGGCGATGATGGGGCGCGGCCGCTTCACGCACCCGAACACGCAGCAGGCGCGTCGGCCGGTCGCGGCGTGACCGGCGCGGGGCCGGGGGACAGCGCTTCCCATTCCTCCACCGCCAGCCCCGCATGGCGGTCCCCCGCCCCCGACGCGTCCATCACCGCGCGCAGGCAGCGGGTGGTGACGGGGGCGAAGCGCACCTCCTGGAATCGCTCCACCCCGGTCGGATAGGTCCCCGCGATCCGCCGCCAGCTCCCCTGCCCCCAATATTCCAGATGCCAGGCGGCGGGCGGGGCGACGCCTTCGTCCGCGCCGGCGGGATGATCGGCGAAGAAGCGGATGCGCGCGCCGTTCAGCGTCACCGGCCGGGGCCAGCGATATTCGATCCAGGCGCTCGCCGGGTTCGCCTTCGTCCAGTTGCCCCACATATCGGGCGGCAGCGGGTTCGCCCGCACCACGCCGTCGTTCAGCGCGGCGATCCAGTACTGCACCGGGCCGGGCGCGTTGGAGGCGGTGGCCCAGGCGCTTAAGCCCCGGTTGCGCGTCGGCGGGGGCGGCGGGGCGGGCGCCCTGCTCGGCTTTACGGGGCGGATCGCGGGGGGCGAGACGCTGTCGTCCCACGCCATCGGATCGAGCGCGACCGAGCGGCGGAAATGCCCCCCGCCCTTCGCATCCGCGGTGTGATAGGCCAGA
>Ga0308171_1001220_pt1 | contig 37405 bp, 40 predicted proteins | sample PhyGR1_FD_202135 | JGI IMG/M metagenome (GOLD analysis project Ga0308171, IMG submission 202135) | Phyllosphere microbial communities from UC Gill Tract Community Farm, Albany, California, United States - DLSLSG.R1 | ecosystem: Host-associated > Plants > Phyllosphere > Unclassified | place: USA...
AAAATGATGTCGAAGGTCATATGGAAAACACCAACGGAAACTTCATCACAGGAATTCCGTTCATCGATAACAATCTTTGGGGCAATCAAAATGCTATGCCAGCGAAATTCCAAAATGAAAGTACCGTGAAGTTCTTCATGTTACCATTGATCTTAGGAATGATCGGATTTTTCTTCCAACTTAATCGAGATTTCGGAAGATTCTACGCAATACTGTCATTGTTTATTCTAACGAGTGTGATGATTGTCTTCTACACGGGAATGAAACCGTTCGAGCCGCGTGAAAGAGATTACGCCATGGTCGGTTCCTTCTACGCATTTGCGATTTGGATCGGTCTTGGAGTTGCCGCCATCTATTGGTTCCTTCAGAAAAAAGTTCAGAGCAAAGGCGCTCAAGTCGCAATTGGCGTGGTGTTGTTAGGAATTCCGTTGATGATGGGCTTCCAAAACTACAATGTCCACGACAGAAGCGAGAGATATGCCGCTTATGATTACGCTTATTCAAGTCTGAAATCACTTCCGAAAAACGACATCATGTTCGTTTACGGAGACAATGATACCTATCCAGTTTGGGCGATCCAGGAAACTGAGGAATTCCGTAGAGATGTGAAAGTTGTGAATTTCACTTTGCTTTCCACACCTTGGAATATCGACCAAGTAAAGAGAAGAACGTACGATGCGATGGCAGTTCCGTCCACTTTGACCCACGAAGATTACCGTGAAGGTTCCAATGACCAGGTTTTCCTAATGTCAAAAGACGATTGGGCCAATATATTTGCAAACCTGAAAGATCAAGGTGCACCAGAAACGCAGTTTGCACAGTTCAGAAAATACCTGACCCAGGATTCGATCACTTTGAAAGAGGCAGTGAACTTCCTAAAAATGAAATCACCTGAGAAAGATGAGATCGTGAAGATGATCTTTGGAGAAGAGCGTTATGAGAAATTTAATTTCCTTCCGGTTTCGAAATTTGTACTTCCTGTGAATGTGAACAATGCCATCAAAGCAGGCATCATCACACCAGCCGAAGCTCAGAAAGCAGAGAAGCAGATCGTCATCAGTTATAAAGGAACCAGCATGTTCAAAAATAACATGTTGATGATGGACATCCTTGCCAACTTCGACTGGAAACGTCCGATCAACTTCTCAAGCGGTGGGATCTACGACCCAAACAACCTGTTTTTCCTTTCCAATTATTTAAAATATGATGGTCACAGCTACAGATTGGTTCCTATCAAAACCGAAGAATCCGTAGATGGTGAACTTGGAATGGTCAACGCAGACGAACTTTACAACACGGTGAAGAATTACAGATGGGGTAATTTCAAAGATCTGAAAACCCATTTCGACGAGACTTGTACCCAAAATATCGTGAGCTACAGATCATCCGCAAGCCGCGCTGCAGAAGCATTGGTCTTGAAAGGTGACAAGAAAAGAGCCATCGAGATATTAGACTTGGCAAGCCGCGAGATCCCGGTTTCAAAATACAACGACCCAAGATCATTGAGTTCCATCGTTTACGCTTACATCGTTGCCGGACAAGAACAAAAAGGTCTTAAGTTGGCAGAAGATCTCAAAAAAGGAATCTTTGACGAGTACGACTACTACACCAGATTGTCGCCTAAGTTTCAAGTTTATGCAGGCCGCCAGATGAAAACCAAACCAATGGAATATTCCCTTGTCGTAGGCGCGGTTTCCGATGCTTACAACAAGATCGGTCAGAAGGAAAAAGGCTACGCTTACCTTGTCAACTCACTCAATGTCATCGATAAAAGATTCAATGGGTTCATCAAGGACCTTCAGGAGATGGGCAAAGAGAAAGCTTTCAAAAAGGCAGATGATGTCCAGAAAGTCACGTCATTCTACTCATATCTCTTCGATATCATGAAGGATTATGACACGACCTACGAAGCCGAAAAGATGGACCAGATCACAAAACAGTTGATGAAGGTCACACAATAAACAACTCAAACGTCTCGAATTTTCGGGACGTTTTTATTTTATAATTTTATCTATGTTTTAGGAGTTATTTGACTTTGTCGAACAGAATTTATAAAATAGTTTTGGAGCTATTTCCCGCTTTCCGTTGCAATCTTTTTTGCATCACATTTTGTCACAACTAATCACCGAAGTCCACGCAAAAAAGGATTTCCTCTACAATCGGGGCTATGGGTTTCGACTTCATATTAAATGTCGTCCATCAATAGAGATTTTAAGACAAGAAATATTAATTTCGCTATCAACTATCAACTATCAACTATCAACTATGAAAAACTTCTGTGCCTTTCTCCGTGGTGTCAACGTCAAAGGAACCAATATGAAAATGGCCGACGTCTGCAAAGTTTTTTCGGATGCTGGTGTCGACAATGTTTCCTCCGTTTTGGCTTCAGGCAATATCTTGTTTCAGTCAGAGAAAAATACTGTCGAATTGAAGTCGATTTTAGAAAAAGCAATGTCTGACCATTTCAGTTACGACGCTTTTCTCTTCATCAAAAATGAAAAAGAGATCAATGATATTTTCCAAAATGATCCATTTCCCGCCATAGATAATTTCCACAATTATGTATTCCTAGGAAGCGACAAAGTAGAACAAACTTTGTTGGAAGAATTTGAAAAAGCAACAAAAGCTGAAGGTGAACAAGGAAAAATCGTCAATGATATCTTCTATTGGCAAGTTCCCAAAGGTCAAACCTTGGATTCCATGTTCGGAAAAATCCTTGGCAGAAAAAGCTTTAAAGATAAAATGACCAGCCGGAATATCAATACTTTTGAAAAGATCATCAAGAAGTTTTAAGTATACTCGCTTTGTCATTCTGAAAGAATCTCAACTTAGTATTTAAACTCAGTTATTTGCAACGTTTTCTAATTAGTGAAGAATGTCAAAAGTCCAAAGAAAAAATATAATAAATATCGACCCTTTCAGTGTTCAAAACTCTGAAAGGATTTTCCATTAATTGCGTATATTTGTACTTCGATTTTATATTGAAAAAATAGATCTAAAATCTAATTTCTAACCTCTAATTTCTACAAATAAATGATACAATACTTAGATAACATTCATCACAAAGATTCCAAAAATTTTTTCCTGATCGCTGGACCTTGCGCCATCGAAGACGAAGCTATGGCTTTGAAGATTGCAGAACACATCGTGAAACTTTCTGATAAATACAATATTCCTTACATCTTCAAAGGCTCATTCAGAAAGGCGAACAGAAGCCGCGTGGATTCTTTCACGGGCATTGGCGACGAGAAAGCTCTGAAAATCCTGAGAAAAGTAGGAGAGACCTTCAACGTTCCTACAACTACTGACATTCACGAGAATGCTCATGCGGCTTTGGCAGCTGAATATGTGGATGTTTTGCAGATCCCAGCTTTCTTGATAAGACAAACTGATTTGCTGATTGCTGCGGCAGAAACTGGAAAAGCCGTGAGTCTTAAAAAAGGACAGTTCCTTTCTCCGGAAGCGATGAAATTTGCAGTTCAGAAAGTGAAAGATTCTGGTAATGATAAAACAGCGATCATTGAAAGAGGAAATACTTTTGGTTATAGTGATCTGGTTGTAGATTTCCGTGGAATCCCGACGATGAGAGAATATTCGCCGGTGATCTTGGACGTGACGCACTCATTGCAACAACCAAATCAAAATTCTGGTATCACGGGTGGACGTCCTGAATTGATAGAAACTATCGCAAAAGCAGGAATTGCTGTTGGAGCAGATGGCTTGTTCATAGAAACACATCCTGATCCTTCTATTGCGAAATCAGACGGTGCCAATATGCTGAAGCTGGACCTTCTTGATGACCTGCTTGGCAAGCTGACGAGAATAAGAGAAGCAATTCTATAAAATCAAAGTCCGGTCATTCCGGACTTTTTTATTGGCAAATGTGCTGAGAATTTAAAATAATTACTTAAAATTTCATAATTGATAGACAATTAGCTACAAACAAATCAATTTTTTGTACAACAATTATAAATATTCTTTCGTTCTTTAGATTAATTGTTATTTTTGCCTTTCTAAGATTCAATTTTCAAATATAAATCGAAAAAAAATTACAACTTTGAAAAACTATATTCTCTTAATTCTTTTCTTCTTGCCAGTTGCGGCATTTTCTCAAATCAATCTAAAAGTTCTGGACGAAGACGGGAAACCAGTTTCCGAAGCCAACGTCTCATACAACAATCAATCTTATCAAACCGATAAAAACGGTTACATCAAAGTGCCTCTTGCAGATTCTGAGCAGACTTTGACAGTACAAAAAGAGAACTTTAAAGGTTTTTCCAAGGTCATCAAAACCTCTCCGAAAACGCAAGGTGTCAACGTTTTGTTTTTCCCTGTTGGAAAGGAAAATGAGATACAGGAAGTGGTCTTCCAGAAAAAAGCCAAACGAAGCAACGATATCACTTCTGTAGAGATCTCTGCAAAAGAGGCGAGAGAAGTGGCATCATTATCTGGTGGTGTGGAAGGACTTTTGAAAAGTTTACCTTCCGTGAACTCCAATGCAGAGCTGAGCTCGCAATACATGGTGAGAGGTGGAAGTTATGATGAGAACCTTATTTATATTAATAATATTGAGTTGTATCGACCATTTTTGATTAGAAACTCTTTGCAGGAAGGGATGAGTATTGTGAATCCGGATATGGTTTCCACGATCAATTTCTCTGCTGGTGGCTTCGAGCCTAGATATGGCGATAAAATGTCATCTGCATTGAATATTTATTACAGAAAACCAGAAAACTTCGAAGTTTCAGGAGAAGCGAGTTTGATCGGTGGAAGACTGACAACTGGTTTTGCCTCAAAAGATAAAAAATTCACAGGATTGATTTCCGGCCGATACAGAAATACGAATCTGGTCCTCAATACTTTGAACGAGGATACAGATTTCAACCCGAGATACATGGATCTTCAGACCTATCTTAATTATCAGTTCAATGAAAAATGGTCTTTGTCATTCTTAGGCTATTATGCAAAGAACGATTATCAGATGTATCCGAAAGAGAAAGAAGTGGATTTTGGAAGCATCCTGCAACCTTTGAAACTAACCGTTTTCTACAACGGACAAGAGGATGACCAGTACAAAAATATGATGGGAACGGTAAGTGTGAACTTCAAACCTAGTAAAAAGTGGCAGTTTTCATTGGATAACTTTGCTTATCAGAACAGAGAGAGAGAATATTACTCCATCGCATCTGGCTACATTTTGGAAGCTTTTGACGAGGAAGGAAATCCAGTTGCAGGCTACGACGCAGGTGGACAGATCGATCACGCGAGAAACGACTTATTAGTTCGTGTGGCAGGTTCACAATTCAGAACCAAGTTTTCTCCAGACGTGAACACTGATTTCGAAGTTGGTGTGAAGTACGAGAGAGAAACCATCAAAGATTTTACGAATGAATGGCAGTTTGTAGATTCCATCGGGTACAGCAATCCAAGAGATTTTGTGATCCCGGGAAATCTAGATACGTCTGCTCTTAATCTTAAATATTACATCGCTGGACAGAATGACATCAATCCAACCAGAATTTCTGCGTATGCACAATTCTCCAAAAAATTCTATTGGGGAAGCAACAGGATCTTTGTGAATGGAGGTGCGAGAATCCAGAACTGGAGTTTCAACAAGGAGACATTATTCAGCCCAAGAGCACAGTTTGCCATCAAACCAAATTGGGATATGGACATGTTGTTCCGAGTGGCGGGTGGTGTTTATTACCAAGCGCCATTTTATAAGGAGATCAAGGATCTGACAGGCGCTTTTAATTCGGATATCACGGCTCAGAAATCTTATCAGATCATCGTCGCCAACGATTACGAATTCAAAATTAAAGAAAGAAACTTCAAGCTGACGACCGAAGCTTATTACAAAAAAATGGAAAACCTGATCCCATATTATATGGATAATGTGAGAGTAAGATATTCTGGTAAAAATAATTCCGAAGGTTATGCTTACGGTGTGGACGCAAGATTATTTGGACAGTTCGTTCCCGGCATCGATTCTTGGGTTTCTGCAAGTTATGCGAGAGTTTATGAAAACATCGAGGGCATGGGTTACATCCCGAGACCTACGGATCAGCGCTTCAAATTCTCTATGTTCTATCAGGATTATATGCCGAAATTCCCAAGTATGAGAGTGAATTTAACTTTAACTTATGCCAGCGGATTACCATCAGGAACGCCTGTTTTATTTGATGCGAACGGATTGCCAGATTATTTGGCAGCGTACCGTTATCAAAAAAACTTGCCTTCTTACAAGCGTGTTGACATTGGTTTGACGAAGGTTTTCATTGATCAAAAAGACAACAAGGCAAGCGGAAATTTCTGGGGCAAATTCAAAGAATTGACTTTGGGTGTTCAGATCTTCAATGCTTTTAATATCAATAATACGATCGCGAACCAATGGATCAGCGACGTGAATTCTTCGCCACAGTTGTATTATCCGGTTCCAGTGAGATTGACTGGAAGATTCTTCAATGTGAAGCTAGAGTTCAAATTGTAAGGACCAATATCAAACAAAATAAAAAATGGATAAAACAGAAAGCCTGGCTCATTTGAGCGATGAAGTGTTGACGAAAAGTTACAAGACGGCGAAAGGTATTTTGATTGGATTTATCGTTGTTTTCATCTTATTGATTGTTGCTGCGGTCTTCATTACCATGAAAAAAGGTTTCGGCGTTTTTTCGGTATTGCCAATCATTTTTGTTTCGATTTTGATGAGCAATATTTCCAACTTTAATAAGTTGAGAGCAGAAATGAAAAGCAGGAATTTACCCATTTAGTTTTTGCTTCATAATACATAAGAAAGCTTCCAAATTGTGGAAGCTTTTTTTTTGATGTCACATTCTCCAAAGGCTCCATTCTGATTTGATGGCCGAAGGATTCAATGTTTTAACTTTCTCATAAAAGTCGAAGAAACTCTTGTTCCAAAGCGTGTAGTTATGAGCGAATTTGAAAACTAATTCTTTGTTTTCAGCATTGATCTTGACCTGCCAAATATTTGTATTATTAATTTTGACGCCACTTCTGCTCAATTCTTTGATGTCTTTCAGATTGAACTTTGCCGTTTTATTATCTTGATTGATGGCATAGAAATTTTCATTGTCAAAATAAAATTCATCGTCACTCAGCAATTTTTTTTCTATTCCGAACAGAAATGGTCTCGATGAGATCTTATTTAAATTGTTAACATTTAAATCATTGTAAACTATGTTTTGATCTTTCGGTTTGAAGGACACAAAATATTTTTTGTAGATCTCGCGAACGACTAGCAAGGAAAAAATAATCCCGAATCCAACGATGATAATTAGATAGTTATCGCTTGATGAAGCTATCGTAAGGGTCGCTGTTACGATGATAATGACGTAGAAGATGGTGATTGCTATTATTCTTTTAATCATTTCAATTGATCCTTAAAATTTTAAGTGGGTCTCACCATTCGCCAGCTCATTGATCAGAATAATGAGACTTGGTGCAAATTCTGTTTGAAAAGTTGGGATAACATGTCTTTTCCCGCCAGCGAGAATGATATCGTTTTTCTCACCAATTTTTGCCGTGTCATTCTGTATGTCCTGCCAGGAACTTGTAAAACTGTCTTCCATAGCATCTCTGCTTACGATGCCGTCTTTTGTGATTACCAAGCCGTACACACCACCAAAAAATGGCTTGTCCACCATACCGAACTGGACGTCGGAGAGATTGTATTTTTCAGCAAACTTTTTCAGTTTTTTCTCGTCTTGATCATAACTTTTCAGCGCAGATTGCAATCCAAGATCTCGTATCCTGTCATGGATGTGCTTTGATTTTATGATTTCGTCAGGCAAAGAACTCAATTGCTGCAAGTTGGGAAGCACAAGGTCTAAAACGTTTTTCAAAGCCGTTTGCATGGCTGATAATTGCTCACCGGGAATCGATAACTGATTTTTTTTGCTGAAATCCTGCCAGACTGTTGGTACGATATCGTCCACATTTTGTCTTTTGGTAAATAGCGTGCTTTGCGCAGATTCTGCTTTTCCTATGACAGAATAGTCGGTCTGGGTCAAGATCCTGAAATTGGTAATGAGAAAACCTACGCTGTCTCTTTTTCCTGTAAACATTGTTTTCGCGTGCATTCCTATGAAAGCTAGAATTTCTTCATTAGGGAGAATTCCTGCGGGTTGTAATATTTGTTCATTGGCCAATGCCAGAATCTCTGGATTATCTTCCCAAACAGGATGAACATCGGTTGGGACAAACAGAATCTCTTGTACGGATTTGTCAGCATTCTGTAAATAATTAACTAAGCTTTTTTGTAAATTTTCCATATTTGTTTATTTTAGTGATTCGTGGTTTTTTCAACTTCAAAATTCTTCCCAGCCATTATTTTGCGGATCGTACTTTGCAAATTCATCCGTATCGGTCAGTTCCGAAGCTGTCATTCCTGCTTCAAAAATACTGTCCTGGTCAAAACCTGAAGTGAAATACAAACCTCCATCCGTCAACAAAGCGAAGATATTATATTCAGGATGAACAAATCTCAAATCTCTATTCTTTTCCTCTTTTAAAATATAATCGTATTTTAAAATTCTATTTTTTAAATAGTTATACTGTTCTTCTGTGAAAGGTTCAAGATTATCATCGTGATCGAAAAAATTCTCATCACCAGCGTTTTTCTCACGATCTTTGGTTTCTGTTCTGTACAATTGAATATCGTAACTCATAATAGTCTGGATTAATTAAAGATCTAACTTCCACATGCGATGTAGCACAATGGCAAACCGTCAATTATGTTTAGATCTTCATCAGTTCCTTCAAAAAAAACATGGTCGCCAAGTTCCTTGTTGGCTTGCTGATTGTGGCTTTTGAAGAGAAACTCCAAAGCTGTGAAATTTGCTCCGTTATCGGCTTTTAGATGCGATACGACTTCGACTTGAAACATTCCTTGGTCGCTGTTGTCTTCGTCAAATGCATCTTCTTCGTCAAGTAAAGTTTCGTTGTCCAAAAGTTGCGAAGCGTCCGTGATCCACGCTTCATACTGGATCTGAAGTTCTGGAAAATCAAAAACAATTTCATTCGGTTTCCACTTTTCGTCTGTTTTGTAAATGGCTTTTTGGTAATCGATAATTTCTTGATTGAATTCTTCTGTGCTCGTGTAGATTTTTGAGGAGAAACTCCACGCAATTTCGTTTAGTGTCATAGTTTGGTTTTATTTAATGGATAATTTTCTTAAAAGGTCAGTGATCAAAAGTTCGTTGTTGAGTTTCAGTTTTTTGATGGTTTTTTCGGTTTCATAGGTTTTCGGATTTTCTTTCAGCAGTTCATATTCTTCCGTTGTCAAGCCCACCATTTGGAGAAAAGTAACTTCGCCGTGTGGCGTTTGGATCTTACCAAGCTCAGGATCTTGGACAAATGCCAAAGCCGTAATGTCGGTGTCAAAGTCACTTCGGATAGGACCATTGGCCGGAATGAAATGAAATTCTTCAAACCATTTTCCGGAGTTGAAAACATACTTCGCAATATTCTGTAGCAAGTTGCAAGCCCAGTTGATATTGTCATCATCACTTTCTTTTTTGAGTCTGAAAGTGAGTTCAAAACCAAACTTACTAAAGTTGTAACCTGCAGATTTTTCGTTGTAATACAATTCCGAAAAACCATACGTTACAAAATGAAAATGAGGCGTTTGCTTATCACTTTCGTAGACGCTGATTCCATCCAAAGGTTCCTCGCCTCCCAATGCGTAATGAATGATCGGCGCAAAATGTTTCGGTTCCTGATCGGGATAGATCTTCAACAATTCTGTATCTATGGCATCCCAGCCAACGGCGTCGTCTTCAGTAAATTGTTTTTGGTAATCTGTGATATGCATCTTTGAAGTTTTTTTGTTAATTCATCAAATTTATTTCCATTTTTCGTACCATTTTTTTTCTTCTGGCGTGAGGGAATTTAAGTCAGGAATATACTTTGGGTCAGGAATATACCAGTCCAAATTTTCAAAATAAGTTTTCAGTTCGGGATTTTGAAAAACGTAACCGCGTCTGGCAAAAGGTAGGTTTTTAAGAATCTTTCTTTGAAGATCATTTTCTGGTTTGGCGATGTTTTCTGCCTGATAATAGGAATATGGCAAATAACTGAGGTCTTCAAAACCTAAAATGTTTTGAGCATACACAAATAGATCTCCATCAGGTTTGAAATTAATTTTCTTAAAAATGATCTTTCCTTTTTGGATATGGAATTTCAGCGCATCTTTCTCAATAAATGAGTTTGGTGTTCCTTTTACGTTTTCGGTTTTCCCAACGCCGTCTATTTTCCATTCGTTAGCAGTTTTGAAAAAAGTTTTGTTGATGAAAAATGTTTCGAAATCGCCATTGTCTATGATCAAAGTGAAATCATCGATTTGCTTGTTTCCCCAGCGTCTTGCGGGAGAAAGCGCATATTCGAAATCGTAATTGTAGTCGATGGATCCGGAAACATCATATTTGTAAGTGTGTTTGATGATGTTCAAACCTTTTTTGAAATGTGCGACAAAATGATAGACGTAGAAAAAATCCACGTAGTTTCCGCTTTTGTTTCCTTCAAATTTTTTAAGGTCAATCGCTTTTATTTTTCCGGCATTATTGTACAAACTATCCGAAACGTAAGCGATATTGTATTTCAGTTTCTGATTGTTCAGTTCCACCGTGAAGTTTCTCATATAAGGATGTTGTCCGTTTTTCGGAGCGCCATCTACATCACCTTCGGGAGAAAAAGCTTCAAACCCAACGGTCAGATTTTTTGCTTCTTTTGGATTGAAAAACTCGTAATAAACCGTCACTTCTATATATTTGTTCTGTATTTTTTTCAAGGTCAGAATTTCTTTTTTTACAGAAATATCAGTTTCGGAAATCGGAATCAGCTGGTTTCCTTTTGCAAAAAATGCACCGTCATTTGCTAGTGCACAATTGCCGGAAAGTATTAGTAGTAATAAGAATGCGAGATTTTTCATAATCTTTAATTTGTTCTTGGTCATTCTACTTTTCTAGTTGCTTCCTTACAATTTCCAAGAGTTCGTCTTTGGTCATAAAAGTGTTGAGAAAATCTTCCAAAGTGCCTTCGTTTGTCACTTCTCGGAAAAAAACAGTGTGGTCTGTTCCAAACAACGTTGTGTTTTCTGGATCAGGGTCTGAAAGGCAGATGTAAAAATTGTCGGGATAGCTGTAAGTGTAAAAAAGCTGAAGAAAGTCTGGTGTTTTGTCGTTTGTCACTTTTATTATTTCGCTCAAATCCGTGTCATCACCTATAAAATCTGAATTCCATTCCTCAAAATCTGCTGTACCTTCCTTGAAAGGTGTGAAGAGTGTTGGTTGCCAAAATGCCTGTCCATAAATGTCCTCTGTCAGCCGGAAATATTTGTCGATGATTTTGTCGTAAAGGGCTTGCTTATCGGTTTTTAAAAGTTCTGTATTTTCATCAATGAAGTCCCCAATTCCAAAGATTGGTTCCTCTTCTTCGGCACTTGCCCACGGTGTATCTACCGGTCTTTGGTAGAGTACGGTGTCAAAGGTGATGGCTAATAGGTCATCTTTCAAAGAGCTTCCTTTCACATTGTCAACATTGCCGCCAAGTTGCTTTATTCTTTCTAAGATTTCTGTTTTCATACGGTTTGGTTTTTTATAATTTTTCCCAGATCATCACAAATTTATTTTTCGCCAGGATTTTATATTTCTCGGTCTTTGGATTTTCGGAGCGAAACATTTGTCTAATTTCTAGTGGAATTCCTTCTTTTTTGTGGTGGATTGTAATGGTGTTTGCACTTTTGTCCCAATTCCATGTGGTGTTGTAATCGGCGTTGCTCAGAGTGCCGCACCAGCCTGTACGTGATGAGAGATCTTGATAAATGATTTTTAGCTGATCATTTTTATCAAAAACCAGCCGCCCTTTTGTGTATTCAGAAATGGGGTCGAAATAGGGAATGTAGTCCCAATAATTTCCGTAAATGATATCCTTAATATCTTGACTGTAATGGTCAATATGATCATCGTTAGTCGTCACTTTAGCTAATATCTGATACTTCCCAAAGTTGTGAAATTCCCAGAAGTCATCGAAGTATTCGTCATTTTTTGCGTAGAATTCATTTTGATCCAGACCTACAGTTTTAATTAGATTGTCAAATTTCTTCTGTTTGGTTTGAAGATCAAAATTGACTGTAGATTTCCCTTTTTCCTTTGAAATCTCTTTGATGATTTTGAGTTGCAGTTTTGCCGAATCATTGGACTGAAACAAAAAATAGCGCTCAATAGAAGCGTTTTCAGGATGGAGATTTGTTGTCAGAATGAGTGTATCGTTTGCTAATTTCCAATTGCCAGAAAGGGTTTTCTCACGTTGTTGCTTAGTTTTTGTGTCAAAATATTGTTCGGAAAAAGTATGGTCTTCATTCAGTCTCAATTTTAGAAAAATAAATTCTTCAGAAAATTTCGCATCCGTCTTTTCGGAGTGTTTCTTGAACGTCTCCCAATTTGTTGGATTATAAAAATCATTTTCAGTTTTCAGTGACCCAGCGTGAAACCAAATGCCTGCAATTTCTTGATGCTTTGACTCGCAGGATATCAAAATAAAACTCAACGCTAATAGAATAAATTGTCTGATCATGGTTTTTTGTTTTTGAAGTTTTGATGAAGAAAGCCGCAATTATTAAACCTATTCATCGCTTCCTTTTGTCGCGCCAGTTTCGCATCATTCTCTGTTTACCCATATACTGAGAGCGCGTAATTAATTTGAAATTGAAAGGAACATTTTTGGAGCAGATTATTTCATTTTATCTTGATAAACAAAAGTCTTGTCAAGAACATAATACTTCTTTTTTTTATCTAATTTAAAAACCGAGATCTGTCTTTTGGATGGATTGGAAGGTTCTATTTCTTCCGAAGATATGATGGTCCATAATCCTTTTTTATCTGTCTCAAATTCAGGGTTTTTCAGGTAGTCCTTAAATGCCAGCGTGTAGTAATTGTCGTGATGATTCAGAAATACGCCGGTCATGCAGCCTCCGGTTCCACAAGCTCCTAAGTTGACCATTTTGTCAATTTTTTTATCCGCATTGAAATCGTCAGATTTTATGAGGTCAACTTTACCAGAACTGTCAGGAAGTTCGAGTCTGGAGTTTTCTGGAGCAGTTATTATTAGATAATTTTCATCATTTGTTTTTTCCAGGACATACAGAGTGTCCTTATCTTTTGTAAGGATATCGTTTCTTACAGAATTTCTGTAGTTGGTATTGTCTTTTCTTTCTGCCTTAATCTGACAAGCAATTAGAAGTAGTATGATGACTGTTGCGATATTTTTCATTGTGTTTTGGGGTTTTATGTGTTGGAGGAATTTTTTTCTATGACTACCATGTTTGCAGTGGAAGAGATGGATTTCCAACTCTCTTGGTTCCAAAAATGACTAACATGGTTTTTTTATTTAAAGTTAATGTTTGTTTTTGAAATTTCATTGCTTCAGTATTCAGCCATCTTATAGAATCTATTCTGAATGATTTTCCATTCACATCAAAATCAACGCACATTAATTTTTCTGTCTGTTTTTCTGATAAACCTCGCAAAACATCTTGATGAGATATCTTATGATCCAAGCAGAAAATCCAATGAACACAACTGTCTGAAAGACAAATCGAAAAGGCCTGTCTTCCCAAGTGATAATTGTTTTGGAACTGCCAATTCTGTTGAAATTCAAAATATATTCTCCTGCAAAAAGACCGTCTATCGCCATTGAAAGTGATAATCCTGCGAGAGCGGATAAAAATAGAAAAACGCCTAATTGCAAACTGAAAGTGCCGAAAAGTAAAACTCTATCAAGGATAGAAAAGCTTGTTCTAGGTAATAGCCAATCTATCAGAAAAAATAGGATCATCAGCAATATGCCGAAGACCATAAAGGCTCCGCCTGTGATAAGTATTGGGATGATGATGTCAAAAATTTTCATCCTGTTTTTGTGTTTTATTTAGAACTGGTTTTTTATTTATTTTAAATTCAGAAATTATTTAATATTTCAAGGAATTGTTGAGGTGATCGTTCTTGAAAATAATTTGTGACCCTTGATGCAGAAAATAATGTTGTAGCTGTCCGCACCGTCGCCTGCATCAAAAACTAAGTATGATTCGTCATTGTTTCCTCTGTAAATACTCGTGTTTTCGGCATTGACCATCAGTAGATTTTTAAAAGATTTTTTGGGGAAAATAAAAGTCTTATCTTTTGATTTGAAAACAATACTTTTAATTTCCGTCGTCTCCCCACCGTAATAAGGAAAAGCTTTATCGCCATCAATCAGGTAAAATCCTTTATCCGATTGGCTGATCTTGTGGTCCGGTCTTTTGAAGGCTTGAGTTTCTATAACGACTTCGGTATCGTTATTTTGATGAATGACTTTGTTTGAATTCACTTCGATCTTTTCAAATTTTTGTAAGTTTTCCAATTCTACCAGTCGGCTTTTGTGAACGTAGCCTGTCTTTTCTTCTCCTTCAAATTTCAAAAAATTTGATTTTTTATCAATATTGGTAGGAAACTTTATCGCAATCCAATCGTTAGATTTATTCTCTTCATCTTGCAAATAGCTGTCAATCGCAAAAACTTGATTTTCGATTATTCTGCCATTGATTTTGGAATTTTGATTTGCTTCTTCACGTACATTGGTGTAGCCATCTTTATCATTAATGATGAAAAGCTGGGCGTTACAAACTTCAAAGAAAAATAGTGAAATGAAAAGTAAGATCTTCATGATGGTTTTTAAATTTTTTGATCAATCACATTTTTGCATTACTACCATAGGTTTCCTTCCAGTCTTTCGTTTCTATGAGGATTTCTTGTTGTAATTTTTGCCTTACTTCCTTCATCAACAATTCTTTCTCTTTCCCATCAACAAATTCCGAATGATACTTTTTCTCAACAGCAGCTTTATAATTTTGCAATAATTGTTCTTCTAATCTGTTTTTGGCTTTAATGTTTAAGAATTTGAGACCTTCCTGTTTTTTATCATTAATGTAATCTTCCTCAATGTAGATCGTCGCTTTTGCTAATGATAAATTTCCATTCGTACTGACATTGTAGATTTGTTTTCGGAAACCAAATGGATAGGTCAAAATCCCTTGCAAATCTGCAGCTGCCCAATAAGTGTAGAATATGATCTTATTGTTTTTGATATCGTAATTTCCCAATTCAATTTGAATCGAGGAACAATCGCCGTCATCCTTGTGAAGAATGTGAGTTATGATTGGCTTATTATCACGAGAAATTTTGAGGATTTTTTCGGACGAATTTTCATTATTGATAATTTTAAAATGAAAATTGTTATTGTTGATCTTAACGGTTTTTTCCTGTCCAAAAGATTTAGTGGACATTATTAATAACAAAAAAATAGTAATTGTCAATCTCAAGAAATCTCGTTTCAGGGTGTTTCAAATTTACAACAAGATATGTTCCACTCAGAATGATTTTCAGAATGTTATGAAAAAATAAAATGGATGAGAAGTTTCTGTCTAAGAAAAACCGCTAAAAATAAGATCGGATAAATCTCAATTTATGCGTGTGCTTATTCTGGTCTTTGTTGAAGATGCCTGAAGAATCCAAACTGTCAATCCTCACTTTTCCGTGAGCGTGAATGATCTTTTGATCCGCCAAGATAAATCCAACATGAATGATTCGCCCTTCCGAGTTCTCAAAAAATGCAAGGTCACCAGGTTTTGCTTCCTCTATGAAAGTAAGAACTTCGCCGTGTTCAGCTTGTTGGTAAGTATCTCTCGGGATTTTGATGCCATGAATTTTGTAGATGATCTGCGTGAATCCACTACAATCAATGCCGAAAAAGCTTTTTCCGCCCCACAAGTAAGGAACGTTTAGGAATTCTTTGGCGCAGTTCACAATGCTTTCGCTTAGGTCGTGCCCACGAGTTGGGGAACTGGTTTCAAAAGTAACTTCTGATCCCATTGATAGAAGCACTTTTCCACTTTCCGTCATCGTCGATTGGAAAGCTTCTTTGATGAGATTGATTTTTCGTGATGCTAAATATTCGTCTGAAACAGGCGTGATCTGTTTTGTATCCATCCAGGCTTCGTAGTTGTCGTAATGCGTTCGGATTCTTGTCCAATTATTCGAAACGTCTATGATGTCGGCAGATTCACCGTACAAAAGTTGTGTGACAATTTCACTTTTATCGGAGCAGTCTGCTCTCAGTGGAGCGATGGAAACGTTACAAATTCCTTTATTCATTTGTTGTGGATTACGAATTTAAAAGTACGAATTTTATTTCTTTCTGATGAGATGCAATCCGTCTCGCAAAGGTAAGATTAGATTTTCGAAATCGGGATCTTCGGTTACGATTTTATTCACGAGTTTGATCTGTTCTGTCTGTTTGTCTTTTGGATTGTTTTCCAGAACTTTTCCGTACCAAAGCACGTTATCAATCAGGATGATGCTTCCTGACCTCAGATTTGGTTTGATGAGTTTCAAATATTCCAGATAGCTTTCTTTATCAGCATCTATGAAAATAAGGTCCCAAATTTTATCCAGTTTTTTGATCTCTTCCTTCGCATCGCCGATGATGAATTCGATTTGGTCTTTGTAATCGCTTTCTGCGAAATATTTTTTCGGAATGTAGGCTAGATCTTCATTTTTATCAATCGTGTAGATTTTTCCGTCTTTGGGCAAACCTTCTGCAATACTGAGTGCGGCGTAACCTGTAAAAGTTCCGATCTCCAACACATTTTTCGGACTGATGATATGCGACAAGATACTCAGTAATCTGCCTTGCAAATAGCCGGAGATCATGTGAGGTTGCGTTGTCTTCTGGTAGGTTTCTTTTCTTAGTTTTTTGAGGATTGCTGGTTCCTGGGAAGCGTTGTCTTCCAGGTAGCGATCCATCTCTTTGTCTAATTCTTCGAAATAACTCATTTGATATTCGGAGTTTGAGGTTTAAGGTTCAAAGTTAATATAATTTGAAACCAATTACCAATAAGTACATTTGACTTTACAAATCAATCCCAGATTATAAAAGACACTTCGACTCCGCGCAGTGTGACATTTCTGATACTAAACTTGCTATTCAAATGTCAGTTTGAGCGGAGTCGAAGACTTTTTAAATTGAAGACCATTCTACTTAATTATAAACCAAATGTTGATTGGTAGACGAAACTGCAGCCCGACTTGAACGGAGCTCTTTTTGTCATTGCGATTCTAGAAAAGTTCCACTTACGACCTAGCTCTCTTCGCAATGACAAAAAAGCGGGAGTGGAAGGCGGAAAAGCTGCCCAAAATATGAGCACAAAAAAACCTCGCCATTTCTGACAAGGTTTAATTTTGAACTCTGAATGAATCAATGATCATTCATTATTATCATTTATTTTTTCACTGGAGCGATGTCCATCAATTTCATAAACTCATCCAATTTCGGCATGATGATGATCTCCGTTCTACGGTTTTCACCACGTCCTGAAACTGATGCGTTGGTCGTTTTAGGATTGTACTCCGATCTACCACCAGCAGTGATCCTGTTAGGATTCACGCCAAATTGTGTTTGTAGAACTTTCGCAACGGCAGTCGCTCTAAGTGCAGATAGATCCCAGTTGTCTCTCGGTGCATTGGCGCTGTTGAGTGGCGTGTTATCTGTGTTACCTTCGATCAAGACGCTGTAAGTATCGTAATCGTTGATCACTTTCGCAACCTTCGCTAAAACGTCTGCAGCAGCTGGCTGGATCTCGTATTTACCAACTTGATAAAGCATTTTGTCTGATAATGAGATCAATACCACACCTTTCAGAACTTTCACGTCCACATCTTGGTCTGCTATGTTGTCAAGAGAACGTTTCAGTTTGTTGGATAGAGCCATATTCAAACTGTCGTTTCTGCTTTTTCCGGAGATCAATTGTTTGATGTAAGCGTTGGAAGCATTGATCTCTCCCACCAATTTATCAATGTTTGTAGAACCTTTTCCTGCATTCGCCAGACAAGCGTCAAGACTGGATTTCAGTGCGCTGTTTTGTCCAACCAATAGATCGTTTTGACCTTTAAGAGAAGAGTTTTCTCCTTTTAGATCCTGGATCTGACGCATTCTGTCGCCTGCATCTTCAATACATTGTTTGTAGTTCAGATTGAGGGCATCGAATTGTTTTTTGCTGACACACGAGGTAAGGGAAAGTCCCACTACGGCAATTGTCAGAATTTTGAATAATCGCATATGTATAAATATTTATTTGTTTTTAAATAATAGTTCTGAAAGGTAATTTTAACATTTCAAAAGTAAGAATTAATAAACGTATATTTGTGTCTATAACTTAATATTTCGTTATAAAATTGTGTTAAGTCTCTTAAAATTTCAAAACGTTCTTGAGCAATTACAATCTCAGTCGCAACAAAAAACATACCTTTTAGCCGTAAGTGGAGGCGTGGACTCTATGGTTTTGGCTGATCTGTTTCAGGTTTCGCGTTTGAAATTCCATATCGCGCACATCAATTATCATCTTCGTAATGAGGATTCTAACCTCGACCAGAAGCTGGTTTCCGACTTTTGTGAAAGGAACGATATTCCTTTTCACTTGTATGAAGTTGCGGCGGGAGATAAAAAACCAGAAAATTCTATCCAAAATTGGGCGCGAGAGTTACGTTATCAGTTTTTCCGAAAGATCCAAAAGGAACAAAATCTCGAATACCTTGTAACTGCTCATCATTTGAATGACCAGTTGGAAACATTCATTATCAATCTTTCCAAAGCTTCCGGAATAAAAGGTTTGAGTGGAATTCCTGCGAATGAAAATCAAATTATTCGGCCGCTTCTCAATTTTTCTAAGGATGAAATTTATGAGTTTGCTAAGGAGAATATGATTGGTTTCCGTGAAGATGTCTCGAACCAAAAAACCGATTATCTAAGGAATAAAGTTCGACACAAGGTTGTTCCGGAATTAGAAAATATCAATGAGAATTTTCTTCAGAACTTTTCTAAAAGTATAGAGATTTTGAATCAGACCAAAGTTGTTCTGAATGATGTAGTCAATGAAAAATTAAATGGATTTCAAAGAAATATTGAAACCGGACAAATAGTTATAGATAAAGAGAAATTCTCGAAAGAATCTGATCTGATCCGTTTTGAGATTTTGAAGCGGTTTGGTTTTAATGATGAAAAAGAAATGCAGAAGATCTTCACGGCGCAAACCGGAAGTTCATTTTTAAATTCAGAATTTCAATTAGTCATTAATAGAAATGAGTTGATATTGAATCAAAAGTTGGATCTTGGAAGTTTGAAGTTTGAAGCCGAAGAAATGGCACTTGAAATCGTCGAAAACGAAATTCTCATTCCACAACATATAAAAGTTGAAATCCTGGAATTTGGAAATTGCCATTGGAAAATTGATGAAAGTAAAATTGAGCTACCTCTGAAATTGAGAAAGAAACAGGAAGGTGATGTTTTTTTTCCTATCGGAATGATTGGCAAAAAGAAGATCTCGAAGTTTTTTAAGGACGAAAAAATCTCTATTTTAGCCAAGCAAAAAATCTGGCTTCTTTGTGATGCTAATAATCAGATTATCGGTGTTTTACCTTTTCGGCAAGATGGACGGTTTAATTCAGATGATTCTGAATCCTTAGAAGTAAAAATTTAAAATTAAGAAATGAAAGATCTAAAACTAGTGTTATCCACACTTTTTATATTTATTGTCACCATTTTCAACGCGCAGATCAAAAATCCTGTCAAATTCAAATTTGATGTGGTTTCTGTTGGGAATGACCAATACGAAGCGGTTTTGACTGGAACAATTGAAGACAAATGGCACGTTTACTCCAAGGATCTTCCACCAGATTCCGGGATTCCCACGGAGTTTAAGGTAACTTCAAAAGACGGGATCCAGCTGATCGGGAAAGTGACTGAAGTGGGTAAAAAGCACGACGAATTCTCGGAAGCTTTCGGAGCGCAGATTGTCTATTATTCTGATAAAGTGGTTTTCAAACAGAAATTCAAACCAAAAGATGCTTCGAAGCCAGCAACAATTACAGCTGAGATCATGTATCAGACTTGTAATGACAGAGTTTGTCTGGCACCAAATACTTTGGAATTTGAAAAACAAATTGCCGGAACGGCGACTGCTGTTGCTTCCGAAGAAAAGGTTGAAAAAACAAAAGATACCGTTTACGAAGTTGCTCCGGCAGGACAAATGGGAACTGTTTTGACACCTACAAATGTATCTGAGCCTTCAGTTGCAAAACAAGATGGCTTGAAGATCAATTCTTTGGATTTCCAAAATCCTTTGACTGATTGCGGAACTGTTGCCCAAAAACCGAATGATGACAATTGGCTGGTTCTAGGACTTGGATTCCTAGGTGGATTGATCGCATTGCTCACACCGTGTGTTTTCCCGATGATCCCATTAACGGTTTCATTCTTCACCAAAGGAAATAAAGATAAGGCAAAAGGCAAACGGGATGCATTCATTTACGGATTTTTCATTCTGTTGATCTTTGTTTTATTAAGTATTCCGTTCCATATTATTGATGGGATCTCAGGGAATATTTTCAATCAGATCTCGACCAATATTTGGCTTAATTTATTTTTCTTCGCAATATTCTTATTCTTTGCATTAAGCTTTTTCGGCTATTACGAGATCACGTTGCCAAGCTGGATCGCCAACAAATCTTCCAAAGCTGAAGAAGCAGGTGGAATGATCGGGATCTTCTTTATGGCTTTGACGTTGGTCATCGTTTCATTCTCTTGTACAGGTCCGATTTTAGGAAGTTTACTTGGTGGAGTGGTTGCAGGAGCTACAAATGTTCCTACACTTTTAACATTTGCTTTAGGTGGATTCGGATTAGCTTGGGCATTGGTTTTTGGATTGTTGGCTTTGTTTCCTCAGGCACTTCAAAGTTTACCAAAATCTGGTGGCTGGATGAATACAGTGAAAGTGGTTCTTGGTTTCATCGAGTTGGCTTTGGCTCTTAAATTCCTTTCAAAAGCCGATCTTGTTTCCAAGACATTCTTCCTGAAAAGAGAATTGTTCATCGTGCTTTGGATTGTCATTGCAATCGGATTGGTAGTTTATCTATTCGGGAAGATCAGATTTCCTCATGATGATAAGAAACCGAAGATCAGTTTAGGAAGAAGAATCCTGGGTGTTTTTGGAATTGTGTTTGTGGTCTATTTGGTTCAAGGATTGATTCCTTCAGAGAAACCAAAATTACAGTTGCTGAGCGGGATTTTACCTCCGTTGAACGTGAGTTATTTCCACGACGAAAAAGACGGAATTCTTGGTTTGAAACCGTATCACAATTACTTCGAAGCGATAGAAGTGGCGAAGAAAGAAAACAAACCTGTTTTGATCGACTTCACTGGTTATGGTTGCGAAAACTGTAGAAAAATGGAGGAATTCGTTTGGAGTCAGGACGATATTTTACCAATGCTTCAAAACGATTTGATCATCGCTTCTGTTTATGTGGATGATAAAGAAGAATTGCCAGAAAACGAGCAGATCAAAATTGATATGGGCGAAGGTCAAATGAAAAAGATCAAGACAATTGGTGATAAATGGAGCTTGTTCCAGCAAGTGAACTTCAACAACAATTCTCAGCCGCATTATGTTTTGGTTACGCCAGATCAGAAAGTGATCAACATTCCGGTTTCTGGTTATATGCCAAAAGAAGACTTCAAAAAGTTCTTGAAATGCGGAATTGATTTTTATAAAAATAAGTAGAAATGATCATCCGCGAAGCTAGCATTATTGATATTCCGCAAATACAAGTTGTTCGTAATTCTGTGAAAGAAAACATGTTGTCCGATCCAAATCTGGTAACAGGCGAGGATTGCAGGATATATTTAACAGAAAGAGGGAAGGGCTGGGTGTGTGAAATCGAAAATCAGATCGTAGGTTTTGCAATCGCGGATATGCTTGAAAATAATATTTGGGCTTTGTTCGTAGATCCAAAATTCGAAAACCAAGGTGTTGGAAAACAATTGCATAATATGATGCTGAATTGGTATTTTGAACAAACTACAAAACCTGTCTGGCTCGGAACTTCTCCTAATACGAGGGCTGAGAAATTCTATAAACTTTCCGGCTGGGAAGAAATTGGGATGCACGGAAAGGAAGTGAAATTTCAGATGACATCTGAGCTTTGGAAGAATTTGTAATTCTATAAATAGCTTTTTGCTAAGCAATTTGAAAATAAGGTACAAAATTTGTATTCAAAAATCCATAATGATGACAAATCGTTATGGATTTCTTATTTTAAACACTAACTACTTAATTTTTAAAGCTATGGCCGAAATTCAAATCAAAGAGCAATCTAACGGGAAGAAAACTCAAAACAAAAAACCAATTAGAGTAGACATGACGCCAATGGTGGACTTGGGATTCTTACTGATCACCTTCTTCATGTTCACGACCAATTTCTCAAAACCGAATGCTATCAATTTTTCAAATCCTCCTAAAAATACAGGTAAACCAACTGAAATTGATTATAGAAACCAAATCACCTTTATACTTGGAAAAGAGGGAAAGGTATTCTACTATCAGGCAGATAAGAAAGATTTGACCGACAATAGTTTAAAGCCAGTTTCTTTTGATAAGGCACAAATATCCAAAACAATCGAATCTGCTAAAGCAAAAGCGCCTAAAAAAGATATTTTCACAGTGATCATCAAACCAACAGACGATGCGGAATATAAAACAGTAGTAGATATGCTAGATGAAATGACAATCACAAAATCCGAACGCTACGGCATTTCGGAATTGAACGACAAAGAAAAAGAATTGTACGAGAGTAAAATTCAATAAATAATTAAGAATATTTTATCAAGAGTGTCTACTGGACGCTCTTTTTTATTTATTTTAGACGAAAATTTAGCCAATGAAAAACCTTTTCCCGATCCTTATTTTAGTTTTAGTGGTTTCTTGTAAAAAGACAGTAGAAACCAACACTCCCAAAGTTGACAGCGCAAAGATCATTGATTCAATCAACGTTGCGAGGACCAAAATCAATGACAGTATTCTCGCCAGCCGTAGTTTCAAAGATTTGGAAGGAACTCATGATTTGTCTCACGATATGCTCAAAGGAACGGGAACAATTACTTTTAAGAAAATTGGTCAGGACGAATATCAAATCTCTGGCAGACAAGCCGACGGCAAACAATATGTAACCATTGAAGGAACTGCAAAAATGACTTCGTCTAAAAACCTTAAATTTGAAGGCAGCATCAAACAAAGTATTTCCGATAACGACAACGGAAAAGTAGATGTGAGAAGTGGCAAAAGGAATTTTTCTACAGCAGACGACGGCAAAACGTTCAAGCTTCACGAATCGATCAACAGTTCGGGATTTGCTGACAAAATCATCATCAAAATGTAAATTATGCTCAACTACGAAATAGAAGGAAACGGAACAGAAACCTTGGTTTTGCTCCACGGATTTATGGAGAATCTCTCGATTTGGGAGGATTTGAAACCATATTTGTCAGAGAAATTCAAATTGATAAAGATCGATCTGCCAGGTTTCGGAAAGTCTGAAGTCATTGCGGAAGTTCAAACGATGGAATCAATGGCTGACGAACTGAGAAAAGTGACAGACCATTTGAAATTAAATGAGTTTCACTTGCTCGGACATTCAATGGGCGGTTACATTGCCTTGGCTTTTGCAGAAAAATATCCTGAGGATTTGAAATCATTCACGCTGTTTTTCTCAACTTATTTTGCAGATGACGAGGAAAAAAAACAAACTAGAACCAAAGGCTTGAGAATCATCAAGGAAAATCTAAGAGCGTTCGTAAACGCGGGCGTTCCCAATCTTTTCAATCCCAACGAGCACGACATTCTGGAATCCAAAATAAAACTTGCGAAGGAAATTGCCTACACATCTTCCGTAGACGGCGTTCTCGCGTCCCAAAAAGGAATGATAGAACGTCCCGACAGATTCAAGGTCTTAGAAAACTTCGAAGGCAAGATTCTCATTCTATCCGGCAAGCACGATTCTGCGGTCAATTCAGAAAAAACAATCAAGAATCTGCCGGACAACACGAACATCAAATCCTACGTTCTCGATTGCGGGCACAATGGTCATTGGGAAAAACCTGAGGTTTGCGCTGCAATCATCAACACAGAATTGCTCCATCATCTACCCAAAAAATTCGTTCTTTAAAATGGAAATCATCTCAAAAATACTCATCGCAATCGTCGCGCTAGAGCATCTTTATATCTTGTATATGGAAATGTTTGCGTGGGAAACCTTGGGCAAGAAAACCTTCAAAGGTTCGCTTCCGGACGAGCTTTTCAAACCAACAAAAGGACTTGCCGCCAACCAAGGTTTGTACAACGGATTTCTCTCCGCCGGACTCATTTGGAGTTTGTTCATTTGCGACGCCGTTTGGTCAAAAAATGTAGCGATTTTCTTCCTTGGATGCGTGGTAGTCGCAGGGATTTACGGTGCACTTTCAGCTTCGAGGAAAATCTTTTTCGTTCAGGCTTTGCCGGCAATCATAGCTTTGGTTTTCGTCTTGTTGCGATAGATTTTTAGGAGCTGATCCCGCTGTCCACTATATCTTTTTTGTCTTAGAAGTTTTGTCGTCAAAAACAAATTTTCAGATAAGACAAAAAAGGATGCCGTTTCCATCGGGGCTAGGGGTTTTGTTTGTCAATCAATACTTGGTCAGGTTACAAGTTTCCCCAATGTTATGGGCCTGGCTCTTTTGCCTTTGATCTTGAGTCTTTTAAAACTCTTCCGCCTCAATTTTTTCTTTGAAATCCTCAATCGTTTCCTCCATAGATTTGAAGTATTTCCCACCGGAAGCATTGATGTGTCCACCACCGTTGAAATGTTTTCTAGCAAACTGATTCGTGTCCACAGAATCTTTGGAACGGAAAGAGATCTTGATGAAATCCTCGTAAAGATCTTCCATAAAGAAAACCGCCATTTTAGTTCCCAGAACGCTCAATCCGTAATTTACGAAACCTTCTGTATCGCCTTTGTCAAAACCGTATTCTTTTAGTTCTGCACGTTTCAACCAAAGGATGGCAACTTTTCCATCTTTCGTCAATTCGATTCTGCTGAGAACGAGGGAAAGCAGGTGAAGTCGCGAAATCGTATTCGTGTCCCAAGTGTTGGATGTGATGATGGCTGGATCTGCGCCTTTTTCAATCAGATCAGCCACAATTCTATGTGTGCTTGCGCTCGTGGAACGAAAACGGAAACCACCTGTATCGGTCATGATTCCGGTGTAAAGACATTGTGCAATATCAAGATTCACAGATCTCTCATCATTATTGGCTTGGATGAAGTGATAGACCATTTGGCAAGTCGCCGGAATCGTAGTGTCAGAATACACATAATCGAATTGCTCCGGCATCTGATGGTGATCGATCAATATTTTCTTTGCCTTCGCTTTCGTTACCCAATCACCCAAAAGTCCAATTCTTGTTGGTGAATTGAAATCAAGACAGAAGATCACGTCAGCATTGTAAATTGCTTCGCCAGCCACTTTTCTTTTGTATTCTCCTATTACGATTTTCTTGGCTTCCGGCATCCATTTCAGAAACTTTGGAAAGTCATTCGGAACAATCACTGTTGCTTCGATCCCTTTTGTTTTGAGGTAATGTTTCAGACCAAGAGAAGACCCGATCGCGTCGCCATCCGGATTGTGGTGTGTTACGATGACGATATTGCTTTCAGGAGTTAGAAGTGCGTTGATCTCTGAGATCTCTTTGGCTGTAAACATAAATGATTGTTGAAAAAGTGAAGTTCCAAAGGTAAAACTTTAAATAAAAAAATCGGCTCAAATTTGAACCGATTTTTTTGTTGAATTTTAATTTTATTTCTTAATAACCTTTTGAACAGATTGCCCGTCCACTTTCAGGTAATAGATTCCCAAGGGAAGATTTTTGATATTGATCTCGGTCTTGTTTGATTTACTATTAGAAAGAGATTTCACAATTTTACCTGAGTTGTCGATCAATTCCAAAGAAGCATTTGGTTTCAGATTTTCTACAATCACAATAACAGTTGCGGGATTTGGATAAACAGAGATCCTTGATTTCGAAATTTCAGACGTCGCTAGCACTTTTTTAGAATATGTTGCTTTGTCTCCATTGTATTTTGTGATGACCAATGTTTGATTTCCATTAGAGATATCATAAGAATATGGAAGGGTTCTGTCACCACTGAAAAAATTGCCAAAATATAAACCGTCGAATTGTGAGATTTGAGGGTCATCAGAAACTGCGAGCGTTACACTTAAATTCAATAGGCGGAATCTATTGTCAGCATAAAAACCGACAGTGCCGTGACCACCATTAAAATAATCGCTCTGGAAATCGCCATCCGAACTTATCATTGTATTGTCTCCTTGTTGCTGAGTAGGTTTGTTGTAGTTGGTCCCATTGATGTTTAGTGATTCTATAACCCAATTTTGCGAGCTGAGGTTTGTAGGCGGCGTATAATAAGAGAAAGTCAACTGGTCACCCGAAATATTACTTAATGTCAAATCATAACCATTTGATTTCTGCACAATATTATAAGTGATTTTATTGGCTGTACCCGAATTCTTCGTAAAAAACAAAGAGTAGTTGGTGTTAAGATTGGTAGTTTGGCAATTTCCTAAGTAAGTATTGGCTTCTGTAATAACAAAATCATTAGTGACATTATTAAAAGTAACTTTTCCAAAATTTTCTGAGCAGATGTTACTCACATAATTAAAAAGAAAATTCTTGTAGAATCTCATAAAGTAAGCGGTCTGGTCAGCAGAAATGTCTATTGTCGAACCGTTAACGGTGACTTTTTCCACCTTCCAATTCCTGTCAAATAACAAACTGTTTTGCGAGAATCCCAACAGCCATAGAAAGTTGAAGAGTAAAATGTAAAGTTTTTTCATAGGTCGTAATTTTTTAATTGACCGTAAAGTTAAAATTATTTTCTAAGATGTTGGATAACCTACTGACTGTTTTAATATTACGATTATAAAAATCTTACTCCAAAATTTCCGTAACTTTGCCGAAATTTCAATCACGGACTTTTACCTATTTTCTAAAGTCTAAAATCTAATTTCTACTAATGCACAAAGCAGGATTCGTAAACATCGTTGGGAAACCAAACGCCGGAAAATCAACCCTTCTCAATCAATTGATGGGAGAGAAGCTGGCCATCGTGACCCAAAAAGCACAAACCACCCGACACAGGATCTTCGGGATATATAATGAAGAAGACCTTCAAATCGTTTTTTCTGATACGCCAGGCGTCTTAGACCCAAAATATGGTTTGCAGGAAAAAATGATGGACGTTGTGAAAGATTCTTTGCAGGATGCAGATGTTTTTCTTTTCATTGTTGATGTGACGGATAAAGCTGAACAGTCAGAATTTTTGATTGATAAATTGAACAAAATTCCTGTTCCTGTTTTATTGTTATTGAATAAAATCGATCAAACCAATCAGGAAGCGCTTGAAAAAATTGCCACCGACTGGCACGAAAAAATTCCTAAAGCCGAGATTCTTCCAATTTCTGCTTTAAACTCTTTCAATACACACGTGATCCTTCCGAAACTGAAAGATATGTTACCGGAGAATCCACCTTACTACGACAAAGAAATGTACACGGACAGACCAGAACGTTTCTTTGTAAATGAAGCAATCCGCGAGAAGATCTTGTTGAATTACGAGAAAGAAATTCCGTACGCTGTAGAAGTGGTGACGGAGCAGTTTAAGGAAAAAGAAGGTGCTATTATTATTGATTCTATAATCTACGTAGAACGTGATACACAGAAAGGGATCATCATTGGACACAAAGGTGAGATGATCAAAAAAGTAGGTACAGAAGCGAGAATCGACCTAGAAAAATTCTTTGGTAAAAAAATACATCTCAGCCTTTTCGTCAAAGTCAAAAAAGACTGGCGAAAAAATGATAGAGATCTCAAAAATTTCGGTTACCGTTAAAAACCTCTTAAATCCTTTTCTATAAAGGATTTTTTTGTTAGCTTTGATAGAAATTGATTCTGGAAATGAGAAATTTTAATTCATCAAAAGTTAATGACATAGTTTTAAACGGATTGATATTAGTAATCCGATTATTCGTAGGAATCTCTATGTTGACGCACGGTTTGCCAAAACTAGAGATGCTAACTGCAAATGATAAGATAGAATTTATGAATTTTCTGGGATTGGGGTCAGTGATTTCCTTGGTGCTCGTTGTCTTTGCGGAAGTACTTTGTTCTGTGTTCATCATGTTGGATTTTTCACAAGATTTTCTGCAGTTCCACTGATGATGACAATGCTGATTGCTTTCTTTGTAAGGCACGGCTCTGATCCGTACGTCGTAAAAGAATTGAGTCTGGTGTATTTTTTCTTTTACCTTACAGTATTTGTTTTAGGCTCTGGTAAGTTTTCTTTGGATTGGCTTTTCTCAAAGAAAGAGGCGGTCTATTAATCAAACCATTGGGTTACATAATCTTTGATGATGATCCAAAAATTTTTGCCTAGGAAATAGATGAGAGTAGAAGTGATGATTCCTTTTACGGTAAAGAAGATGATGCCGCCAATTCCAAACTTTTTCAGCAAGCTTTTCCACTTCGGTAATTTTTTCTCCTCCGTCTCAATGTTCTCTTCCATTTTTTATTTTTTTCAAAAATAAGAAAAATTCTGCAGTTTAGATTCATTCAAAATAGTTTTATGTTCGGCGAAATCTCCAATTCTCCCACACTCAAACACTCCAACTTCTATACTTTTAAACTCTTTTACTAACGATTGTTAGTTTTAAATTTTGTCCGTCAAAATATATTTTTATCTTTAGAGACTTCTAAAAATATAAAATTATATGTCCTCAATTTCAATATTAGAAAATCTAAAAAGATTAGGTATTTCAACGGAAAACAACGGAACTTCCACAGGATTAGAATTTTTCTCATCTGGCCAAAATATAGAAAGCCATTCTCCGGTTGATGGAAAATTGATTGCCTCCATCAAAACTTCTGATGCCAATGACTACGAAAAAGTGTTGTCAAAAGCGCAGGAAGCTTACAAAGAATTCAGACAGATTCCTTCTCCAAAACGTGGCGATCTGGTTCGTCAGTTTGGAAATAAATTGAGAGAATACAAAGACGATTTAGGAAAACTTGTTTCCTACGAAATGGGAAAATCTCTGCAGGAAGGTCTTGGCGAAGTTCAAGAAATGATCGACATCTGTGACTTTGCAGTGGGATTATCAAGACAGCTTCACGGTTACACGATGCATTCCGAAAGACCAGGTCACAGAATGTACGAACAATATCATCCACTTGGAATTGTAGGCGTGATTTCCGCGTTCAACTTTCCGGTTGCAGTCTGGGCCTGGAACGCTTCATTATCCTGGATTTGTGGAAACGTTGTCGTTTGGAAACCATCAGAAAAAACACCGCTTTGTGCCATCGCTTGCCAAAATATCTTTGCTGAAGTAGCAAGAGAAAACGGACTCCCGGAAGGAATCTCAAGTTTGGTGATTGCTGACCACGAGATTGGCGATAAGTTGGTTAATGATAAAAGAATTTCGCTTGTTTCTTTCACAGGTTCTACCAAAGTTGGAAGAATTGTAGGACAAAATGTGGCCAAACGTTTCGGAAAATCGATTCTGGAATTGGGCGGAAACAACGCAATCATTATCACAGAAAATGCCGATATCAATATGAGCATTATAGGTGCGGTTTTCGGAGCAGTTGGAACGGCTGGACAAAGATGTACTTCTACAAGACGATTAATCATCCACGAATCTGTTTATGACGAAGTGAGAGACCGTCTGGTAAAAGCATACGGACAATTGAAAATTGGTAATCCGTTGGACGAATCCAATCACGTTGGTCCGCTAATTGACAAATCTGCCGTAAAACAATATCAGGATTCCATAGAGAAATGTAAAGCTGAAGGCGGGAAATTCGCAGTTGAAGGTGGCGTTTTGGAAGGCGAAGATTATACTTCCGGCTGTTACGTAAAACCTTGTATTGCTGAGGTTGAAAACAGTTACGAAATCGTTCAGCACGAGACATTTGCACCAATCCTTTATTTGATCAAATATAAAACTTTGGACGAAGCAATCACTTTACAAAACGATGTTCCACAAGGATTAAGTTCTGCAATAATGACTCAAAATCTTCGTGAAGCAGAATTGTTTTTATCAAATCAAGGTTCAGATTGTGGAATTGCCAACGTTAATATCGGAACTTCAGGAGCAGAAATCGGTGGCGCTTTCGGAGGCGAAAAAGAAACTGGAGGCGGTAGAGAATCAGGTTCCGACGTCTGGAAATATTATATGAGAAGGCAAACGAACACAATTAATTATACCACTAGTTTGCCTTTGGCTCAAGGGATTAGATTTGATTTATAAAATTTAATTGTCAATGAAAATTGTTGAGCATTTTGAAATTGAAACAACAAAAGAATTAGCAGAAAGTTTGGCTGAACTGAGAAAAATTACGAATAAAAATTATTTTTCTTTTTTTGGCTTTAATGAAAAAATAATGTTTCGAGGGATAATTACCAATAGAACATTTAAAATCACAAAAATCACGAATGTCAGGGGAGTTTTAGAAGCAGTTTCTACGGGAAATATTTCTGAAAAAGATGGAAAATTCATTGTCAAAGTATCAATTAGGCCAGCAATATTTAGTATTGTATATTCTTTAACAATGGCTGTGTTTGTAATGTTTTTAGTCATATTTTTAAATGTAATAGGTTTACTAAATATAACAATGAACATAGTGTTTCTCTTCTTTGTTTTAGCGTTCACAATGATTCCTGTTTTCTCATACGACGAAGAAAAAGAAAGGTCAAAAAAGAAACTGATAGAAATTTTTAAATAAAAAAATTCATAAATGATAACAATTACAGAAAATAAAGTAAAAGAAACCTTAGGCAAACACATTCTCGCAGATGGTTTCGATTTTGTAATGGATTTTGAAAAGTCCCACGGTTCCTACATTGTTGACCGTTTGACAGGCAAAGAATATCTCGATATGTTCTCGATGTTTGCATCGGCTTCCGTTGGTTACAACCATCCTTACATTTTGGAAAAAGCCAATTGGTTGGGGAAAATGGCAATTTATAAACCGACTCTGAGTGATGTTTATCTTCAGGAATATGCAGATTTTATGGACGTTTTTTCCAGAGTGGCGATTCCGAAAGAACTACCTTATTGCTTTTTCGTAGAAGGTGGCGCTTTGGCTGTAGAAAACGCTTTGAAAACGGCTTTCGACTGGAAAACAAGAAAAAACTGGCAAAAAGATATTGATAAGGAAGCCAATTTGGTCATTCATTTCAAACAATCTTTTCACGGAAGAAGTGGTTATACATTGTCACTGACGAATACTTCTGATCCAAGAAAACACCAGTATTTTCCAAAATTCGAGTGGCCAAGAATCACCAATCCAAAACTGAATTTCCCAATCACGGAAGAAAATTTGGAAGAGACCATCAAGCACGAGCAAATGGCTTTGCTTAATATCCAGGAAGCGATTTTAGCAAATCCGGATGAGGTGGCTTGTATCATCATAGAGCCGATCCAGGCTGAAGGTGGCGACAATCATTTCAGGAATGAATTCTTCGCAGAATTGAGACGAATCTGCGATGAGAATGAAATCCTTTTAATCCTTGACGAAGTTCAAACCGGAATCGGAATGACGGGAAAAATGTGGGCTTATGAAGATCTGGGAATTATTCCAGACGTTATTTCTTTTGGTAAAAAAACACAAGTTTGCGGAATTCTGGCCAACAAAGAAAAGCTTGACGAAGTAGAACATCACGTTTTCGTAGAAAGTTCCAGGATCAATTCTACTTTCGGTGGAAATTTCATTGATATGCTTCGTTTTCAATTGGTTTTAGAGATCATTGAAAATGAAAACTTGGTGGAGAATTCCAAAGTTGTAGGTGAATTTCTATTAGATGGATTATTAAAATTAGAACAAAAATTCCCTGAGCAGATTTTTGCTTCAAGAGGAAAAGGCTTGATGTGCGCATTTGATCTGAAAGACCACGACACCAGAAACTGGCTGAGAGAAAAGCTTTATGATGAAGGAATCATCGTATTGACCTGCGGCGACCAGTCTATCAGATTCCGTCCACATCTTAATGTAACAAAAGAAGAAATCAACATTGTTTTAGATAAAATTAATTCAATATTTGAGAATTTAATATAAAGAATTTTTGATTTTGATATTTTTTTTATAAATTGCTATGCTTAATAAATATCAAAATCTGAATTATGGATGCAACAACCAGAGTCTCTGTTTACGAAAGCAGCAGCCCACAGGAGATCCAGCTGATGAAGTCTAAGCTGGAAGATGCAGGAATAAAATGTGATGTTGAGAACTCTTATCTTAGTTTTCTTTCGACTCCCACTGCAACCAACACTTTTATTAAAGTTGATCTGAAAGACGAGAAAAGGGCGTTTGAGATCATCGATGAGTATTTAAAATCAAACCAAAATTGATTTCATATTTTTAAATTTTACGTTTTACAGAAATCGGGTTCAAATTTATTTGAGCCCGATTTTTTCTATTAATTTGAAATTATTTTTGTTGATGATCTACAAAATCATTATCATTGCAGAACAAAAGGGGGATTAGCTCATCTGGCTAGAGCGTTAGACTGGCAGTCTAAAGGTGGTCGGTTCGATCCCGATATCCTCCACTTGATCCTTGCTATTTGATAGTGAGGATCTTTTGTTTTATCTTCATTCAAGATTTCTTCAGAATTGGATCCGTACATTAGCTTGATCAAAATATAACTATTGATGAAAATCCTAATCATCGAAGACGAGGCAGAGTTGGCGAAAAGCATCGCTGAATATCTTGCAGGAGAAAACTACCTGTGCGAGTTTGCATCCACCTTTTCTGATGCCATGAACAAGATCATGAATTTTCAATATGACTGCATCTTGCTGGACATCATGCTTCCGGACGGAAATGGCCTTGCGATATTGGAAGAGTTGAAAAAACAAAACAAGCAAGATGGCGTGATCATTGTCTCGGCGAAAAATGCGTTGGATGATAAGATCAAAGGTCTGCAGTTGGGAGCAGATGATTACCTCACAAAACCTTTCCACTTGTCAGAATTGATGGCAAGGATCTATTCTATTATCCGCAGAAAACAATTCAACAATTCGAATGTCGTCAAGCAAAATGAACTTCAGATCGACCTTCTGGCTAAAACAGTGTCCATTAATGGTGAATTGATCTCTTTGACAAAAAAGGAATTCGATCTTTTGATCTATTTTATTGGAAACAAAAATAAAGTGATTTCCAAAAGTACCTTGGCTGAGCATCTTTCTGGGGATTTTGCAGATATGCTGGATAACCACGATTTTGTTTATGCGCACGTAAAAAACCTCAAAAAGAAACTCTACGATGCCGGTTGCGAACATTACTTGAAAACAGTCTACGGAACGGGATACAAATGGATCTCAGATTAATTATAAATGGTTGATTGTAAATTATTAATCTTATGAAAGAAAATATTGTAAAAGATAAGAGTTTTGTTTTTGCTGTAAGGATTGTAAAACTATAACAGTATTTATGTGAGAATAAAAAAGAATTTGTACATTCAAAACAATTATTGAGAAGTGGGACTTTGGTTGGCGCAATCATAATAGAAACTGAGCATGCTGAGACCAAGAACGATTTTAAACATAAATTAGCAATTGCACAAAAAGAAATCAATGAGACAATTTATTGGCTTGAATTACTCAAGGAAACAGCTTACTTGACAAACGAAGAATTTGATAGCATCAATGCGGATGCAACAGAAATCATTAAATTACTTACCACACTACTTAAGTCTGTTAAATCGAGCATATCTAATTGATAATTTATCATTAATATTTAATAATTAATTTGAAGCCACTTCTTAGCAAAACCACAAAACCATTTATCATCTATGTCCTAATTATTTTGGTCATTAGCATTCCTGTGTATTATTTGGTGGTGGACGCGATCTGGAAGCACGAGTTGGATGAGCATAACGAAATTGTGGCTAAAAAAACCGAACGCCAGCTCAATAATTTGGGATTTTCTGACCAAAAAAATTCCGAAATCGTAGATTTGTGGCACAAGATACAACCGAATACCTACATCAGCCCCCTTTTGAGTGGCGATAATCTGAAAGATAGTATTTACATTACAGAAAAGCACAATGCCTTCCCAAGCGCTGAGGCGATAGACAGATTCAGATGCTATTCTACGGTTATCTACCTCCACCAAAAACCTTTCCGTTTTCTGGTGGAAACCAATATCGAAGAATCTCAGGAAACCATCTTTTTCATCTCTGCAACGACGGTTTTCCTTTTCATTTTAATGGTTGGAGGCTTGTTATTCCTTAACAGGAGATTGTCAAATTCAGTCTGGAAACCATTCCGAAAAACATTGGACCAACTCAAAAACTTCAATCTGAATCAGCAGGCGAATATCGAATTTGAAGAAACTGACATTAAAGAATTTGATGAACTGAATCTGTCCTTAAGCAAATTGATCGATCAGAACATCTCTGTTTACAGGACGCAGAAGGAATTCACAGAAAATGCTTCCCACGAATTGCAGACGCCACTTGCGATCCTAAAAAATAAGCTGGATATTCTTTTGCAGAACGATGATCTGACGGAGAAACAATATCAGATCGTGGAAGAGATGCACAAAGCTTTGACCAGAAGCTCCAGAATCAACCGCAATCTTTTGCTTTTGGCAAAGATCGATAACAGCCAGTTTGATAATTCGGAAGTCATTCAGTTTAATGAACTTCTGGAACAAAGTATCCAGATATTACAAGAGCATTTTGAACAAAAGAAAATTGCTTTACATTGTGATGTTTCATCTAATGTTGAAGTGAAAGGCAATAGCAGTCTGCTGGAGGTTTTGGTGAATAATCTAATTCTGAATGCCATCCGTCATACGTCTGTAAACGGTATGATCAGTATCAGATTGACAAATTCGGTCTTTGAGGTTTCAAATTCTGGAAGAGAAGCGTTGAACCAGAACCTGCTTTTCAAAAGATTTTCCAAACTGTCAACAGATAACCGTGGAAGTGGATTGGGTTTAGCGATCATCAAACAAATTTGCAAACTTCAGAATTGGAATATCACCTATCGATTTGAAGATCAGCTTCACATTTTTTCGATTGATATTGAGAATATGGAGCAAAAAAAATAATAAAAAAAATAATTCAATATTTCTTCTAAATTGAGCCCTTACTTTACACGGTCAACATCGTGTAATTATGGATCCAAAAACAATATTTGCGAAATTATTCAAAGGGAGATCTACTGTATTATTCTCTATTTTAATTCTTTATATTACGCTGTCATGCGTAGTCAGAGTTGTTTTTATGTTCTGGTCTTCAAAAGATCTTGATTTTAATTTTCTTCACATTCTTAAGGCGTTTTTTACCGGATTCTTTTTCGATCTGGCTGTTGCCGCTTTGTTTTTGTTGCTGTACGCGGTTTATCTCTTGATATTCCCGAAAAGATGGATCGGTTCAAAGTTCGATAGGATCTTTACCTATTTTTATCTGGTTTTGATTCTCGTCATCATGTATTTCAGTCTTTTGGCAGAGATTCCTTTTTGGGACGAGTTCGGCGTGAGATTCAACTTCATTGCGGTTGACTATCTGATCTATACTTATGAGGTTGTGGAAAATATCAACCAGTCTTATCCGCTTCCTTTGATCTTCGGAGTTTTGATTGCTTTGGTCTGGCTGACAATTTTTTTGCTGAACAGAAAAGGTGCGTTCCGAAATACATTTTCCGATAAGCAATCGATATCGAAGCGTTCAACATATTTATTTCCAGTTATAATTATTACAATTGGTCTCGGTCTATTAATGAAAAATAAAATGGCAGAATCTACAGATAATCTTGTGGTGAACGAGCTCGGTAAAAATGGCGTGTTTTCTTTTTTCACGGCGTTCAAGGCTAATGAGTTGGATTATGATACGTTCTATCCAAAGGTTTCTGAGAAGGAAGCTTACAAAATTTTAAAAGCTCACCTTTTACAAGAAGACCAGACTTATGATTCCAATAAATTTGATGATATTCTGCGCAACACCCAAGGTAATATTGAGCAAAAGCCCAATATTATTTTGATCACGATAGAAAGTTTCAGTGGCGATTTTATAAAGGCATTCGGAAACAAAGACAATATCACACCCAATTTTGATAAGCTTACCGAGGAAAGTATTTTCTTCACAAACCTCTATGCAACGGGAACCAGAACTGTGCGCGGAATGGAAGCATTGACCTTGTCTGTTCCGCCAACTCCGGGAAACAGTATCGTGAGAAGACCTAATAATCAAGACCTTTTTTCTATCTCGACGATTGTGAAGTCGAAAGATTATCAACCCTATTTCATCTATGGTGGCGATGGCTATTTTGATAATATGAATAATTTTTTCGGAGGTCAAGGTTTTGATATTGTCGATAGAAATAGGGGAAATGCATTGTCTGATGATATCAAGACCCAACGTTTTCAAATTCCCGACAATGAGGTGAGTTTTGAAAATGCCTGGGGAATCTGCGACGAAGACCTTTACAAACAATCGCTAAAATATGCTGATAGAAATTCCAAGGCAGGAAAGCCGTTTTTCCAATTTGTGATGACAACTTCCAATCACAAACCTTATACTTTTCCAAATGGTAAAATCGATCTTCCGCAAGGCAACAGAAATGCGGCTGTGAAATATACCGATTACGCATTGGGGAAATTTCTTACCGAAGCGAAAACAAAACCTTGGTTCAAAAATACGGTCTTCGTGATCGTCGCTGATCATTGTGCAAATAGTGCCGGCAAGTGGGAGATCAATATCAAAAACCATCACATTCCGGCGATTATCTACAATCTGCCACACACGCCAGAAAAAATCGGACGTTTGACGTCGCAGATCGATCTGATGCCAACGTTGTTTGGATATCTTGGTTGGCGCTATGAGACCAGTTTGTATGGGAAAGATATCAATCAAACGAAACCAGGTGGTGAAAGAGCTTTTCTGGGGAATTACAGAACATTGGGAATGCTGAAGGGAGATGTTTTTACTCAAATTGATGACAAAAAAAGAACGAAACAGTTCACAGTATCTGCAAAAGATCAATCATTATCCGAAGTTAAAAATAATAATAATGATCTGGTGTCTCAAACCATTGCTTATTACCAAACGGCCAGCGAAAGATTCAAAAACGGAAGGATGAAGGCTACAAAAAACATAAGGACCTTGAAGAAAAACACTTCCAAATTCCTTCCAAATTGAGGCGCACTTTTGATATGTAAAAATGACCATGAAAGATCTTTTGTTAAGTTTGCTTTTAATTTTATTAAGTAATCAATACTTCAAAGCGCAAGATAGTTTGGCTACGACTTAGCAAAGGATTCAATAATCGCAAAATCCAATGTGGAAGATGGAACGCATCAATTCCGTTATGAAAAACTGATTGTTCCTGACTTTGTCGCAAGATCGAT
>Ga0308171_1001221_pt1 | contig 37326 bp, 34 predicted proteins | sample PhyGR1_FD_202135 | JGI IMG/M metagenome (GOLD analysis project Ga0308171, IMG submission 202135) | Phyllosphere microbial communities from UC Gill Tract Community Farm, Albany, California, United States - DLSLSG.R1 | ecosystem: Host-associated > Plants > Phyllosphere > Unclassified | place: USA...
GCCGAAACCCTTATATAAAAATAACTATTTTCTTAATTTACTAAACGAAACCATTAAATAAAACAAAAATGGCAGGATAAATAAAGAACCCAACATCAGTGCCCATCCCAAAGCTGAAATCGTTTTCGGAGCAGCAACGTGTTCCAATAAAGAAAGATGCTGTCCATTAGCAAAAAGAATGATGTTTGGATTATGCTGATAGGTTGCAGCCACCAAAATCATAATAATTTGAAATCCTGCCAATGCTCTTACGGGAAGAAGTTTTCGGGTTTTCATAGCTCTTAAAATCAATAATAAACAAATGGTTGCAAAAAAAGTTGCCATTATTCCTAAAGGTTTAGAGAAAACCCATATCAATAAAGGAATATCAGAAAGATAAGCCGTTACAAAAACTAAAATTCCGGTAATGACAACAAAGATCATCGTTTGTTTTGATTTTTTAATCATTAAACCCAATTCAAGCCGGTCTATAGTTTCTCTTAATGCAAATATAGAAGCTACATACGCACAGATTGAGATCGTAAATAAACCCACAGAAATCCCAAACCAATTCAGCCAACTGAAAATATATAAGTCTAAAAATCCAGTCGCTTCCGTATCAATAGAATGTGAAATCGTAGCAGCAGCAATTAATCCTAAGAAAAAGGGAGTTAGCAGACTTGAAAAATAAAATATCTGTGTATAAACGTGTTGCCAGTCATCTTTTACCGCATCATAATTTCTGAAAGTAAAAGCAGTACCTCTTGCAATAATTCCCACCAACATCAAAACCAATGGAATATGCAGATAAGTTGAAAGTGTAGTATAAATTTCCGGAAAACCAACAAATAGAATAACAATCGCAATAATCAGCCACATATGATTAGCTTCCCAAACCGGTGCGATGGATTCATACATAAGCTCTTTCGTTTTGTCACGGGCTCTTTTTTTTGTGAAAAGTTCTACAATTCCTGCCCCAAAATCAGCTCCTCCCAAAATCACATACAGGCAAATTGACAGCCAGAGAAAACCTATAACTACGTAAATCATGATTTCTTGTTTTTAGCATTAAACTGAACATCTGTAGGATCATATAATTTCGGAACCATCTGTATCTGTCTTCTCAAAAGGAAAATAATAATGATGGATAATGAAATAAAAACTGCTGTGAAAAAATAAAATGAATATTGAATTCCCGGCATTGGAGTTACGGCGTCAACGGTTCTCATGATTCCGTAAATAATCCAGGGCTGTCTTCCTACTTCTGTGACAGTCCATCCTGCTTCCAGCGCAATATATCCAAAAGGAGTAGCATATAAAAATGTTTTTAATAACCAGTTTTTATCGAGCCATTCTTTCCTGAAAAATGTGGCATATAGATAAACCATTCCGATTATAATCATCACTACACCAAAGAAAATCATAATCTGAAAAGCATAATGTACAACGGGAACAGGTGGCCATTCATCTTTTGGGAAATCTTTTAAGCCTTTTACTTCAGCATTAAAATCATTACTTGTTAAAAAGCTTAATACTTTTGGGATTTTTATAGCATATTTTATTTCTTCTTTTTCTTCATCCGGAATTCCGCCGATTACAAAAGCAGCTCCTTTTTCTGTTTCAAAATGAGCTTCCATTGCCGCTAATTTTATAGGCTGTCTTTTAGCAACGGATTTTGCTGCAACATCTCCACTTAAAGGCGCTCCGAATGCTCCGATTAAAGCAAATCCGGCAGCAATTCTAAATGCTTTGGTATGAAATTCAACATTCTTTTTTTTCATTATTAAATAGGCATGTACTCCTGCAACTGCAAATCCCGTCGCACAAAACGCAGCGACAGTCATATGCAACGCCTGCGGAAACCAAGCTTCATTAAACATGGCTTTAATAGGATCTATATTCAAATATTGTCCGTCAACATAATCAAAACCAGCAGGTGAATTCATCCATGCATTGGCGGCAACGACTAAAATTCCTGAAGCTAAACCACTTAAGCCAACCAAAAACCCGCAAAACCAGTGAAACCATTTATTAAATTTATCCCAACCGTAAAGAAAAAAACCGATGGCAATGGCTTCAATAAAAAATGCGGTTCCTTCCAGCGAAAAAGGCATCCCAAAAATCGGTCCGGCGTGTTTCATAAAATTAGGCCAAAGAAGTCCAAGCTCAAACGAAAGCATCGTTCCGGAAACGGCTCCTACAGCAAATAGAATGGCAACTCCTTTACTCCATGCTTTGGTAAGCCCTTTATATACTTCGTTTTTAGTTTTAAGATATTTCCAGTGGGCAAAAGCCATTAAAAAAGGCATAACCATACCGACACAGGAAAAAATAATGTGAAAACCTAGGGACATCGCCATTTGGGCACGAGCGGCAAGAAAGTCGTCCATAAAATATCAATTTTTGTGTAATAAAGGTAAGAATAAATTAAAGAGATAAATTATGATTTACAACAGTAGGGGTTAAAAAAATACACTTTAACTTTGGTCTTTTTTAAAATCATTCACTTCTTCCAAATGTAGAAAAATCCTTCTTTTTTTGACATATTTTAACTTTCATACCTCGAAAAAAATCACGATATTTGTGAGTCTTTGCATAGGGCAAAATTTTTAATATTTATATGAGTCAGAAACAATATACAGCTAGTAGTATTCAGGCATTGGAAGGAATGGAGCACGTACGTATGCGTCCTTCAATGTACATTGGTGATGTGGGAGTAAGAGGTCTCCATCATTTGGTTTATGAAGTAGTAGATAACTCTATAGACGAAGCGTTGGCAGGGTACTGCGACACGATATTCGTTGCTATTAAGGAAGGAAACGGAGTCGAAGTTATGGATAACGGTAGAGGTATTCCTGTTGACTTCCACGAAAAAGAACAAAAATCTGCTCTTGAGGTTGTAATGACAAAAATCGGGGCAGGAGGTAAATTTGATAAAGATTCTTATAAGGTTTCAGGTGGTCTTCACGGAGTTGGTGTTTCTTGTGTGAATGCCCTTTCTAATGAAATGGTAACTACGGTCTACAGAGACGGAAACGTTTACCAGCAGATTTACTCTAAAGGAAAAGCGCAAACCGGTGTTGAAGAAATTGGTCATAGTGAACATAGAGGAACGAAGCAGTTTTTCCAGCCGGATGATACTATTTTTACGGAATTGGTATATAACTATGATACATTGGCAAACCGTTTAAGAGAACTTTCTTATCTTAATAAAGGAATCACCATTACTCTTACAGATGAGAGAGAAAAATTGGAAGACGGTTCTTTCAAAACAGAAGTTTTTCATTCTGAAGGTGGTTTAAAAGAATTCGTTGCCTATATCGACGGAAACCGTGAATCGATCATGGAGAATGTAATTTTCATGGAAGGTGAAAGAGACGATATTCCGGTGGAAGTAGCGATGCGTTACAATACATCATTCAACGAAAATCTTCACTCTTACGTTAATAATATCAATACACACGAAGGAGGTACTCACCTGGCAGGTTTCAGACGTGCTTTAACGAGAACTCTTAAGAAATATGCTGATGAATTAGGTATTCCTGCTAAAGAAAAAGTGGAAATTACAGGAGATGACTTCCGTGAAGGATTAACGGCCGTGATTTCTGTAAAAGTAATGGAACCTCAGTTTGAAGGACAGACAAAAACGAAATTAGGGAATTCTGAAGTTTCGGGTGCTGTAGATAAAATTGTAGGTGAAATGCTTACCAATTTTTTGGAGGAGAATCCTAACGAAGCGAAAATTATCGTTCAGAAAGTTGTTTTAGCGGCAAAAGCTAGACAGGCAGCGAAGAAAGCTCGTGAAATGGTTCAGAGAAAATCTCCAATGGGAGGTTCTGGTTTGCCAGGAAAACTGTCTGATTGTTCTTCAAAAGATCCGGCTGAATCTGAATTGTTCTTAGTGGAGGGAGATTCTGCAGGTGGTACGGCTAAGCAGGGGCGTGACCGTCATTTTCAGGCAATTCTTCCTTTAAGAGGTAAGATTTTGAATGTTGAGAAATCAATGCTTCATAAAGTGTATGATAACGAAGAGATTAAGAATATTTATACGGCTTTAGGTGTTTCTGTAGGTACAGAAGAAGACAGCAAGGCGTTGAATATGGTGAAATTAAGATATCATAAAGTAGTAATTATGACCGATGCCGATATTGACGGATCTCACATTTCTACTTTGATCTTAACGTTCTTCTTCAGATATATGAAGGAATTAATTGAAAACGGATATATTTATATCGCTCAACCACCTTTATATCTATTAAAAAAAGGAAATAAGAAAATTTACGCTTACAATGAGAAAGAGCGTGAACAGTTTACTTTAGAAATGTCTCCGGACGGAAAAGGTGTTGAGGTTCAGCGTTACAAAGGTCTTGGAGAAATGAACCCGGAGCAGCTTTGGGAGACAACTCTAAACCCGGAACACAGAATTCTGAAACAGGTTACAATCGACAATGCAGTAGAAGCAGACAGTGTTTTCTCTATGTTGATGGGGGATGAGGTTCCGCCGAGAAGAGAATTTATCGAGAAGAATGCTAAGTATGCGAAAATTGATGCATAATTAAATGCTTTCATTATAAAATTAAAGACTTCAGAAATGAGGTCTTTTTTGTTTTTACATTAAATGAAAGATTTGTGAACATTTTTTAATACAATAAAAAATAATTTCATCAGTTATTAGATTTCATTACTTTTGCAAAACTTTAATAACTATGATGAAAATACTATGTATTGGAGCACTTTCGATGGCTTCATTTTATTGCGCTCAGAACTATATTGTTTCTGCGATTCCAGAAAATTTAAAGAGAAATGCAAGTGTTATTATACGAAAGGAAAATACTGCAATTGAAATTAATAAAATTGATGATATAGTTTATAAAAAATTGTCAGTAATTACAGTTCTTAATAAAGACGCAATTCCTTATTCTATCCCTAGAATTTCGTATAAAAAGGGTGATAATGTATCTAATGTAAAAGTTATCATATATGATGAATTTGGAAAAAAAATAAAAAGTTATTCTAAAAGTGATTTCACAGATATTGCGGCGAATCCTCAAGGGACTTTTTATTCTGACAGTAGGATGCTTATTCTCCCTTTTACTTCTTCAAGTTTTCCTTATACAGTTGAATTTAGTTATGAATTGAATGATGAAAATACTGTTTTTATTCCTGATTTTATTCCATTTTATGAATATAATGTTGCGCTGGAAGAAAGTAATTATAGCATAATAAATAAATCAGGAATTAATCTCCGCTCTAAGCTATATGAATCACCGTTCAATTATACTTCAGTAAATGAGAATTTAAATGGAGAGAATAAAGTTTATACCTATAAAAATATTGCTGCAATAGACAGTGATCAGCTAGTTCCGAGCCCTCAAAGAATTTTACCAAAAGTAAGCTTTTCTTTAGATAAATTTAATCTTGAAGGCAAACAGGGAAGTATTGCATCTTGGAAAGATTTTGGAGTTTGGTATTATCAAAATTTACTGACTCCTGTTTCTGTTTCCACTCCACAAATAAAAGCGGAAATCGCCTCATTGAATTTGTCAGGGACAACAGAGGAGAAAGTAAAAAAAATATACCAGTATATGCAAAATAAAACAAGGTATATTTTTGTGGCTTTGGGAATTGGCAGCTGGCAGCCGATGCTTCCGGATGAGGTTCAAAAAAAGGGTTACGGCGATTGTAAAGGTCTTACTAACTATATGAAGACTCTTTTGGACGAAGCAGGGATTAAATCTTATTATGCTATTATCAATTCTAATTCTTCACCCATTAGTTTTGATAAAGATTTTCCTAAAATGGCAGGGAACCACGTTATTTTAACAATTCCGACCGATAAAGGGAACATCTGGCTGGAAAACACTTCGCAGCAAATTGCTTTTAATCATTTAGGATTCAGTACAACAGATAGAAATGTACTTACTGTGAAACCTGACGGAATTGATATCATGCAAACACCAAGTTATTCGGCTCAGGATAACGAAGGGAAGCAAACTTTACACATAAAATTAAATCCTGATAAAACAATTACAGGAAAAGGCAATTTTTCATACAAAGGCTCTCAGTATGATTTCAATTTGATGTATCTTATGCTTTCGGATAAAGAAAAAATAGATGTACTTAAAAAAGTATATTCAACATTGGATTTTGAAAATCTGGAAATGAGTGATTTCAATAATGATAAAAACTTGGCAACCATAAATTTTGATTTGAATTTTAAAGCCTTGAATTATTCGAAGCCAGTTGGAAACAGTTATATTTTCAGAGCTGTTCCTATTTATAAAGAGGGTATTTATTTAGATGATTCAAATAGAGAATTGCCTTTTGAAAGCAGATTCTCTTATCAGGATGAATATGAAATAATATATGAGTTGCCACAAGATTATTATATAGAAGAAATGCCGCAGAATGGTAACCTGACTTCTGAATTTGGTTCGTATAAAGTAACTTTCGAGAAAGTTGATAATAAGCTTCTTGTAAAGCGTTTTATACAAATGAATAAAGGAATCTATTCTAAAGAAAAATATAATGAGTATATCAATTTCAGGAAAAAAATACTTAATGCTGATAATTCAAAAATTTTAATTTCTAAAAAATAAGATAAAAAACTATTTGAAACCATGAAATCTATAAAAGCACTAAGTTTTATTTTTACAATAATTTTCAATTTATACTTTTCTCAGGAGCATCAATTTCTTTCATATCCAAAATTTGACGAAGCAGATCTTAAAAAGACAAATTCGTTGATTGAAAAAAAAGCTCCCGCTGAAATACTTTATAATAGCGTAAATTATGTTATTGCTCCATCAGGATCGTTTTTAGTAACTAAACAATTTTTTTCTAAAATAAAAATTTATGATAAAAAAAATGTAGAAGAATGGTTAAATATTGAAATCCCTGTCAGTGATAATGAAAATTTGGCTGATTTCCAGCTTACGGTTTACAATTATCAAAATGGGAAAGTAGAAGAAACAATAATTAACAAAAAGGATCAACTTAAAGAAAATTTAGTAAAAGGAATAAAGATTTACAAATTAGCAATTCCAAACATACTGAATGGATCTGTAATTGAGTACAGCTACAAATTAGAAAATAATAATATTTTTAACTTAGCTTACTATTTGCAATATAATATCCCTGTTGTTTATCAGGAGTATAATTTTGAGTATCCTGTTTCAATGAATTATGCATTTAACAATACAGGAACAAATATTTTAAAACCTAAATATAATGTAAATAAAAATGAAGATCATGTTGGAGGTTCTTTTGAAGTTTTTCGATTTGGGTACGAAAATATAGCTTCTGTTCCTAAAGAATTATTTGTCAAAGATAACGAAAGATACAGGGCGCAAGTAAAACCTGAGCTTACTAAATATTCAACAAAATATTTTTCTTACGACTCTGCTGAGAGTTGGAATAAAGTTGCAGACAGATTGAATAATAATGATGAATTTGGAGCTTATTTAAAGAATAATGTGAAAGATATTTTACCCGAAAATATTAAAACTTTCTACGATCCTCTTGAAAGAGCCAATAAGATTTTTGATTTCGTGAAAAATAATTATGAATGGAATAAAAAAGATGGAATTATTACAAGTCAAAAATTAAAACAACTTATTAAAACAAAATCTGGAAGTGCTGCGGATATAAACCTTTTATTAGTAATTCTTCTACGGGATGCAGGTTTACAGGCAAATCCGCTTTTGATTTCTACTGTAGCTAATGGTATTCTAAATATTTTTTCACCGAATCCGGCAAATTTAAATATGGTGCTAACTTCCGTTAAAATCAATAATCAACTTTATTTTTATGATGCTACTTCTTTTGCATCGAAAGTAAATATGCTTCCTAGAAGAGACTGGAATGATTTCGGGATCTTAATTGAAGGCAGTAAAGGCACAGATTTATCCTTTTCTAATACAAATATCAGCAAAAAAGATTTAATAATTAAAGCTAATATTGATTTGCAAAATTCAGAGATCAGTGGAACTTTCACCCAAAAAGAGAATAGTTTGTATGCAATTGAGTCTTATGATGAATTTGATATTAATCAAGAAAAATATAATCAAGCTTTTAAGAATGATTTTGGAGTTAATATAAAAGATGTACAATCCAAATTACTTGATAATGGTGATTTTGAATCCCAAATGAAATTTTCAAGTAATAACATGATGGATGCAGTTGGTAATAAAATTATTTTAAATCCTCTTTTATTTCTTACTATTGGAAATGAGGTATTTGATCAGAAAGAAGAACGCAAAAATCAGATTGATTTTATTTCGGCATTTACAAGAGAGAAAAGAGTAGAAATTACAATTCCTAATGGGTATACGATTTCGAATCTTCCCAAACCAAAGAAAATTGAGACTGACGATAAAGAAATTGCCTTCACTTATAATGTAGAATTTGAAAATAACAAATTATCAGTTATATCAAAAGTAAACGTTGCAAGCCAGAATTATCCGAAAGAATATTATCCATTTTTTAAGCAGATATGGAAAATTATGAATGAAAATGAAAGTCAGGTTATTACCTTAATTAAAAACTAAAGACACTGTTTTTATATAAACATGAATAAAATATTTTTTACAATTATCTGCTCAATAAATTTTATATACATTCCAGCTCAAAAATATCGATTTCTAGAGCCTCCGAAATTTGATGATGCAGATCTTTCGAAACAAAAATCTTCTTTAGATGAAAATGCACCTGCAGAGATTTTGTATAAATCTTTGCATTTCAGTATCGATAACAGCAGTAATTCTTTGATTAAAAAGGTTTTTTATCGGGTAAAAATTTATGATAAAGACAAAGCTGAAGATTGGTTGAATCTGGAAATTCCTCTTTATAAAAGCGGAAGCGATCAGGAAACTCTTTCTAAAATTAAAGCTTTTACCTATAATTTAGAAAATGGTGCAGCGATTGCGACTAAAGTTGATAACAGTTCAAAATACAAAAGCAAAGAAAGTAAAAACGTTTCTGTTACAAAATTTGCATTTCCCAATGTGAAAAATGGCTCTGTGATTGAATATCAATACGAAGTTACGTCTCCGTTTTATATATTATTCCTGAAATTCTGATTGAAACAGATACACCGTCTTTGTACACAGAATATGTGTTAGACAGTCCTTCCAATATTGCTTATAACCTAAATTATACAGGTTCTCTCACGCCGAAATATAAAATGGTAGAAGAAAAGGCAATGTACGGAACAAACTACAGAACGTACAGATTTGGATACGAAAATTTAAAAGGTTTTAAAACTGAAAAATTTGTAAGAAATGACAGAAATTACAGAACTAAAATAGGAGCAGAGCTTCACTCTACAAATTTTCGTGAGCTAAGATTATATTCTTCATCTTGGGAAAAGATTAAAGACAGATTGTATGAAAATGAAGATTTTGGTGGCGAATTGAAGAAAACAAGGCTTGCAAAGGAAAATATGCCTTTGAATATTTCGATCATCAATAATGAAACAGAGAAAGCAAATGCTATTTTCAATTATGTTAAAAATACTTTTACATGGAATAAAGACCGCGGAATTTATACAGAAGACGGAATCAAAAAAATGATCGAAACAAAAATCGGAAATGCTGCCGAAATTAATCTTTTTCTGGTTATGATGCTTCGTGAGGCTGGTTTGAAAGCAGATCCACTTGTGATTTCTACGGTGAGCAACGGTTTGATTAATATTGCGACTCCCAATATTACCAATACCAATTTTGTAATTGCAGCAATACAGACGAAAGATGGTTTTCACCTTTATGATGCGACTTCAAAACAATCTTCGATGGATCAGCTTCCTCCAAGAGACTGGAATCAGTTTGGGATTTTAGTTGCCAAAGACAAAGTACAGCAATTGTCTATGGTAAATGCAAAAGCAAGTTTTACATATCTGACTGCTGATGCTAAAATTAATGATGATGGAAGTATTTCGGGGACTTATTCTGATAAAGATACCGGAACGTACGCTATGTTTGCTAAGGAAAATTACGATGATAATTCTGATAAATACAAAAAACAGTATAAAGAAAATTTTGCAATAGATTTTAAAAATATTGATTCTAAAGTTCTTGAAAACGGTGATTTTGAAAGTACTATGAATTTTTCGTCAGACAATCTTATTGATAAAATCGGGAAGAAGATGATTATTAATCCGATGTTATTTTTAAACAAAAATTCAAATGAATTTGATCAGACCGAAACAAGAAAATATTTGATTGATTTTACTTCATCTTTTACAAGAGTAAAAAAAATCACATTGGAAATTCCTGACGGATATGTGATTGAAGAAATGCCCAAAAATAAGAAGATCGTAACAGAAGATAAAGAAATTGAATACAGTTATATTGCTGAACAGAAAGGAAATAAACTCGAAGTTACGACGATAACCAAAGTGTTGAGCCCCGATTATCCGAAAGAATATTATCCGGCTTTCAAACAGATTTGGGGTGTCGCTTCAAAACAGGAAAATCAGGTAATTAGCTTAGTGAAAAAATAATAATATCAAATTTTTCAGAATATTTTTAAAACCATTCATTTTTTTGAATGGTTTTTGCATATAAAAAGAAAAATAAAATTATGAAAAACACGATTGCTGTCTTAGCGCTTTCTTCGTTATTTGCTTTTACGGCTTGTAATAAAACTGAGAAGGATACAACAAATGCAGACAAAACTGAAACGAACCAACCTGAAAAGTTTGTTATTGACTCTGTCAAGATTGAAGATTCCACAAAAATTGCAGATTCTCTTACTGCAAAATTTGATTCTAAATTATTGGTTTTCCCGACAATAAAAGATAAAGCTTTGCTAGACAGTATTTATTTTAGCATAAAAGATCAGAAAGATTATTCTAAACAGGGATTGCAGAATTTTTTACAAAAAGATAAGACAGATTATTTTAATTCAATTAAAAATGACAGCAAAGACTGGATTTCTGATATCACATTTTCACAAGTATGGTATGAAAGCGCAGGAATGGAATTGATTTCGAATAAAAATGATTTTCTTCATATCGGATATTCATGGGGATCATACTCCGGGGGTGCTCATGACAATTATGGATTTTCGGAAAGAGTTTTTGACTTAAAGAATAATAAAAAAGTACAGTTGACAGACATTACCTCAATGACTAAGAAGCAATTGGAAAGTTTATTGATGAAAAACATTAATAAAGCAAATGGCGGAGCTACGGATGAAAACGGTGAAGTTAATAATTCCGAAATGCTTCTGGTAGACGTGATTCCGGTCACGCAGAATTTTTATTTTGATGATAAAAACCTGTATTTTCATTACAGTCCTTACGAAATTACGGCTTTTGCGGCGGGAGATATCACCATTCCGATTTCGTGGAAAGATCTTGCAGGAACGTTGAAACCTCAATTTAAAGAAAGAATGAAAATTAATTAATATTAATGCTTCCAAATCAGGAAGCATTTTTTAATTTTGCGATAATGGAAAAAGTAGCCTTTATCATCAATCCTTTTTCGGCGAAGAAAAATTATCTGCCGTTTCTTAACGAGTTGAAAACTAAGGTTGAAAATCCTTTGTACTATATTTCGGAATCGATTTTGGGTACGGATGAATTTATTCAGAATCATTTTGAAACAACAGATATTTTTGTGGCGATTGGTGGCGACGGAACTATTTCTACGATTGCCAGAAATCTGATTAATACAGAGAAAATTTTGGCGATTTTCCCTGCCGGATCTGGAAATGGTTTTTCTAATGAAACGCAATTCAGCAAAAATCTGGATGAATTATTAGAGAAAATTAAAACAAAAAAATCCAGAAAAATAGATACTTTTACGGTCAATGATAAACTTTCAATCAATGTTTCCGGAACCGGATTTGATGGGAAAGTGGTTAAAGAATTTGAAAAAACAACCCGCGGATTCAAAAATTATATTAAAGTTTCTCTAAAAACATTTTTCAGTTATAAACCGATTAAGCTTAAATTTTTAAAGGAAGAATATAAGCAATACAATGGTAAATATTTGATGGTAAACATTGCCAATACCCGTCAGTTCGGTAATAACGCTTATATTGCACCTCAGGCGAGCAAAAGCGACGGTCTGGTAGATATGGTTTTGGTGAAAAAATTTCCGTTGACGTATTCTGCGCTTTTTGCCTTCAGAATGTTCACCAAAAAGCTGAAAGATGATGATTATGTAACGTATCTTCCCGTTTCAGAAATTGAATTTAAAGTCAACACCAAAAACTGGCATCTTGACGGAGAATTCAACAAAATAAAATCACCAATTCACGTAAAAGTTCAGCCTTCCAGCCTGAATATTTTGATTTAAGTCATTGCGAGAAACGAAGTGACGAAGCAATCTAAAAAAACATAATTCACTGCGCATTTTTAGGAGCTTTTTCCCGCTTTACATTACAATCTTTTTTTTCAAAAAAGGATTTTCACTGCAATCGGGGCTATGGTATTTGGCTGTAAATTAACGTTGGTAAATAATAATAAATGCGGGATCAAATTTCCAGTTTTTTCTCAATCTCATTCGGGTGATCAAGGCAATATTGCAATTGCGTTTTATCCAATTGCTTTTCCCAGTTTGCGACAACAACTGTTGCTACAGAATTACCGATAACGTTTGTTAAAGCACGGCATTCACTCATAAATTTATCAATTCCTAAAATCAGAGTCATTCCCGCAATAGGAATTTCTGGAACTACCGCTAAAGTGGCGGCTAACGTTACAAAACCTGCTCCGGTAACTCCTGCAGCACCTTTTGAACTCAACATCGCAACCAAAAGCAACATAATCTGTTTTTCAATGGAAAGATCAATATTCAAAGCCTGCGCAATAAATAACGATGCCAATGTCATATAAATATTTGTACCGTCCAAATTAAAAGAATATCCCGTTGGAACAACTAATCCAACAATTGCTTTTGAACAACCTGCTTTTTCCATTTTTTCCATAATTCCCGGAAGTGCAGATTCTGATGAGCTTGTTCCTAAAACCAAAAGAAGTTCTTCTTTCAGATAATACATCAATTTAAAAATATTAAAACCATTGTACCAAGCTACAGCTCCCAAAACTAAAACTACAAAAAGGGCAGATGTGATGTAAAATGTTCCGACTAAAAAAATCAGATTGATAACAGAATGAAGTCCATATTTCCCGATGGTAAAAGCCATTGCTCCAAATGCTCCAATCGGCGCCAATTTCATTAGCATATGCACAATTTTGAAAATCGGAGTTGAAAGATCTTGTAAAAATTCGGTTACTTTTCTGCTTTTTTCTTTGGTTAAAACCAATGCAACACCCATCAAAATAGCCACTAAAAGTACCTGTAAAATATTTTCTCCAACCAACGGACTAAATAGTGTTTCAGGAATAATATTCATGATAAATCCTGTCAATGTCGTGTCGTGAGCTTTCTGCTGATATTGAGAAACGTCTCCGGAAAGGGTAGAAGGATCAATATTTAAACCATGACCGGGCTGCAAAATATTCCCGACAATCAATCCTATAATTAAAGCTAATGTGGAAAAAGTTATAAAATAGATCATCGCTTTTACGGCAATTCTTCCCACTTTTTTTAGATCTGTCATGTGGGCAATTCCTAAAGTCAGGGTGATGAAAATTACCGGAGCAATAATCATTTTCACTAATTTAATAAAGCCGTCGCCCAAAGGTTTCATTTTTTCTCCCAAATCAGGATAAAATCGCCCTAGTAGAATTCCCGCAATAATGGCTATAATAACCTGAAAATAAAGCTGCTGATAGATTTTTTTCGCTTTCAAAAGAATGTTGGTTTTAAGAGTCGGAAATTAATAAAATTTGAATTAAGATGTGATAAAAGTCAGGAGAAGTTTCGGATATGCTTTTTTGTGTTTCAGGATAGATTTAAAATATTTACTTTTGCTTTCGATCAAAATAAAAAGTTTAAAAATGGAATCTTATACGGAAAGAATACTTATTACAGGGGCTTTGGGGCAAATCGGAACCGAGCTTACAAACCGACTTGTTGAAATTCACGGGGCAGATAATGTGGTTGCTTCGGGGCTTGACAGATGGCAAAAGGGAATTACTGCTGCAGGTCATTACGAACGTATGGACGTTACAAATACGCAATTGGTAAGACAGGTAATCAAAGATTACGAGATTACTACAGTGTATCATTTGGCTTCATTATTGTCCGGTACTTCAGAAAAGCAGCCTATTTTCGCTTGGAAATTAAACCTTGAACCTCTTCTTCATTTTTGCGAATTGGCAAAAGAAGGTCTGCTTCAAAAGATTTTCTGGCCGAGTTCAATCGCTGTTTTCGGAAAAGGAATTCCAAAGGAAAATGTGGAGCAGGATGTCGTTTTAAACCCTACCACAGTGTATGGAATTTCTAAAATGGCGGGTGAAAAATGGTGCGAATATTATTTTGATAAATATGGAGTAGACGTAAGAAGTATCCGTTATCCTGGATTGATTTCATGGAAAACTCCTGCGGGTGGAGGTACAACAGATTACGCTGTTGAGATTTTTTACGAAGCCATTGAAGAAGGAAAATATACAAGTTTTATTTCTGAAAATACTGGAATGCCGATGTTGTATATGGACGATGCGATTAACGCAACTTTGAAATTAATGGAAGCTCCGAAGGAAAGTTTAACCGTTCGTTCGTCTTATAATTTAGGTGGAATGTCATTTACTCCAAAAGAATTGGCAGAAGAAATTAAGAAAGAAATTCCAGGTTTTGAGATCGATTATAAACCAGATTTCAGACAGCAGATTGCAGATTCTTGGCCGGCTTCAATTGATGATTCTGTAGCAAAAAAAGACTGGGGATTGTCATATGATTTTGGAATTTCTGAAATGACAAAAGATATGATAAAGAATCTGAAAGTTAAATTGGAGAAAAAATAATTATTTAAAGTTATTATTTAAATAAAAGCATTTTTAACATCTGATTTTTAATTAATTATAATTTCTATCTAAAATTAAATTTAAATGATTTTATTGACTTTCAACATTGTAAATATAGAAGCTGAATGCCAAAATGGAGTAGATATTTCCGATGAAGAAAGATTAAAAATTACCATTGAGAATACCAAAGCCATTCTCAGAATTTTAGATATTCACGATACAAAAGCAAGTTTTTTTGTGGAAATTTCCATTGCGGAAAAACTTCAGAATCTACTAAAAGCAATTTCATCCCAAGGGCATGAAATTGCTTTTTATAATAAAAATTCCAACCTTCAGGAAATTGAAGCAGTAAAGAAATTAACTCAGGAATTGTTTGGAAAACAGATCCGGGGAATTCGTCAGAAAGATTGCAAGCTGCCTCAAGAAGATTTGAAAATGTTAGAATTTAATTATGTTTCTAATATTGATAATGCCAATATTCTTTTTCCTTTTAAACGTCTGAAAAGAGACACACAAATCGTCGAAGAAGATGGATTAAGTATTGTTCCGGAAAGTATTTCTCCTTACAGTCAGTTGCCGTACAATGATTTTGTGTTTCAGATTTTGCCTACGAAATATTACCAGAATATGGTTTTCGAAACCTTGAAGAATGATGAATTTGTTTTGATTTATCTCAACTCTTGGCAGTTTACAGATTTCAAGAAATATCGATTTGAGATTCCATTTTACAGAAGATTATATTCGGGCAAAAAAATGGAGGACAAACTAGCTGCCCTTCTTGCTTGGTTCAACGAAAAGGAGATGGCTACTTCCCGTATGAAAGATTATATTTTTTAAATAGGTCCAGGGATTACTTTAAGTAAACTTTAAAGCAAATCATTAACCTCGTATTTTTAAGCCAATTCAAAAAGTGTAATTTCAGGCAAAACTCCCACTCTTCCAGGATAACCCAAAACTCCGAATCCTCTGTTTACGTAAAGCATTTTTCCTTCGCTTTCATAAAGATCTGCCCATTTTGGATATTTGTATTGAACAGGCGACCATTTTACATTTTTCAGATCTAAACCAAACTGCATTCCGTGTGTGTGGCCAGAAAGTGTTAAATGAACGTCAACAGGATGTTTTTTAACCACATAATCGAAGTGAGTAGGGTCGTGGCTCATTAGAATTTTTGTTGCGTTTTCAGGAACTCCTTTCAAAGCATCATCCAGCCTTCCAAATTGTGGGAATGGTTTTAATCCCCAGTTTTCAACGCCAAGAATATATATTTTTTCACCGTTTTTTTCAATAACTCGATGCTCGTTTCTCAACATATCGAATCCGGCTTGTCTTTCGTAGTCGATTAGTGTTTCAAGATTTTTGCTTTTAGCATCCAAAGATTTCCATTCCACATAATCTGAATAATCATGATTTCCAAGAACTGCCAACTTTCCATCTTTAGCTTTAATTTTTGAAAACAATGGGATGAAAGGTTTGAATTCATCGGCAACATTATTCACCATGTCTCCTGTAAATAAAACCAAATCTGGTTTTTGTTCATTAATTAAATCAATGGCGTGCTGTAATTTATTCGGATCTGAAAAACTTCCACTGTGAACATCAGAAATCTGTACGATTTTATACCCCTTAAAACTTTTTGGAAGATTTGCGAAATTAATTCTGACTCTTCTTACTTTGTGACGATACTTTCCAAAGGTAATTCCATCAATAAAAAGGGCAGAAAGAACGCCTCCTAAACCTAATCCGGCAATGCTCAGAAACTTTCGCCTTTCAGGGAAAAAGTTTTCCGTTGGTCGTGTTAATCCTACTAAATAACTTCCGGTTCTGAAAATATCATCAATTAATAAAAACAGAACGACGAAAACTTTTGGTAAAATAAAAACCAGAAACAACGAGATCATGATTTGTGCTCTCAGCATACTTCTGTCGGCTCTGCTAAAATGAGTAATTTCATAAGCGAAAAAACCGTAAATGACTAAGGAAACGACCCAATAGCCGATTCTTAACCATAAATTATCTGTTAATGTTCTTATTGCCTGATAAATATAAACTTCCAAAAAGAGGAAGATTGCCGCAATAAATAAAAAATTTCTCTGCATAATTAAGTGTAAAAAAAGCACAAAGAATGAGTTCCCTGTGCTTTTTTTATATTTTTAAATTAAATATTATTTAAGGAAATCTGTAAACGATAGCATTAATATTCATTCCGGCACCAACCGAAGTCATCACAATGTTACCTTTTTCTTTAAACGTTTGACCCTCCATTTTTCCTTTAATTATTAAATCAAACATGGTAGGAATTGTTGCAACAGACGAATTTCCAAAGTCTTGAATCGTCATTGGAGAGATAGAATGGTCGTAATCTTTTATATCATAAAGCTTGTGAAGCCTTTCGATCATGGCATAATCCATTTTTGCATTTGCCTGGTGAATTAAGATTTTGTTGATATCTTCAATGGAAAGTCCTGCGTCTTCGATTGTTTCTTTAATCGCTGCCGGAACGTTTTTAAGGGCATATTCGTAGATTTTTCTTCCCTGCATTCTTACAAATAAACGACTTTGATCTGCTTCTTTGTTAATAGATGGTCCGTTTGCCAGATAATCAAGTTCGATTCCGTTGTCACAGATTGTATTATGAGCTATAATTCCTACATTTTCTTCGTCAGTCGCTTTTACAACAACTGCTCCGGCTCCGTCTGCAAAAATCATTCTGTTTCTGTCGTAAGGATCTGTTACTCTGCTCAATGTTTCGGCACCAATTACCAAAATGGTTTTGGCAACTTTAGCTTTAATTAAATTATCGGCTAAAATCATTGCTTCCACCCATCCCGGACATCCGAAAAGCATATCATACGTAATACATTTTCTATTTCTGATGCCTAATTTATTTTTTACTCTTGCTGCCATCGTTGGCATAAAATCAGCATATCCGCTTACTGTTACTTCTCCAAAATTACTTGCATAAATAATATAATCCAGTTCCTCCTGATCTACATTAGCATCTGCAATAGCAATCTTTGCCGCTTCGTAACCGATTTGTGAGTTTGAAAGATCATCTTCAATGAAACGCCTGTTTTCTATTTCTGTGATTTCTACAAATTTTGCAATAGTTTCCTCTGCAGGTTTATCTATTTTTACCCCGTCTTCTGTATAAAACTCTGAATCTAAGAAAAATTCTCTACCAATAATTCTGTTTGGAAGGTAAGATCCAGAACCAATAATGATCGTATTCGGCATTCGTTTATATGATTTTTTAGAGATGCAAAGTTAATAATTAATATTAATAACGAAGAATTAAAAATATTATTAAATTTGCAAAAAATGTACTTTACAGTCTTATGAAAAACAATCCTTCAATGAAAGGTTTAGTGATTGCTGTGGCGGCTTTTGTGGTTGCCTTTGGGATCTACTTTATTTTTTTGGCTAAAAAGAATTATTATGTTGTAGATAATCCTACACCTAATACGTATTATTATAAGATTAATAACGGTTCAGAAGGTACTATTGCTGCCGGACAGACTGTTCCGATTGATCTTGATAAAGGGAAAAACTCAATTAAAGTTTTTGATCAGAATAAGAAATTACTCTACGATTCTGCTTTTGAAGTAAATAAGATCCGAGGTCTTATTAATATTGCACATCAGGATTATTATGTTAATGATCAATATTATGGCTACAATCTTAAAAAAGATTCATTACTTTTGACGCTTGATAAGACGATAATTGATGGAAAACCGTATTTTGGGGCAGCAAGACGCTTCAATAAACTGTATACGGATGATTTTTACTACAATGTGGATGAAGATTATGATAAGATTATCAAAAATGTTCAGCAGGTAGAATCGAGATCAAAAATTTTTAGAAAACAGGATTACCTTAATTATTATAAAGAATATTACAAGTTTTGACAAACGATATCAACAAAGTAACGCCCTACAATTCTGAGGCTACTAAAAAGAGCCAGGTAGAGGATATGTTCGACAATATTGCACCGAAATATGATCTGCTGAACCATGTTTTATCTATGAAAATTGATGTTTTATGGAGAAATACATTGGTAAAATGGATGAAAAATGATAACCCGCAGGAAGTGCTGGATGTGGCTACCGGAACGGGCGATCTGGCAATTGCAGTCGAAAAAGGAACCAACTCAAAAGTAATTGGTTTAGATTTATCGCAACAAATGTTAAATGTTGGCGTTATTAAAATAAAAAAACTTAATTTAGACGGCAAAATTTCCATGCAAAAGGGCGATGCAGAAAATTTACCTTTCGAGGACAATAGATTCGATGCCGTTTCCGTTGCATTTGGAGTAAGGAATTTTGAGAACCTTACAAAGGGTTTGTCAGAATTAAGAAGAGTAGTGAAAGATAACAAGAGTGTTTACATACTGGAGTTTTCAAAGGTTGAGGGTTTTTTAGGACCGTTTTATATGTTTTATTTTAAAAATATATTGCCTGCCATCGGCAGATTGGTTTCTAAAGATAATAGGGCATATACGTATCTTCCTGATTCTGTAAATGCTTTTCCTTTCGGAGAAAAAATGAAGCAGATTCTTTTAGATACAGGATTTAAGAAAGTTGAATATAAAAAACAAAGTTTAGGTATAGCCACAATTTATAAAGCAACAAAGTAACCTATGAATAAATTTTTATTAAAAGTACTGGTTTTAGCCTCAGTAAATATTGCAGTTTTTGCAGATGCACAATTTAGAACCCGAAACAGGATGGATAAGTTGGAAGACTTTGATCAGCAGACATTCAGTTGGGGATTTTATCTAAATGCCAACAGGCTGGATTACCGTATCGTTTTAAATCCAAGATATGGTATGAACAATAACCAGAATCTTGTGACATCTAAAGAAAGTTACAGTTTCGGTGCAGGTTTGATTGCTAAATGGAGACTGAATGATTATTTAGATCTGAGACTAGAACCGGGGTTACAGTTTGGACAAAGACAATTGACTTTCAATACACAGTCAAACGACCAGTATCAGTTTGGAACTTTGACTAACGATCCTTTTATTCCGATGCCTTTAACTGAAAAGGACAGAGTAAGAGAAATCAAAACAACATTAGTGGATATTCCTGTGTTATTAGAGTTTCACGGAGAAAGATGGTACAATTCCAGACCTTATGTTGCAGCGGGTGTAAACTATATCGTAAACCTTCAGTCGAATTCAGATTCTACGGATGACAATATGCAGCAGGTTTTCAGATCTACAACACATAATTTTGCTTGGTCTGCTGAAATGGGTATCCAGTTTTACTTTAATAAATTTAAATTAACGCCCGCAGTAAGAGGGACATTTATCATGAACAACGAGATTGTTGCGGATAATGCTACAACACCACCTTATTGGACTTCGGCAATGTCTACTTTGCAGACGAGAGCTATATTTTTTGTTCTTAAATTCGAATAAGAAAAATTTTACTTAAAAAATACTATCAGGAGATGCAGAATGTGTCTCCTTTTTTTATGGCAATATCAAAATATAGAACGTTTTATTTTTATTAGTGTCAATATTTTTCTATTTTTGCTAATAGTTAGAATATACAAACCTGAAATGCTTCAAGATTTAGAAAACAATTTTTCAGAATTAGAAAAAAAGATTTTACTTTTACAAAAGAACTATAAAAATCTTACTGAAAGATTCTCTGAATTGAATATTGAGCATGAAGACCTGAAGAAGAGGTATGATGAGGAAAGAAGAAAAAGTCAGGTATTAGCAGAAGAACAAAAAAAAATAAAGCTTCATTCGGCAATATCAGGAAATCCTGAACACAACAGGTTGATGAAAAACCACATCAACAGATTGGTAAAGGAAGTTGATTTCTGTATTGCACAGCTTCAAAACAGTGGATTATAATGGAGGTAAGAAGAATAACCATCAACATTGCAGGAAGGGTATATCCGCTGAACGTACCGGCAGCAGAAGAAGAAACGCTGAGAAAGGTAGGGAAGCAAATTGAAAGCATGATTAAAGATTTTGAACAAAATTTCGATGTGAGAGACAAACAGGATGCTTTGGCAATGTGTGCCCTGAAATTGGGAACCAATGCAGAAGTAACGTCTATGAACTACGATAAAACCATACAATCTACCAACGAAAGATTAACTCAGATTAATCAATCGTTGAATAATGAAACGGGTAAATAGATTTTTTTTTCCCACAAAAGCTGCCTACAATAATTCTAACACATTAAAGGTAAACTCAACGCTAAACAATTACCGAGCAAATGTCCATTAAATGGCGTGCCGATTTATCGGATTACAGAAAATGGAAATCAGTTCAAATCGTGTTGATTAGGAGTTTACTCTATATCACTGGATTATTGTAGGCTTTTTTATTTAAAATAGTAAAGACAATTAAAACTTATATATAGATTATGACAACAGCAGCCATTATAGTCGGCGTTATTTGCCTTGTAATTGGTGCAGTAATAGGAATACTTTTTTCTAAAAGCTCACTCAATACCAAAGGGAAATTTATTATAGAAGATGCAAAGAAAAATGCTGAAAACCTTATAGAAAAAGCTAATGTACAAGCTGAATCGATAAAGAAAGAAAAGAACCTTCAGGCAAAAGAAAAATTCTTGGAGCTGAAATCTCAGCACGATGCAGATATTCAGTCTCGTGAGAAGAAAATGCAGGAGATCGAAAAAAGAACGAAAGATAAAGAGCATAAATTGAATGACGAGCTTAGTAAAGCCGGAAAACTTGAAAAAGATTTAGATAAACAAATTGCTGATTATGCTAAGAAAACAGAAATTTTAGAAAGAAAGCAACAGGAATTAGACATCGCAACGGCTAAAAAAGTTGAGATTCTTGAAAAAATTTCCAATTATTCTGCAGAAGAAGCTAAAGCTGAATTGGTAGAATCATTAAAAGCAGAAGCAAAAACCAGAGCTCAGGCACACGTTCAGGGTATCATGGAAGAAGCTCAGTTGAATGCTAAAAGTGAAGCAAGAAAAATCGTTATTCAGACTATCCAAAGAATCGGAACAGAGCAGGCGATTGAAAATTCAGTATCTGTTTTCAATATTGAATCTGATGAAGTTAAAGGTAGAATTATCGGTAGAGAAGGTAGAAATATCCGTGCTCTAGAAGCGGTTACCGGTGTAGAAATTATCGTTGATGATACTCCGGAAGCAATTCTTTTGTCATGTTTCGATCCTGTAAGAAGAGAAATCGCAAGATTATCACTTCACAGATTGGTAACGGATGGTAGAATTCACCCTGCGAGAATTGAAGAAGTTGTTGAAAAAACAAGAAAACAAATCGAAGAAGAAATCATTGAAGTAGGTAAAAGAACAATTATTGATTTGGGAATCCATGGATTACATCCTGAATTAATCAAAATAGTAGGTAGAATGAAGTATCGTTCTTCGTACGGACAAAACCTATTACAGCACTCAAGAGAGGTAGCAAATATTGCTGCAACAATGGCTGCTGAATTGGGATTAAATGTAAAATTAGCTAAAAGAGCTGGTCTATTGCACGATATCGGTAAAGTTCCGGAGCAGGAATCTGAACTTCCTCACGCTTTATTAGGAATGCAGTGGGCTGAAAAATATGGTGAAAATGCAGAAGTTATCAATGCTATTGGTGCTCACCACGACGAGGTTGAAATGACTTCATTATTATCTCCGATCATTCAGGTTGCCGATGCGATTTCTGGAGCAAGACCGGGAGCAAGAAGACAGGTTCTTGAATCTTATATCCAAAGATTAAAAGACCTTGAAGCCGCAGCATTGAGCTTTGAAGGAGTTTCTTCAGCGTATGCGATTCAGGCGGGAAGAGAATTAAGAGTGATGGTAGAAAGCGGAAGAGTAAATGATGAAGTTGCTTCTCAGTTATCTTATGATATTTCCGAAAAAATTCAGAATGAATTAACGTATCCCGGACAAGTAAAAGTAACAGTGATCAGAGAAACGAGAGCTGTGAATATTGCGAGATAATCTTATCAAGATATTTAATAGAAACCTTTCAAGAAATTGAAAGGTTTTTATTTTTAGTAAAGTTGAAATTATTGTTTATTTTTTTAATTGCTAATTCCAACATTTAGTAAAATATAAAGTTTATATAATAATTATAAGTGTTTAAGAAATATTTATATAAAAGTTTACGTTGTCATATCAGTAAAGTCAATGAAATAAACTAATTGCAAAATTATTTTTAGATTATGAGGTGAATAATTATTATTTGTTTAACTTTGAAATGTAACTAAAACAAAATTATAATCTCAAAAACCAAATCAATATGCAGAATTTTTTGAAAAAAGCTACAAAATTAAAAAAAGCCGATCTTAAAAACATCACAGGAGGTGTAAGTGGAACTCCGGATCTTTCGCTTTGCGGGTGCGACTGCGCAGGATCTGTTGTAGGTCCTAAATATTGCGGTCAGTACATCGCTTGTCCGCAGGTTTACACTTGTGGTGAGGTATAAAAATTATTTCAATTAGAAATAAACATTTCCACATTTAATACGCAAAAGCCTTTCGGACCTTCGGAAGGCTTTTGTAATGTGAGAAATCAAAAGAGTTTGATGAAGTTTAGTAAAGTTAACATTATAAATCAGAGAAACTTTTATCATGAAGATTTTCGAATCTTTGATTTTTTGCTTCTCCAATTTTTTGTTTAGTGTAAATACTGTTGTTTCCAGAAAATAAATAAGAAACGATGCAGGCAATGGCAATGTAAATACCGGATTCTATTCCAAATAATTCAATTCCCATAAGCATACAGGCAAGCGGAGTGTTGGTTGCTCCCGCAAAAACGGCTACAAATCCCATTCCTGCCAATAAACCAAACGGAAGCGGAATAAATAATGACAAAGCACTTCCCAAAGTTGCCCCGATAAAGAACAAAGGAGTTACTTCTCCTCCTTTAAAACCAGCAGAAAGGGTAATGACGGTAAAAATCATTTTCAATGCAAAATCATACAACGGAAGCTGTTTTTCAAAAGATTCTACAATTGTGGGAATTCCCAGTCCGATATATCGTGTTGTTCCTATTGAAAAAACGACAACAGCTACAATAATTCCACCAATAACAGGACGAAGCGGAGGGTATTTTATTTTAGATTTAAAAACTGAACCTGCCCAATGAATCATTTTGCTGAAAGTTGCAGAACAGATTCCAAAAGCAATTCCCGCTAAAATACTGTATAAAATCGGTAAAAACTCAAGCTTCGGAATAAAATTAATATCATAATGCGTATGTTTTGCATTCCACAGATTAGTTACCCAATCTGCTAAAATAGCTGATGTAAAAGCGGGAAAAATAGCATTATATCGAATTTTTCCAATCAAAAAAACTTCAAGTCCGAAGACCGCTCCTGCCAAAGGTGTTCCGAAAACCGAACCAAAACCAGCTGCAATTGCTGAAATAATTAAAATTTTTCTTTCGCTTTGATTGAGTTTAAAAGGCTTTGTCAACTGATCTGCAATTGCTCCCGCCATTTGCAGTGCCGTTCCTTCACGACCTGCCGAACCTCCGAAAAGGTGAGTAATAATCGTTCCTAAATAAACAAAAGGAGCCATTTTAAATGGAATAATCGCTTTGGGTTCGTGAATATTTTCAATCAAGATATTATTTCCTGCCTCTACATCTTTTCCGAAATAGTAATATAAAAGTCCAACCAAAAAACCGGCAATCGGTAAAAATGCAATCATCCAGATATGATTTTCTCTGAATTGGGTTGCCCATTTTAAAGATTGTAAAAACCCTGCAGAAGCCGTTCCGACTAATATTCCTATAATTAAACTGATACAAAGCCATTTAAAAATATACGGTAAAGCCGGATACTTTCTGAAGAAAAATCGGGTATGAAATATTGTTTTATTACTTAAAGTTCGTTGATGTTTAGACATGATTTCCTGATCAAATTATTGTTAATAATCTCTTAATCAGGCGTCATCAGCTTTTGAAAAGCGGTTGGGTAAGGAAGAACACCATTTCCTCTGCTGCAAATATAAGAATTATTTCAAAAGAAATCATTTTTCAGGATATAATCACGGCTTATTTTAATACTTTCAAAAATCTCTTTATCGCTGGAATCCTGTTCTAAAAACCAATGTTGAAGACCTGCCTTTTCCTTAGCTTCAAAAATTCTTTTAAAATCAATCGTTCCATTTCCGATTTCTGCAAAGTCCTTTGATTCTGTCTTCATGTCTTTTATATGCCACAAGGGAAATCTTTTTGGATATTTTTCAAAATAAACTAAAGGATCAATTCCTGCTTTTGAAATCCAGTATAAATCCAATTCCATTTTAACTAAATCTGAAGATGAATTTTCTAAAATAAAATCATAAATATTTTGCGTTTTATCAAATTCCTGAAACTCAAAATCATGATTATGATAGGCAAACTGAATTCCTGCTTTTTTTGCTAATTCTCCTGATTTATCCAATAGTTCAGGTAGTTTTTTATAATTTTCTAAGGTTCGTTCTTCAGGAAAAAGATACGAGCAAACCATATATTTTGAACCGATATATTGTAAATCTTCTACTGATTTTTCCCAGTTATTTAATAAAGTTCCTTTATCATTATGAAGAATTCCGGTGGTGTGGTGTGAACTGATAACCTTTAAGCCAATATTTTTTAGAATTTCCTGAAATTCATATCTTGTTTTTCCATAAAAAGTGCCATCAAAGCCATAAATTTCAATTTCTTTAAAGCCTAATCCTGCCAGCCTTTCTAATGTTTTTTCCAGATTTGCGGAAATGGCATCACGGACAGTATATAATTGAATTGCAAATGTTTTTTTATTATTTTTTACATTTGAAATTCCACAGGAATACAATCCTAAAAGTCCCAATGAAGAAAGTTTAATAAAATCTTTCCTTTGCATTTTATAAAAAAGGTTTCATTTCGTCTTCAATCTGTGTTCTCAGTTCCATCAGGCGTTTTGCGTATTTTTCCTGTTGTTTTTCTTCTTCGGTTTCAGGAATCCATTTGGGAACAGGAAGTTTTTTACCATTCTCATCAACGGCCACAAAAACAATGATACAGTGGGTTTTCTTATCAAAATTTGGCTGTTTCAGGTTTCTGGAGAACACATTAATTGAAATATGCATACTCGAAGATCCTGTATAAATTACCTGAGCTTCAACCTTTACGATTTCCCCGATTTTGATTGGTTCGTAGAATCTTATTCCGCCAACGTAAACAGTTACAGAATAATTTCCGCTCCAAGTCGTTGCGCACGCATAACCTGCCTGATCGATCCATTTCATAACGCTTCCTCCATGTACATTTCCTCCGTAATTAACGTCCGAAGGCTCAGAAATAAACTGAAAAGTAATAGGTTTGTTGTCCATTCTTAATAAAATTTTAATAAAGATATTTAATAATTTTTAAAAATTTAGATTAATATCTTACTTTTGGAAAATGAAAAAAGTATTTCACCTTAATACATGTGACACTTGTAGAAAAATTTTGGGACAGTTCAGTCTTAAAGATTGGGAACTTCGAGAAATAAAAAAGGAGCCCATTACAAAAGACGAATTAGAAGCCATGTATCAGCATACACAATCTTATGAAGCATTGTTTAGTAAAAAATCTACTCAGATCAAACTGAGAGAGTTAGACCTAAAGGCTTTAGGCGAAGATGATTATAAGGAATTGTTATTAGATCATTATACATTCTTAAAACGTCCGGTTTTTCTTACAGATAAAGAAATTTTTATAGGTAATGAAAAAGCTAATCTTCAAAATCTTAAAGAATTTTTCCGGGCAGAATAATATTTTAATTTATAGTTTTATAAAAAACAAAAAACCGCAGAAATTTCTGCGGTTTTTTATAAATATCTTATTCTTATTATACAAAAGGAGCTTTTACCACTTTTGCAGGAATATTTTTATTTCTTACCTGAATAAAGATTTCAGAACCTAATTTAAAGTGAGGCTTATCAACATAAGCAAGACCCAAACCGATTTTTTTCATCGGAGACTGAGTTCCGGAAGTTACTTTTCCGATTACGTTTCCTTCTGCGTCTACAACAGGGTAATCATGTCTTGGAACTCCTTTGTCTGTCAATTCAAAAGCAACTAATTTCCTGGTAACACCTTCTTCTTTTTGTTTTGCGAAAGTATCTTTAGAAACAAAATCTTTATCAAATTTTGTAATCCATCCTAATCCTGCTTCAATTGGTGAAGTAGTATCGTCGATATCCATTCCGTACAGGCAGAAACCTTTTTCAAGCCTCAACGTGTCTCTGGCAGCCAGTCCGCAAGGAATAATTCCTTCTTCTTTACCCGCCTCAATAATTGCATCCCAAAGTTTTTCTGCAGAATCGTTTTTGAAATAAATCTCGAAACCTCCGCTTCCTGTATATCCTGTGTTTGAAATAATTATATCATTTACACCAGCAACAGAACCCATTGTAAAATGATAGTAAGGAATTTCAGAAAGATTGGTTTCCGTTAATTTCTGAAGAATTTCAGTCGCTTTCGGACCCTGAACTGCCAATAGAGACATTTCGTCTGAAGCATTCGTCATTTTTGCTCCGAAAGTGTTAAATTTTGAAATATGATCCCAGTCTTTATCAATGTTTGAAGCGTTTACAACTACGAAATATTTATCATCTTCCATTTTGTAAACGATAAGATCGTCCACAATTCCTCCGTTTTCGTTAGGAAGACAAGAATATTGAGCTTTTCCGTTTTCAAGAGCGTCTACATTATTGGTTGTAACGTACTGTAAAAGCTCTTTAGAACCTGCACCTTCGATGAAAAACTGTCCCATGTGAGAAACATCAAACAAACCTGCTTTTTCTCTTACTGCAAAGTGCTCTTCTGTTACTCCGGAATATTGTACAGGCATATCAAATCCTGCGAAAGGTACGATTTTAGCTCCCAAAGAAACGTGTTTGTCGTACAATGCTGTTTTCTTCATATTGAATTTATTTCTATTTTTTTACTTTAAAACTTTCGAAAGCTTCATTGAAAAGCTTCATATAATTTCCGTTCCAATATTTTTTTCCACAATTAATAGAAATCAGGAACAGATCTTTGTCTTTCTGGAAAACTTTTGTAATCCAGTATAATTTTTCTTTTTCATCAAAATATTCGTAAAAATATTCTGTGTAACCTTTTTTTCCACTTTTACTTTTAACCAGCTTTTCTTCGTCAGCAGATTGATAAAGAGAAAGAATGAATTTTTTAGTTTCCGCTTTGGGAAGATCAAGATCATGATATTCTGAAATGGTAATAGCTCCGATTTCGTTACTCGGGAAAATATTAATGATCTCATTATCATTGGTCACTTTCCAACCTTCGGGAAGAGTGATAGAGTAGTTTTCACTTTCATAAACCTTCGACAGGACCGATTGTGCAAATATAAAAGATGCTGCAGAAAGAGATACTGCAATAAATATTTTCTTCATCAATTAAAAATGGTGTTTGTATTCTTCTAAAATGATTTTAAACCATTCCGTGAAATTTTCAGGATTTTCATGCATTTCTCTGTCGAGATCGTCAACAGAAATATATTTTACTTCATCCACTTCATCTTTGTTTAAATCAAAATCATCTTCAAAAATTCCTACAAAAACATGGTCGAGTTCGTGTTCCCAAAGTCCGTTTCCAACATCTGCTTTGTAAATAAAATCGAATTTTTCTGAAAGTTCAACATCAATTCCAAGCTCTTCTTTTACTCTGCGTTTTGCTCCTTGAAGATAGGTTTCCTCAATTCTGGGATGAGAACAGACGGCGTTCGTCCATTTTAAAGGTGAATGATATTTTTCTGAAGCTCTTTTCTGTAAAAGCATTTCGCCTTTAGTATTGAACAAAAATACGGAGAAAGCACGGTGTAATAAGCCATTGACGTGAGCTTGCTGCTTTTCCATCAAGCCTAAAACTTTATCTTCAGGATTTACTAAAACTACGAATTCTTCCATTTCTACAAATGTAAGTGTAATAAATGTATTTTGGAAATTTTTGGTAAAACATCATATTCTTTAAAGTTTAAATAAAAAGAAATCTCAATAAATCATCATAAAAGTATTTTGTTAAATAATTAATTTTAACACAAAAAGGATAATATAAACAAAGTTTAAGAAGCCTTTTTGATGTAAAAACCGTAACTTTGCCATTCAATTTTTACAGATGGAATTAGAGTACATAGAACACATAAGTCCTATTCTGAAGGACGGGATTAAGAATTATTTAATCGATATTGACGGGACAATTACTGAGGATGTTCCGAACGAAGAACCGGAAAGAATGGTTACTTGCGAGCCTTTCCCCGACGCACTGGAAACAATCAACAAATGGTACGACGAAGGTCACCAGATTTGTTTCTTCACTTCAAGAACAGAAAATTTAAAGCAAGTTACCATCGATTGGTTGGATAAGCACGGCTTCAAATACCATAGTGTTTTATGCGGAAAACCAAGAGGTGGAAATTATCACTGGATAGACAATCACTTGGTAAGAGCAACAAGATATAAGGGGAAATTTACAGACTTGGTAGAAAGACAGGTTACGATAGAAGTTTTCAAAGAAGATTAAATTATATAAGAGATTAAACGATTAATTATGATACTTTTTAAAGTACATTGTAATCATTTAATCTTTTTTTTACAGATAAATAAAAGGTATTTATGAAAGTTTTAGCAAACGATGGCTTGGATCAATCCGGGATTGATGCATTGACTGAGAAAGGTTTTGAAGTAATTACCACTAAAGTTCCACAGGAGCTTTTGGTAGATTACATCAATGAGCACAAAATTCGTACTATTTTGGTGCGAAGTGCAACGCAGGTAAGAAAAGATATGATTGACAGCTGTCCGTCTATCGAAATTATCGGTAGAGGAGGTGTTGGTATGGATAATATCGATGTAGAATATGCAAGGGAAAAAGGAATTCATGTCATCAATACGCCTTCCGCTTCTTCAGAATCGGTTGCTGAATTGGTTTTTGCACACTTGTTTTCAGGAGCAAGATTTTTGCAGGATTCCAACAGAAAAATGCCTTTAGTGGGTGATACAGAGTTTTCAGGTTTGAAAAAAGCCTATGCAGCCGGTATCGAATTGAAAGGAAAGACCATAGGTATTGTTGGAATGGGAAGAATCGGACAGGAAGTGGCAAAAATCGCTTTAGGTCTTGGAATGAGAGTGATTGCAGCGGATAACAATATTGGCAAAGCAAGTATAAAAGTAACTTTTTACAACAAGCAGTTCATTAATGTAGATATCGAAACTGAGCCGCTTCAGGATGTTTTACAACATTCAGATTTTATAACCCTTCACGTTCCGGCCCAAAAAGACGGTTACATGATTGGTAGAAATGAATTTGAAATGATGAAAGATGGTGTAGCAATTGTAAACTGCTCAAGAGGCGGTGTGATCGACGAAACTGCTTTAATTGAAGCATTAGATTCAGGAAAAGTGAATTTTGCCGGCCTAGATGTTTTCATCAATGAGCCAACGCCTTCAAAGGCAATTCTTAATCATTCAAAAATCTCGATGACTCCTCACACAGGAGCATCTACTTTGGAGGCTCAGGACAGAATCGGACTTTCTCTGGCAGAGCAGATTACCAGTATTTTACAGATTCAATAATTTATTTTATTGTTGAAAATATAAAAAGCACTTCATTTTGAAGTGCTTTGTCTTTTACAGCGTATTTTTAGTTTTAAGTAAATCTCTGATTTCCATTAATAATTTTTGATCTTCCGTTGGACCTGCAGGTGCTTCGGGAACTGCTTCAGGCTTTTTATTAAGACTGTTGATACCTTTTATAAGAAGAAATAAAACAATGGCCACAATCAGGAAACTAATAACTGATGATAGGAAGTTACCATACTTTACGCCATTCCATGAGAGTTCTGCAATGTTTTTTACATGGGCTTTTTCCAATGCCGGATTCAAGAGGAGAGGAGTGATAATATCATCTACAAATGATTTTACAATGGCACTGAAAGCTGCTCCAATGATGACACCGACTGCAAGATCAAGCACGTTGCCTTTAAATGCAAATTCTTTAAATTCTTTTACAAATCCCATATGTGATATTTTTTAATGTATTATTTAAATGAAATGATGGGTTTAAGGTACAAAAAAATATATATTTTTCCCTCTTTTATGATTAAAAATATATGAATCGAAAAATATGTAGTTAATTATTTATTAAGGTGTTTTATTTAAGCCAATTTCTATGAGTTTAGACATTCTTTTTGTAAATTGCTTTGAAGATAATACATACAATAAGAAGCTTAAAATATGAAAATTTTTACCGCAGAACAGATCAGGAAATGCGACGAATACACAATTTCCCACGAACCGGTTATGTCGATCCAGTTAATGGAAAGAGCTGCCGAAACCTGTGTCGACTGGATTTCCGAACATTGTAAAAATCATAGAAATTTTGCCGTTTTTTGTGGAAACGGGAATAATGGTGGAGATGGTTTTGCGATTGCCAGAATGCTTTTTTCAAAAGGTTTTGATGTAGATGTTTTTATCAATAACCATAAAGCCAAATTTTCAGAAAATGCCAATATTAATTTAAAGGATTTGAGAGAGATTTCAGGAATTGCCATTAAAGATTTCAAGGAAGCTTCAGAATATCGTTTTGATAAAAGAACGGTGATTATCGATGCACTTTTCGGAACGGGGTTATCAAGAAATCTTGAAGGTGAATTTAAAGATTTGGTTGAATTGTTAAACTCAAAAAACAATGCTAAAATTTCCATTGATGTTCCTTCAGGACTTTTTGCAGATGGTATTTCTGATGAAAATGCAACTATCTTTCAGACGGATTATACACTAAGTTTTCAGTTCTGGAAAAAAAGTTTTCTTCATCCTGAAACAGGAAAATATACAGGAAAAGTACAAGTTTTAGATATTAATTTAAGTCAGGATTACATTTTAGAAACGGAAACAAACGATTTCGTAATTCATGAAATGGTTAAAAAGATTTTCAAGCAAAGAAATGAATTTTCTCATAAAGGAACGTACGGAAAAGCTGCAATTGTTGGGGGAAGCTACGGTAAAATGGGAGCTGCAGTTTTAGCGACAAGATCTGCTTTAAAAACAGGAACGGGACTTGCTTTTACCTTAGCTCCGAAATGTGGTTATGAGATTTTTCAGACTTCTAATCCTGAAGCAATGTTTATTGAAGGCGGAGATGATTTTATTACCGGTTTTGAAGCAGAGGAAGATGTGGTTTTTGGAATTGGTCCTGGTTTAGGCAAACATAAAGAAACTGCAACGAGTTTATTAAAATTCTTAAAAAACTATTCTAAACCACTGGTTTTAGATGCTGACGGATTAAATATCATTTCTGATGACAAAAGTAATTTGAAATTAATTCCGAAAAGATCGATCATCACTCCACATCCAAAGGAATTTGAAAGATTATTCGGAACAACAGAAAGTTCTTTTGAAAGGCTTCAGTTAGCAAAAGATAAGGCAAAAGAACACGATATTTATATTATTTTAAAAGATCATCATACGCAAGTTGTAACTCCGGAAGGTAAAGTTTTCTATAATATTACAGGAAATTCAGGATTGGCAAAAGGCGGAAGCGGAGATGTTTTAACAGGGATTTTGACTTCGTTTTTGGCTCAGGGCTATTCAGCGGAGCACGCTTCTATTTTAGGCGTTTGGTTTCATGGAAAAGCTGCGGGATTTGCTGCGAAGAAATATTCTAAAGAGGCAATGCTTCCGACTGATGTTATTAATGAATTCGGTAATGTGTTTGAAGAATTGAATACTGCGGTAGAAATACAATTGTGATAACTGAAAAAGCTTATTGATAAAAAATAAAAGGCAAATCTGATTATCAGATTTGCCTTTTTATATTAAGACGTTAATATATTAGATTATTCAGGTTTTTCGTTCTCTGCCTGAGTTATGGTAAACTTTTTAGAAAGAACCATGATAACTACACCTGCAATCATGAAAGGAATGGAAAGTACCTGACCGGTATTTAGCGAACCTAATTGGATAAACTCGTCTCCTTGCGGCATTTTTAAGAATTCTACAAAGAATCTGATCGCCCAAAGAATGATAAAGAACAATCCGAATAACCATCCTTGCTGATATTTTTTATTAGTTTTTCGGTATAAAATCCATAATAAAACGAAAAGGCAGACATAACCGAAAGCTTCAAATAACTGAGTCGGATAACGTGGAACTGTTACACCATATTCACTGCTTTGTTGTGGAAAAAGTAAAGCAAACGGGGAGTTTGGATCAACTGGTTTTCCAACGATTTCAGAATTGAAAAAGTTCCCCATTCTTACAAAAGCACCACCCAAAGAAACTACAACTCCTAATCTGTCATATACCCAGAAAGGATTTTTCTTGATGATTTTGAATGAATAATATAATGTTGTGAAGATTAAAGCAATAGTAGCTCCGTGGCTTGCCAACCCTGAAAATCCTGTGAATTTCAACCCGTTTTTCGTACTGATCGGTAAAAATACACTCCAGAAATCTTCTTTGAATAGTTCAGGCTGATAGAAAATAACGTGTCCCATTCTTGCTCCAAGAATGGTCCCGATTAATGTCCAGGTGAAAAGAGGTTCAAGATATTTCTGATTAACATTATCAATTTTGAAAATATTAGTCATTAAAAGATATCCAAAACCAAATGCAAAAATGAACATTAAGCTGTAAAAATGTAATGTAATTGGTCCCAATTCAATTCCTTTTACAGGATCCCAGATTTTGAAAGGAGTTTCCAGACTTACAGTGTCATTATCTGTAATGGATTTATTTGATTTTACGGCGTATTTAAATTGTTCAATATTATCCTTCGTAACAGGATCATTAATTAATTTAAAGTTTTTATCAAAAAGCTGATATTTAGAATTTCTGAAAGTTCCCAAAATTGACGTCGTATAGCTGAGATAAGCAGGTTCAAGATTTGATTCGTTCAGAATGACCAGCGTATTACTGCTGTTGGGTTTAAGAGCGAACGCATTAAGGTCGCCGATTTCTGTTGTTGTATAAATTTTTACAGGAACATCTGTCGAGTTTACTTTTAAAGTTCCGTCTGACATTCCGTCCTTATAATCTTGCGCAAAAAGTGACTGTGTCAAGAACGCAAACAAAACAAGGTAAATTCTGAAAAAAATATTACTCATTGCTATTTTTTTAGTAGTTTATTTTATTGATTTTACTTTTTTGGCGGAACGGGATCATAACCGCTTCCTCCCCAAGGGTGACATTTTGAAATTCTTTTTGCTCCCAGCCAAAATCCTTTAAAAATACCATGAACCTGCAATGCTTTCAGCATATAATGGGAACAGGTGGGTTCATAACGGCAGTTTTTGGGAAGTAAGGGCGAGATAAACCATTGGTAAAATCGTATCAATACTACCAAAGGAAAAGTGATTATTTTGTTGAATGTAAATTTCAAAACGCTACAAAAATAGGGTAAAAAAATGAAAATTAGTTTAAATTTGTTAGAAGTTTCAGAACGGGAAAATCTGAAATTTTAAGATCGTAATTGTTGAATTTAAATAAATGATCTTCCTGCTTGTTAAATATGAAAGCAGGCTTCAACGCACAAAGTTGTTTCAAAAACGGATTCATCTTTGTATGTTGATTAAAAATATTAATAAAATTATTAAATCAAACTGTAAATTTTGAATCAAAATATTCCATTAGCGGAAAAATTAAGACCTAAAACATTGGATGATGTTCTCGGACAGGAGCATCTTACCGGAGAAAAAGGGACAATCAGAAAAATGCTGGAGAACAATTCTTTGAATTCTCTTATTTTCTGGGGACCTCCAGGAACGGGGAAAACCACCTTGGCGGAAATTGTTTCTGAAAAATCAGGAAGAAAATTTTATAAACTTTCTGCCGTTTCGTCGGGGGTAAAAGATGTTCGTGATGTAATTGAAGATGCCAAAAAACAGAATCTTTTTTCGGGAAAATCACCGATACTTTTTATTGATGAAATTCACCGTTTTAATAAATCTCAGCAGGATTCTCTGCTTCATGCCGTAGAAAAAGGCTGGATTGTTCTTATCGGGGCAACAACTGAAAACCCAAGTTTCGAGGTAGTTTCTGCTTTGCTTTCAAGAAGTCAGGTTTATATTTTGAAAGCTTTGACTTATGAAAAGTTAGAAGAATTAATTGATATTGCTGCTGCAAGGTTTAATAAGGATGAAGAAACAGATTTCAAAGTTCTGGAAAAAGAAGCGTTTATTCAATATTCCGGTGGTGATGCCAGAAAACTGATTAATTCTGTGGAATTGGTTTTTAATCAATATAAAAATTCGTCTACAAAAGAAATCATCAATCAGGATGTTCTTGAGGTGTTGCAGGAAACAATGGCGTTGTACGATAAAAACGGAGAGCAGCATTATGATATTATTTCTGCCTTTATCAAATCAATGCGTGGCAGCGACCCGAACGGTGCGGTGTATTGGCTGGCGAGAATGATTGCCGGCGGTGAAGATATTAAGTTCATTGCGAGAAGAATGCTGATTTTGGCAGCAGAAGATATTGGATTGGCAAATCCGAATGCGCTGATGATGGCGAATACCTGTTTTCAGGCAGTAAATGTAATCGGAAATCCTGAAGCCAGAATTATTTTAAGTGAAACGGCTGTTTATCTGGCTGTTTCCCCGAAAAGTAATTCCACCTATTTGGCGATTAACGAGGCGCTGGCTTTGGTGAAAAAAACGGGAAATCTTCCTGTTCCGTTACATTTAAGAAATGCTCCGACAAAATTAATGAAAGATCTGGATTACGGAAAAGAGTATAAATATGCGCATTCGTATGAAGGAAATTTTGTAGATCAGGATTTTCTTCCGCACGAAATAAGAGATATGAAGTTATACGAACCGGGAAATAATGCCACAGAGAAGAAAATTTATGATGAGTTAAAGAAAAAATGGAATAATAAATATTGAAAAAGGATACTCAATTGAGTATCCTTTCTAATTTAAATATGGTTTAAGAAGTTACTTTTTTGTTGAAATAAACAACGCTTTTTTACCGTCATTGTTTTTTACTTCCATTTTGGCTAAAATATCTCCAAATACGAGCGTGTTGGAATCCGCAATTTTATAACCGTCAATAAATACGGGATTATCTTTTGGAAGTTCATATTGTAAATTCATATCAGATAATGGTACAGAATCAATATTATACTGTTTTGTATTGAACTTAAATTCTGTGAGTCCGTTTTTTTCTGCTAATGAATTAAACTTTTTAAGATTTTGCGGAAGTGCAGCCTGAGTTTTATAAACTTGAGAGCTTTGAATAACTTTTTTATAATTAGTAAACATATCTACCGTTCCGACAATATCATTGGCAACTGCAAATTTGGTTGCCGTATTCTTCTGCGCAAATAAAGTTGCCGAAGACAATAGTAAAAAAGAGTAGAGTATTTTTTTCATAATGTTTGGGAATAAATGACTATTAAAAACTTGTTAAATATAGTTATTTTTTATTAAATGTGAACTAAAATTTACATTAATTTAAATAATAATGATAAATAAGGAGTTTTGTTGTTATTATCTATTGTCAGCTTCTATCTTTTCATCTTTGTTTTCCACTAAATTTTTAATAATTTTTTTTAATCTCTGAAATAAAAATGAACTCAATAGTAAAATGATTCCCAGAATTATAAATGCAATTATCCTTGAAATATTATCCATCTCCCAGACATCATAAGTGTAAAGTTTTAAGATCATTATGGCAATTAATACAAATCCGATTTTGCTGTATTCGGAAGTTTCTCTTTTCAAACCTTTATAGATGAAAACGCTTGCAAGAACAGCCCAAATAATCGGTAAATAAAGAATTCTAAAGTGTTTCTTCAAGATATAAGCTATCGAAATATCATTACTATTCAATAAAATATAGAGATGATATAATTCAAAGCTGACGGCAAAAACCAGTGTAATAGAAGTCAGCCAATATGAAAATTTTAAATTAGAAGTTTCAGATTTCGTTAAAAATTTAAACATCAAATATATAAGCGGCAAGACATACAATAAATAAGGAAAATACATATTGAAACTGAGTTCTTTCAGCAAAAATGAATCAACAATTTCGGTTCCTGCAATGGAAGTATGAATGATGATTAAAATTAAAAACAGGTAAAAAAGTCCGGTTTCCAGAATTTTGTTGATTTCCAATTTCTTCCTGAGCAAAAGAATCATGAAGATATAATACAGACTGAAAAGTAATGCTACAGTAAAAATTACAATCCATTCTCTGTCTGAAATGTGATACATAATTTCCAATAAAAGTGCAGTGTAAATAATTCCGAAACTCGCTATGGTAAATACATTTTCGAAGAAATTTATAGGTTGGTTTTCTGTATTATTCAGCTTTCTCAACAATATTAAATTTACAAATGTTGTAGTAACCGTTACGGAACTCGTCAGAAATACAGGATTGAAAATAATTGCCATATTTTTGGTATCAAGATATTCTGACCAAGTCATAATCTGCGCAATAATTACTAATGGAAATAAAACGTAAAAACAGA
>Ga0308171_1001222_pt1 | contig 37276 bp, 42 predicted proteins | sample PhyGR1_FD_202135 | JGI IMG/M metagenome (GOLD analysis project Ga0308171, IMG submission 202135) | Phyllosphere microbial communities from UC Gill Tract Community Farm, Albany, California, United States - DLSLSG.R1 | ecosystem: Host-associated > Plants > Phyllosphere > Unclassified | place: USA...
ATCAAGGCTGGATTAGCAGCAGTAAAATTAACATCACTATCACGCACAGAGACTGCATCGCCCAAAACAGCTTGTCTTGGAGAGATCGGAATGTTAAGGAATTGATAAACCGTGGTTCCCGTTTGAGAAAAAACCACACTGGAAATTACGATAAAAAAAAGATTGTAAAAGTTCTTCAACACTGTCTTTTAGCTTTGCAAAAATAATCTATTTTGAGGCTTATCAAAATTTTTGAACGACTATCTTTTTCATTAACGTAATTCTTTTCCTTTCATTATATTTGCACAGTCAAAAATCAAAAATAAATTTGAAACATCAATGACCAATGTTTCAATCGACCAATAAAAAGTAATAAAAATATAAATGAAATACAAAAGAATCCTTCTGAAACTAAGTGGTGAAGCACTAATGGGAGAACGCCAATACGGAATCGACAATGACAGACTGAAAGAATACGCGGTCGAGATCAGAAAAGTCGTGGATAAAGGCTGCGAAGTTGCAATCGTTATCGGTGGTGGAAACATTTTCAGAGGATTGGCAGGTGCTGCAACCGGAATGGACAGAGTCCAGGGTGATTACATGGGAATGCTGGCAACCGTGATCAACGGAATGGCTTTGCAAGGTGCTTTGGAAGATGCAGGGATCATCACAAGATTACAATCTGCCATCGAAATGGACAAAGTGGCGGAACCATTTATCAAAAGAAAAGCTGTTCGTCACCTTGAAAAAGGACGCGTGGTAATCTTCGGAGCTGGAACAGGAAACCCCTATTTTACAACGGATACTGCTGCAACACTTAGAGCGATAGAAATTGATGCAGATGTGATCCTAAAAGGAACAAGAGTGGACGGAATCTACGACAGCGACCCCGAAAAAAATGCAGATGCCGTGAAATTCAATAGTTTGTCATTCGACGAAGTGTTCGAAAAAAACCTGAAAGTAATGGATATGACCGCTTTCACATTAAGTCACGAGAATAAGTTACCAATCATCGTTTTTGATATGAACAAAGAAGGTAACTTGGAAAAACTGGTAGACGGTGAGAACATCGGAACGCTAGTGAATGTATAAATGATCAATGATGATCGATAAATGATGCAATTTAAAGTTCAGATATTGTTAGACAGTAACTTTTGAACCTAGAATCCTTGCAACCCGACTTGAGTGGAAATCCTTTTTTGTGGCTGGAAAGCTAAGGCAAAAAAGATTGACTTCGTCGAACCACTTCGTTAGGTTTGGGAACGGAAGGCGGAAATAGCTGCCCAAATAATATCATTTATCGCTAATCAAACATCATTTATTAAATAATATAATTATCAAATTTTAAATATACAATGGAAGAATTAGAACTCATTGTAGCCTCCGCAAAGCAAGAGATGGATGCTGCAATCAAGCATTTGGAACACGCTTTTCAGAAAATCAGAGCCGGACGTGCTTCTACATCTATGGTTCAGGACGTCATGGTGGAATATTATGGTGCTCCAACGCCTATCACCCAAGTTGCCAACGTTTCTGTGGTAGATGCGATGACGCTTTCTATCCAACCTTGGGACAGAACGGCAATTGGTGCGATCGCAAAAGGGATCGTAAACTCCAACCTTGGATTTGCGCCTTCTAACAATGGCGATGTCATCATCATCAACGTTCCACCTTTGACGGAGGAGAGAAGAAAAGATCTTGCAAAACAAGCCAAAGGTGAAACTGACCAAACAAAGATCGTGATCAGAAATGCAAGACAAGATGCTAACAAAGAACTGAAAAGATTGGAAGGCGTTGCAGAAGACCTGATCAAAGGTGCTGAGAAGGACATTCAGGATCTGACAGACGCTTACGTGAAAAAGTCTGATGACGCTTACAAAACAAAAGAAGCGGAAATCTTAAAAGTTTAAGTTTCTGTTTTTTTTAATTAATAAAACCTCGCTTCATTTTTGGAGCGAGGTTTTTTATAATCCTATTATTTTATTTTATCATAGATCAGCTTCGTCACCACTGCGCCAAACAGATAATAACCCACCGTCATCAGCTTCTTTTGTGTACTTCCCGCAACAGGCGAGTCATCCAATCCCATTTTCTCAGGCAGCATTACCGCTCCTACACCCGCCGCAACACCCGAAACCAGGTTGAAACCGCTGGTCGCCGTAGCAGCATAATAGATTCCGTTGCTAATGACATCACCGGCAAGCGTCGCAGCATATAGTTGGTCCTTGTCTGTAATCTTCATATCCACGGTTTCCAAGGATTTATTAAGTGCTTCCTCTCCTACTTTGTTCACTTCTGGAACATTGTCAAAGTTATTTCTTACGATCTCGTGCAAAAGGTTCAGGGCGATCGCGCCACCCAGACCTGCAAGTATTTTCTTGTACATATCAGATTGATTTTGGTATTAGGCTTACTTACACAAATTGAGCCACGCATTACATCTTACATTACCAATGGTTCAAATCAATAAGAACCATCGCATGACTACAATGCCGTTGCAAAAGCAAACAACCCAAAAAAGATTCCGGGAGAGTTGGCCACTACAATAGGCCAGTCACGCTTCGGCTTTTTCATAAAACCGTAGGTCACCCACAGACTGCAGTTGATCCCTGCCACCAATGGTTGTAGCCAGTCGCCCTTGTCACCATCCATGTTGTGGGAGATTTGTGGGATGTAGGAAAAGTACATGGCCATGGCCGTCACCGTCGCTACCCATCCCAGGATCTGCATAAATTTTCCGTCCATCATACTTGATTTTTTAAGTTGACATCAAAGGTTGAAATTATCATACCGATCAGATGGCAAGGACAATACGGTATCACTTTCTGCAAATATCATTGCTAGATGGCTTGCCGCGTCGGAAGGTCCTGATGGAAGTTATTGTACGTGATGTACAGGTCATAGAAATAGATATCCTGATCCACATATTCCGTCAGTGTCTTCTTATTTCTATTGGTACTTGGAGCCAGATAATAAAGATGTTCTTTGACATGTTTGGTCTTTTTGCCGCAGGTGCAATAGCGCTGATCATCTTTGATGTGGTCCTCAAAATCTATAATACGGACACTGTCCGCCTGATGATCTACAGTTTGATCAAATGTCTTTCTATCCAACGTGAACCACGGTTCCCCGTGATAGAAAAAGTGGTCGATGATTCTGGGATGATGAAGGTCTTTGGGATTCAAGACTGTCGAAGAGTAATATCCATTGCAAGTATCGCAATGGGCCAGTTGTAATTCTAGTGCCATAGTTTGTGATTTGATATCGTCTACCTATCAGAATTTGTGCCATTGGATGGGAGGTTCCGGGACATTACCAAAATTTCACACAGCCCATTCGCATCGCCCGGCACCGTAACTTGATGATTATTCTGACGTTAACAAATGATAACATGGATACATCAAATTTATAAAACCCATGCCTCTAATGTTTATATTTACACCAATCCACAAAAGACCACAACGATCAAACATTTCATCAGGATGCAAAATGACACCAGAAGGGAAACCTTGATTTTAAACGGCCAATTCAAAATCATTACAGAACTCGAAGAGTTCAGGATGAGTCTTTGGGTCACAGGTTTTGGATTGCAGGATGCACGCACCGGAGAGGTCATCATCCCTGTGGTCCACATCTTCAATCTCGATCGCTATGTGGCGGACGACAGTACATTACATGTCGTTTTCCGGATTTATCCACACGGGGCCAAAACCTATGAGGTAGCAATCGACCCCTTCAGAAAAACTTTCGTCTACGAAGATAAGACCTACAGCACAAAGGACTTTTTTAAAACGTTTACAGGAAACGATTTCAATTGAATAGATTCTTCTGCCAGGTCCAGCATATCACACAGGCCGTCAATCTACTTAAGTATTTTATCCAACCCAGCACCACTCACACAAAATATTTTATCGGACAATCCGTACTATTCAATATTAATTTTATATTTGTTTTAATAAACAATTAAAAACAAATACAAATGAGTACCATCTACGAAACTGGGCACGCCCGCAACATTGCCAACTTCCAAAAGATGATTGAGTTCGTCACAGAGTACGGCGAAGATTACAACCCATCCAAAAGAAGCCTCACACTCCCCACACTCATCACTTTGAAGGCAGATGCCGACGCAGCACTTCTGGACGTCATCACAAAAAACACACTCTACAACGGCAAGGTCAATACCCGCATAGACGCATTTGCAGACCTCAGGCCTCTTTCCACACGACTTGTCAATGCCCTTCAGTCTACAGACGCTTCCGCAGAGACCATCAAAGACGCCAAGGCGATCAACAAAAAGATCCAGGGCAAGCGCTCAGCCACACCTCCAGTCCCCACAGACCCCGATCAGCCCGCACCCAACAGCATCTCCGCCAGCCAGCAGTCCTACGACCAGCTCACACAGCATTTCACTGGACTCAAGACCGTTTTGCAAAATGAACCCACCTATATGCCCAACGAGGCAGACCTTCAGATCCCGACCCTGGACGACCTTATCGCAGACCTTACCACAAAAAACAACGAGGTGGCCAAAGCATACACCAAGATCAGCAATGCAAGGATAGAGCGCGACAAGATCATCTACGACGGCAAAGAAAACCTCTTAGAGACCGCCAGCGAGGTCAAGAACTACGTCAAATCCGTATTCGGTGCAGCCAGCCCACAGTACAAGCAGGTCAATGCACTGAGATTCAGAAAATAGAAAGATGTGGTCCATCACAAGCAGCAAGTTCACCACTTCAATAGGACATACAACATCCTTAATGAGAAAGATACCTTCCGTAACAAGAAATAACCTTCCTGTAACAAGAAATACCGATCATGTAATAAGAAATATCGCTACCGCAACAGGAAATATGACAACCGTAACGGGAATTATAACAGGCGTAACGAGAAATATAACCTAAGTAACAAGAAATATGAACACCGTAACGAGAAATATTCCAACCGTAACGACAATGATGGCTTCCGTAACGTGAAAGCTTCACTATACAAAGCGATAACCAACAGCATAACTGAATTTAGCTTGAAGACCACCTCCACAAAAAAAGCTTTGCACCACTGCAAAGCTTTTTGTTGTTATGATCGTGAGCATTACCCCTCATATCCAGCATCCTGACTGTAGTTCACCATCCAATACACCCCAAATTGATCTTTGAAACTCCCGAAATAGTCACCCCAGAACTGGTCCTCCATAGGCATCTCCACCTCGCCACCTACAGATAACGCGTTGAAGATCCTATCCGCCTCATCCCTGCTGTCCGGGAAGATAGAGATATAATTCCCATTCCCCTGATGCAGCGCCTGCCCCATGGATGGTACGATGTCAGACGCCATCAGCAGGTCCTTCCCGATAGGAAGTGCAATGTGCATCACGCGGTTTTTGTCATCCTCGGACAGATTTTCTGTCCCCGGCGCATTTCCCATTTTCATCACACCTCCTACAAACTCTCCCCCGAAAACGGACTGATAAAACTTGAAAGCCTCCTCTGCTTTCCCATCAAAATTGAGATATGGATTTAATTTTGGCATAACTTGATTTTTTTAATATTTAATGACTATGATTGATTTTTAATAAAGTTGATCTGCTAAAGACAACTACTTGTAAGACCTTTAATATCAATTTTCAGAGATCTGCCGGACCGCCGAGCGAAATCCTTAAATATCCATGAGCCTGAACCTTCTCCGGATTGTCATAATTCACCATCCATTGGACCCCGAATTGGTCTTCCCACATACCGAAATAAGCACCCCAAAAAGTGTCCTGAAGTGCCATGGTCACTTTCCCACCTTCGGAGAGCTTGGTAAAAAGATTCAAAGCCTCCTCTCTAGAATCCGTGTTGATGGAAACCGAGAAATCGTTTCCGCTTTTGTGCTCGCCCATTACCGGTAGAGAATCGCTTCCCATCAAGGTTGTTTCTTTGGAAATTGGAAGTGAGACGTGCATGATCTGGTTCTTGTAGGCGTCTGCCAATGGTGGCATTCCTTCCATCGGTGGCATTTCGCCAAATCTTCCCCAAAAAGGAACCTTGGCCCCAAATGCAGATTCGTAAAATTTGAAAGCTTCTTCACACGCCCCGTGGAATGTGAGATAAGGATTGACAGTTGCCATTCTTTATTTATTTTCTGATCGTTGACAGTTAATGATTCTCGGACAATTCCTTGATGACCTCCAAACCTTTTTTGAAACCGTTGTCAAACATATCTTTGAAATCTTCATGGGAATCCACCTCTACCTTTAATGTAGTTTTACCATTATTTTCTTCAAGATAATATGCTTCCAAACTACCGTTCCAGGCTTTCACTTTGTCACTGGTCACATCTTCTACGCCACCAGCTATTTCACCCAAATGTTTGAACACCAAATATTTTGGCTCCTCTATTCTCTCGATGGTACTTACCATTCCGTTTTTTTTGCTAGAATCTGTGAAATACGTTTTGCCTCCCACTTCCCAATCCGTTGTCATCTGGGAATCCGGACTGAAGAAGTGTGTCCATTTGGAATAAGTATTTTCATTCCACAAAACATCCCAAACTCTTGCTGCAGATGCATTAATTTCTGTTTGATACTTTAATGTTTCCATAACGTTTTGTTTTTAAGAATTTGCTGCGTCTTCGATATCTTGGATAATGATCTTTTTCATTTTCAGCATTGCGTCGAAGGCTTTTTTATTTTTCTCGGGATTATCTGTATTTGTGAGCTCGATCAGTCGTTTTGGTGTAATCTGCCAACTGAATCCATATTGGTCCTTCAGCCAACCGCACATACTTTCCTCGCCATTCTCAGTCAATTTATTCCAATAAAAATCGGTTTCTTCCTGATCATCCGTCATCACAACCATCGATGTCCCTTCGGAAAAATTGAAATTATGTTGATGAGAACTATCCATAGCCATCATCGTATAGCCATCAATAATGAACTGCGAATGTCCGATATTACCTTCCGATTCGCCTTGTCCGGGAGGATATTCCATAACGCCTTCGATTTTGGAATTGGGAAAGACTGAAGTGTAGTAGCCCAAAGCTTCCTTGCATTTTCCGTTATTCTTTCCTGTGAACATCATCACGGGTGAGAATTTCTGACTAAAGTGTTCAATACTGTAATAGAGTTGCCATGAAATCCCAAACTGGTCTTCCACCCAAGCATACTTTTCGCTCCAAGGATAAGAATCCAGCGCCATCATTACTTTTCCGTTTTCAGAAAGTTTTTGATAGTAGTCTTCCACCTCATCTTTAGAATCACAGATCATCATGAGAGAAACGGTAAGATTTGGCTTGAACTGTGGACCAGCATCCAGAAACATCAGCTTTTGCCCTTCGATCTCTACATTGATCACCATAGAAGTGTCCATCGTTATTTTTGAATTCTTAAAAATCGAAGTGTAAAACTTTGCAGCTTCACTCCCATTTTGGTTGAACCAAATGCAGGGAAAAATATCGTTGTTCATAATTGATAATTTAGAGATTAGACTTTAGATCAATGAAGTTCCGTAAATCATTGATCGATACTAAATACTTTCAGCATATTTCTTGAAATTATCCAAGATAGCCTGCCATCCGTCTTTCTGGAAATCAAAATCCTTTTGATTTTCCGGGTCGAAGTTTTCTGTGACTTGAGTTTTATTGTCAGATAATTTTTCAAAGATCACTTCTATGTTTCTGCCGTCTTCAAAATGATATTTGATAATTTCATTTTTTACTACCTCATCGTAGATCCCAACCAGATCAAAACCGAAACTTCCGTCTTTTGCCTGCATTGTTACCTCTAATTTTCCTCCTACATTCAAATCATTTTTTGCTGAAGGGCATTCCCAACTTTCATGTGCGAAGTTCCAATTGATGATGTGTTTGGGATCATTGAAGAAAATCCAAACCTCATTTATTGGTTTATTGATCTCTGTGGTTACTGTCAATTTTTGCATTTTTATTGGTTTTGAATTTGTCTATTTCAAAGTTAAATTTCTTTTTGATCCCACAATTTCAATTGAATAAAATATTTTGACATAAAACAAAAAATCACTCATAAAAGAGTGATTTTCAATATATTTACTTTTCGAATTTGATAGGATATTTAACATTGCTATAGCTATCGATACTTGCTTTCAAAGAACCTACTGCGAGTTCTGCTTTTATCAGAACCGGGACTCGATTCTGGTCATTGGTGACCCACATCGTAACACCCTCTTTGTCCTTGAAAACACGTCCACTTATGACAGACGGTATAATTTTGAGACAATTGATCTTACCAAATTTGGTATTGATCTTCTCTGTTCCTGCGACTCTTAGTTGGAATGGAAATAATTCGTCATCGATCCAAACACTCATTTTCAAAACGCTTCCAACTTTTAAATTGTCAACACTTCTCAAATAATAGAAACAAGATAAAATGTCCTGCACATCATTTGGAACCTTAACTGTTTTCGCTGGCCGGTCTGTATGTTTCTTATCCACCAAAACCAAGGTATTATTATTGGTATTGAAGGTACTCTGCAAATGTTGGGTGTAGCTACCTTCGGACACATTTCTGACATAAAACAGAGGCTCTTTCTTTTCACTGATGTAACTTTCATACACATCCTCCACTTTGAAAAAAGCTTTGGCTGCACCACTTGTTTTACCCACGCCTCTCACATAGAAAGCCGACTGGCCTTTATAAGAAGTTTTGGTTGTGGACAAAGTTGCGTTTCCGGCTGTGATAAAACCATAATGAATTCTGAAACCAATGACTTCACCTGGATTGATATTATCAAATTGAGCCGAAAGCACAGAAAAAAAGAAAATCCCGACAAATAAAAAAATATTCTTCATTAATTGTTGTTTGTAAATATTCTATGACAAATTATTTGCCAAAATTAAAAAACAAAAACCCTTCTTGATGAAGGGTTTTGTAAATATATATTAAAATTACATAATATTTGTGCCGTCTGGGATGATCGCATTTTTCTTCACCACTACAATTCCTTCCTTCACAGAATGCGTATCGTAGTCTCCATCTGGATGGTGCTTACCACCAATGATCCTGACATTGTTGCCAATGTAACAGTTCTTGTCAAGAATCGCCTTGTCTATGTAGCAATACTTTCCGATCCCCATACTTGTGATTCCATTGGCCTCATTCTGTACAACTTGTTGCGCTGTCTGATAATAATCCGCTCCCATCACATATGAGTTGACGATCGTAGAACCACGATCGATCCTGGTCCTATTTCCGATGATGCAATTTTCCACTTTATCCGCCATAATGATACAACCATCTCCAATGATCGTTTTACTCACATATGACCCGTTAATCTTTGATGGAGGAAGCATCCTCGCTCTTGTATAAATAGGATTGGAACTGAACAAATTGAATTGCGGAAGATCCTGGGCAAGGTCAAGATTGGCCTCATAAAAAGATTCGATTGTACCGATATCTGTCCAATAACCATCATACTGATAACTCAAAACACTATAATTACCTATAGAAGCTGGGATGAAATCTTTACCAAAATCATCACCTTCATGCTCTGAGAACAATTTTCTCAAAACATTTTTGGTAAACACATAGATTCCCATGGATGCCAAATATTCTTTGCCTTTTGATCGGCTCTCATCACTCACTTCTGATTTCCAGTCATCCAAGATATCAAGTCCTGGTTTTTCTGTAAAAGAAGTGATATTGCCTTGTTCATCTGCTTTCATGATCCCAAATCCTGTGGCATCCTTTGCATTTACAGGAATCGTGGCTATGGTAATATCGCCGCCCTGCTCTTTATGAAAATCTATCATTTTCTGGAAATCCATCTGATAAAGCTGATCTCCTGAAAGGATGAGAATATATTCGTACTCATATTTCTCCAGATGTTTCATAGTCTGGCGAACTGCATCCGCCGTTCCCTGATACCAGTTTTCGTTCTCTACATTCTGTTCCGCGGCCAAAATATCTACAAATCCTTTGCTGAAAATATCAAAGTGATAAGAGTTTTTGATGTGTGAATTTAATGATGCTGAATTGAACTGGGTCAGTACTAAGATCCTATTAAGTCCCGAGTTGAGACAATTTGAAATCGGAATATCTACCAATCTGTATTTTCCCGCAATTGGAACTGCTGGTTTTGATCTTGTATTTGTCAATGGGAACAATCGGCTACCTCTACCGCCACCGAGCACAATGGAAATTACACTTTCTTTCATAGATGTGTTTGGTTATTTTAATAAGTTTATTATTTGACTAAAGTTAATAATTGTTTACCAATATTACGCCAATATGAATCGAAATTTATTAATAATTATAAAGATCCAAATAATTTTGCGCCGATTTTTCCCAGGAGAAATCAAATGACATATTATTATAGATCAAACCCTTCATCAGATCCTTTTGGCTGTAGATATGCAAAGCTCTTTTGATGGCATGTGCCGCATCTTCTGCACCAGCATTTGTAAAATTAAGTCCGCTTCCACCAGTCGAAATATCCTGAACAGTGTCTCGCAAACCGCCAGTATATCTCACGACTGGAATCGTCCCATATCTCATAGAGTACATTTGGTTCAGCCCGCAAGGCTCTACTCGGCTTGGCATCAAGAGAAAATCTGCAGAAGCATAGATCTGATGAGAAAGATATTCCTTATAACCAAGATCGATCGCAAAATTGACATTGAATTTATATTGCAATTCTTTCAGCTTATTTTCGATTTCCTGATTTCCTGAACCTAAAACGATGATATTCAAAGCGCCGTTGGTTTCCTGAATGCTTCTTTCCACAATCTCTGGCAACAGATCAGCGCCTTTCTCACCAGCAAATCTGCCTATAAATCCAAAAAGAGGAAGATTAGGATTAAGGCCATATTCTGCGCAGATCACTTTTTTATTTTCCCACTTTCCTTCTTCCGCGTAATCTTTGTTATAATTGAATTTTAGCATTTCATCGGTGTGAGGGTCCCAAACTTCCATATCGATTCCATTAATGATTCCGAAAGCTTTTTGACGTTCCTGATTCATCAATGGTTCGAGACCTTGAAAACTGTAGAACAATTCCTGCAAATAACCACCAGAAACCGCATTGAAAGCATTACAACTTTTGATCATCGCCGCCATTGGATTGATTCTTCCATTCCAGTCTAGAAGACCCGACCTCCAGCCATCAAAATGTGGAAGGAAGCTGGACATTTTCCAATCCATGCTTCCCTGATATTCACCATTGTGAATGGTTCCAATAGTTTTGACGCCTTTCAAAAAGCTAAATTCATAACAATTATCAATCATAAAGGGAACCAATCCAGTATGATAATCATGGCAATGAAAAACATCTGGACGGATCTGCATCGCACTCAGCCAATGCAAAACTGCGTGTTGAAACGCAATGAACTGCTGACTCTCATCCCAATAGCCATAAACACTTTCTCTATCCAATAGTCCCGGAATTTTAACCAAATAAAGGTCAAAACCGAGAGCATTGCTTTTCTCTTTGAAAACCTGAACCTGATACATATTAAAAGACTGATGGATAAAACCATCGAAGACCACTTCGAACTCGTGGTTATAGAAAAATGGTTTGTTGTACCAAGGCATGATGACACTTGCATCCAAGCCCATTTGGTTCTGATATTTAGGCAAAGCTCCTACTACATCTGCCAATCCACCAACTTTCGCCACTGGATAACATTCCATAGAAAGGTGAAATATTTTCATATTAATCTTCTTGATTATTTATTTTTTCTTTTTGATAAAATCTTTAATTGTACGGTTTGGCTTTACAATTTTAGTCTGTTTCAAAACCAAACCTGATAATGGCGGCAATCTTAAAATGATCGACTGTTCCCGATTGTCCCAACCTTCATCCAACTCCTGAGAAATGAGTGCTTCCACTCCGCTTCCGCTATATTTTGTATCATCAGAGTTGAGAATGACTTCCCACTTTGTATCGTCTTCTACGCCAACTCTGTAATCAAAACTGTTAGGTGTTAGATTCAGGACGGTCATTAGAACGTCTTTGTTTTCCTTACTTTTTCTTAGATAAATAAAGATTGAATTATCTGTATCATCTGCATTGACCCATTCGTAACCATTTGGCGAAAACTGCTGTTCGTAAAGAGCAGGATTTGATTTGTAAAGCAAATTGAGGTCTCTTACAAAATTCTGAAGATTCTTATGAATCGGATATTCCAGCAAATGCCAATCAAGAGATGTTGTAAAATTCCACTCGTTGGTTTGGGCGATCTCGTCACCCATAAATAATAATTTTGCGCCTGGATTTGTGAACATATAAACATACATCGCACGAAGATTAGCAAATTTCTGCCACTCATCGCCTGGCATTTTATAGATCAAACTACTTTTCCCATGAACAACCTCATCGTGGGAAAGTGGCATCATATAATTTTCGTTATACATGTACACACTTGTGAACGTAATTTTGTTGTGGTGATATTTTCTGGCGATTGAATCTTCCTTAAAATAATCCAGTGTGTCGTGCATCCAGCCCATCATCCATTTCATTCCGAAACCGATTCCGTCTTCGTGAACTGGTTTTGTGAGTCTTGGAAAATCGGAACTCTCTTCTGCAATCGTCTGCACATCAGGGAATTCGCCGTAAACCGCGATATTAAAATCCTGCAGGAACTGTTTTGCTTCCAGATTGACATTGGTTCCATAGATATTCGGTTCCCATTCACCTTCGTTTCTAGAATAATCGAGATGAAGCATGGATGTTACTGCATCGACACGAAGTCCGTCCGCATGATATCTGTCGAGCCAAAAAATGGCATTTGAAATTAAAAATGATTTGACTTCTGGTCTGCCATAATTGAAAATATAGGATTTCCAATCTGGGTGAAAACCTTTTCTCGGATCTTCGTGTTCATACAAAAATGACCCGTCAAAAAAGTGTAGACCGTTGGCATCACCTGGAAAATGCGAAGGCACCCAATCCAGAAAAACACCGATATTATTCTTATGAAGTTCGGAAATGAGATACATCAGATCTTGCGGTGAACCAAATCTGTTCGTTGCTGCGTAAAATCCAGTGATTTGATAACCCCAACTCGGGTCGTACGGATATTCCATCACGGGCATAAATTCTACATGCGTAAAATTCATGGCTTTGAGATATGGAACTAATTTATCTGCAATTTCGCCATAACTTAGATAGCGTTCTGGATTTCCCGGATCACGCATCCACGAACCCAGATGGACTTCGTAAACGGACATTGGAGATTCCAAACTGTTATGCTTTGCCCGGTTTTTCATCCAATCCTGATCCTGCCATTCGTACCACGTGGTACAAACCACTGAACCTGCTTGTAATGCATCTTCAAAACAAAGTGCATAAGGGTCAGCTTTTTCCAACAGAATCCCTGTGTTTGTTCTAATACCGTATTTGTAAACTTCCCCGAAATCAAGGCCTGGAATGAAACCTTCCCAAATGCCCGACTGGTCCCAACGTCCCGCCAATTTGTGTGAAAACGAATTCCATTGGTTAAAATTTCCAATCACGGAAACTTCCGTTGCTGTTGGTGCCCAAACTGAGAAATAAACGCCGAAAACGCCATCCACCTCAACTTTGTGAGAACCAAATTTTTCGTAGAGTCTGGTGTGTTTTCCCGAACGGAAAAGATAAATATCGAAGTCGGAAAATAGAGAGTAAGGCTGCACCTGCATAGATTATAATTGATAAATTATGAATGATAAATTATAAATGTCTTAAAAACCAATTTCTTAATTCTTTAAATCTTTCCAACTTCTATAACCGTTGTTTACAACATTACCAAGATAAAGAAATTAATCATTACATAACAAAAAAGATGCTGTTAATAAATCTTAAACTTATCTTTTGAAAAAAATAACGAAATAAGATCTAGTTGTTCTTATTTCGTTATTAAAAAACCAACTTCTTCAGAATCTAATTTTGAGAGCCTTTGAAAAAAAAAATCATAACTGGAATTGGTTTTGTAAAAAGAGATCTGAGCGTATTTTTTTTTATATTTAGACCATCAAAATCTAATGATAGAAATTAAATTTAAAAGAAGCGCTTTCACCACCAGCATCATTCTTTGTGTTGTTGCGATTCTTTTTTGTTCGTACTTGATTTACATCGGATACAATATTCCTGAGAAAATTGCAATGAGTTTGTTTCTTGTTGCTACTATTTTTGTCTTAATATTTCGATTAAAACAAACATATAAAATTTACAGCTCAGGAAATAAGACAGCTCTTAAAATTGATGAACTTGGCATTGTAAACAACACACAATCCAAAAGTTATTTCATCAGCTGGAATGAGATCAGCGCCTTTGAAGTTGGACATTTCAGAACCCGTGAAATCTACATCAAGCCAATATCAATAGATAACTATCCAAGGAAAAAATATTTTGGATTGTACTTCACTTCGAAGCCGGAATTATTATGGATCGACAGCGAGATGATTGACATCAAACGAGATGAATTGATCAACATTTTAAATAGCAAACTTCATAATTATAAAAATCAAAACAGATGAAAAAGTTATTGATAATCACATCGTTGCTCTTTGCAGGCATTTTTGTTTTGGGACAGGAAATACCGGTTCAAGACTTACCGAAAGCAACCAATTCCAACACAACAGATGTAGGGAAAATCGATAAAGAAGGCCTTAAAATTGGAGAATGGAAGACCTACTATGAGAATGGAAAAATACGAATGACAGGAAATTATCAAAAAGGAAAAAAGAATGGAATTTGGAAAATCTATTACGAAAATGGACAATTGTGGATAGAAGAAAACTTTGAAGATGGGAAAAATATTGGTCAGCGAAAAGACTATTATCAGGACGGAACCCCAAAGGCGATTGTCCATTACGAAAAATATGAAGAATCGGGAGAAAAAAAATACTTCCACGAAAATGGCAAATTATACTACGTTGGAAAAATGCTGGATGGAAAGGCAACTGGCGAATGGAAATATTATCATCAAAACGGACAATTGCGAAGCATTGGAATTGAAAATGACCTAAACAAAGTAGGCGAATGGAAATATTATCACGAAAATGGACATTTGGATGAAGCTCGATCTTACAATGAGAACGGAAAACCAACTGGTGAATGGAAATATTATGACACGCAAGGCAAACTCATCAAAACAAAAAAATATTAAAAGAACAACCATTTAAATATCTTAATAGGCATCCAATGATTACTGGTGAAAAATTTGGTTTCCTTTCCTACAAATAAAATTAAAAATCAATGATGAATAGGAATAATGAATGGCTCGAAGAATCAAAAAAAGCCACCGAGAATTTCACGTCAAGGTATCTTATGCCTATTTTATATGTGATATTTTTTCTGACGAGTCCCCTATTTGTAATCATTGCGACCATTGTTCTGACACCGATTTTTTGTTTAATTATTTACAGACAGATCAGAATCAATAAAAGGTTTTTCCTCGTTTCTTTTGGTACTTTTTTGATAATGTCTTTGATTCTGTCGCTTTCGCCAAGACTTCAATTTGAAAGTTTCAAATTTTTTCATCCCAACTGGCAAGAAGTTGATGGCAAAATAACAAGCTACAAAACAGACTGGACGCCCACAACCAAACACTCAGCTTCTTCCGCAACCGCTATTATCAGCTACACTTACAAGGTGGCCGGAAAGAAATATGAATATTACACCAGAGACGCAATCGCCCACTATTCGAACCAGATTTGGAATACCGAAAGCAATAAAAACGACTATGTAAATCTGCTGGAAAAAGCATTGCAAAAACACATCAAGAACAAAGAGTACAGAATCTTGGTAAAGGATAAAAGCCGGAGCAAATTATTCATCCCGCTGGATTATTTTGCAACGGAATATTCTTTTAATTTTCAATTTCTCATCATCATTCTAAAATTTTTGTCTTTTTTAGCAATAATTATTTTCTTGCCAAGTTTGTTTAGTTTTTTTGAAGGACTTTCGAAAAGATAAACCTGCGAAAATAATGGTAATAGAATTACTATCTTAATTGCCGAAAAATAAGGTTGACGTTCTTCGAATATTACTACAACTTACGCTATCATTCTTGGAAAGAATTTTGCTGTTCTTTCCCAAAACGACAGTTATGAGAATTCTCTGTTTTTCAATTCTTCTTTTAGCACTCACTTCTTGTGCGACGAAAAAGTACACCAAAGCCAACCTACTTCCCGAAGGCATAAAATCCGCGACGGAAGAAGTCTATGACGTTTCAAATGGTCAAAGAAAACTTCTTCATAAAAAGGAAATGGTCTTCACAAAAAATGGCCGAATCAAATCTTCAAAAACTATTGATTCCAATGGAAACCTTCTGCAAACGACTGAAAAGAAACTTTGGTTCACGGTAGAAAGATACCTGGATAAAGATTCCTATTACTGCAAAACCCGATGGAAGCCAGATCAGCGGGAACGCATCAGTTGCTACACGCAAAAACAATACAAACAAAACGAAAGCATCTATCATTACAACAAAAATGGAAGCATCGACAAAATAGTTGACAATTTCGAGGCATTCCACACGCGTCAATTTCACTACGCTAATAATGAACTTTCCAAGATTGTTGTAACCGGAAAAGACAATCAGAAGATTGATGAATTATCAATAGAATGTTTATCAAAAGATGAAAAAGGTACTTGCCTGAAACAAATGAGAACTTCTACCCAAACAAATAAAAAGGAAGAGATTTTAATTGATCCGGAATATGATCAATTATCCTTTTAAAATTTAAACAAACTCTTGATGAAAGCTTTATTCAAAAACTTGTCTAATGGATAGATTTTCAGAAAGTAGTTTCCAATGAAGAGCAAAATCAAAACAACGCTCGGCTTGTAAAAGAGATTCAAAATATTGAGTTCGAAATCTGGCAAAAGAATCGCCACATTGATTGACAGAAATCCTAAAATCAAAGCATACATCATCTCGATTCCCAATGGAAAAACCTTAAATTTGATGTAATTGAAAACGATTTTGATAATATTGAACAAAGACAAAGAAATCGCATAAGCAACGGCAATTCCGAGGATTCCCAAATTTGTGTAAGTCAGGAAAATCATATTCAGGCTAATCGTGAGAACCGCTAAGATCAGCATCACGACAATATTGAATTTGTAAAATTTGGACAAAGAAATAATATGCCCGTTAAAACCCGTTGCCAAGTCAAACAACATTGCAAACCCAAGAATCCAAAGAACCGGCTCAGCTGAACGCAGATCCTCGCCATTCTTCATAAAATCTGCCAAATACGGAAATCCAACTACGATACAACAGAACAAAACCAGGCCTAAAAAAAACAAACTGAGCGAAGTTTTTTTATGAAATCTGTCCAGCTCATCGAAATCTCCATTTGCAAGAACTTTGTTGATGATGGGTGCAGAAATATTGAAAAGTCCCATCTGCGGAACGACTATAATGGAGATGATTGAAAAAATATTGCTGTAAATCCCGTTTTCCTCAAAACTGATATATTCGCCAATCATAAAATTATCAATTCTGATGGCGATATAATTTCCGATATTCCCCAGAAATCCAAACAAACTATAAGTTAAAATCTCACTGTAAAATCTGTCTTTTTTGAAATAACCCAAGTTAAAATCCGGTTTGATCTTCTCCAATCGATTGGTGTAAAATCCGTATCCGAGTAACGAAATCACAAACATCATAAAGAAAAATCCATAAGCCGATTTTTCCGCGAATCCCATAAAAAAGAAAAGACAAAATGCGCCAAGATTCGCAATCTTCGGAACAAAATTTTCGAAGATATTCGGAACAACAATTCTTTTGTAATTGGTCAAAAATTTATTAAAAACCGAGGACAGCGCCAAAACCAAAACCAATGGTAAAATCAAGCGTTTCATCTCCCAAAGTCGACTTTCCTTTAGACTTGGAAAGAGATAATTTAGCAAAAAATAAGCACCGATAAAAACAGCAAAATTGATGAAAATCGCCAGCAAACTGAGCGACAACATATTGTGGTGTTTCCCATCAGCATTCACTTTGCTGAAGAATTTGACATTGGAAAAACTCAATCCAAAAACCACGATTGGAACTATCATTTCTGCAGTTGGCAAAATATAACGGAGCTTTCCATAAAACTCCATATCATAGGGAAAAATGAAAATCGCCGAAAAAGTCCCCAGCAGAAAACCGAGATAACCAATGATCGAATATTTTATACCTTGTCTTGCAACGACACTCATTTGTTATAATTGATGGTTGATAAATGATGATTGATTGTCAGTTTGAGGTTCTTGAAGATTTGGTAAAAATATAATATTATTGATGTAATCATTGTAGTTCTTCACATTGTCTGGGTTTTGCAGAATCAAGAATTCTTCTGTCAAAATTTTTGGTTGCAAAGTTTCTCTATCCAAATAATTGACAGAATAACCCCAATCTGCAACTTCTGAAATCAAAGTCCAAAGATTTTCCTTGTGATGACGTTGTTCCATCTCGACCATCAAAATTGGCCTGAATTTCTGAATCGTTTTTTTTGCGCCTCGTAAAGTCTGCATCTCATTTCCCTCAACATCGATTTTGATGAAATCGAGTTTTCGAAACTTCAAATCTAAATCATCCAAAGGCTTCACCTCCACTTTTTGAAGAATGGTTTTTTCCTCATTTTTTTCTTTGATAGAAGTCTGCAAAGTGCCTCTCGTATGGACTTTTTCACCATTAATAACAGGAATTTTGAATTCGGCGAATGTTGAAATATCAGACAATGCAACAGAAGACAAATTGACTTTCGGGAACAATCTTCCAAGTCTTTTGAACAACTGTGGATTTGGTTCGAAAGCATAAATATTTTCAGATTTCAAGTGGTTTTCCAAAGTGAAAATATACGCCCCAACGTTGGCTCCAACATCCATAAAAACAGCATCTTTGGACAGAATATTTTTAATCCAAAGAAACTCAGGTTCTACTTTTCTTTCCAACAGATTGTGAACATCCAGACCTTTCAGTTTTTTGAAAAATCGGCTTTTGTAGAAAGATGGAGAAATGTATTGTAAATTCTCAGCAAGCTTACTGTAAACGCTCATAAATGTTGGTTCGTAAAGAAATGAACGGCAAAGAAAAGGGATTTATTTTACAAATCATAAAATTTTGTTAAAATAAAAGGTTTTTAAACACAAAGTTCATAAAGAATTTTACAATTGCTGAAAATATTTTAAGGCTCACAAAGGCGCTTTGGCGCAGCAAAGATTTATTTGAAAAAGTTATTTTTTGCAATATAATCTTTACTGATTTTCAAGCTTTCAAACATATCTTTATCGCTGGAATCTTGTTCTACAAACCAATGTTTCAGGCCAGCTTTTTCTCGCGCTTCGAAAATAGTTTTGAAATCAATTGCTCCATTTCCTATTTCTGCAAAATCTTTGGTTCCGGCTTTCATATCCTTCACGTGCCACAGCGGAAATCTTTTTGGATATTTTTCAAAATATGTGAGCGGATTCAAGCCTGCTTTCGTAATCCAATAAAGGTCGAGTTCCATTTTGACCAAATCAGGAGAAGTATTATTTAAAATGAAATCATAAACAGTTATTTCATCAAACTTTTCAAATTCAAAATCGTGGTTGTGATACGCAAAATCGATTCCTGCTTTCTTGGTTATTTCGCCAGATTGATCAAGCAATTCGGGAAGTTTTTTGTAATGTTCCAAAGTCCTTTCTTCCTCAAAAAGATAAGAGCAAACCATATATTTTGAACCAATGAAATGCAAATCTTCCACAGATCTTTCCCAATTGTTGAGCAAAGTTCCCTTGGTATTATGAACAATTCCCGTAGTGTGATGCGAACTGATAACTTCCAAACCGGTATTCTTGAGAATAGATTGAAATTCCGTTCTGGATTTTCCGAAGAAAGTTCCATCGTAACCATAAATTTCAATTTGGTTAAATCCCAATTCAGCTAACTTTTCCAATGCTTTTTCCAAGTTCTTAGAAATTGCGTCCCGAATCGTGTACAACTGAATAGCTAAAGGTTTTCTACTGTTCATCATGTTTGAAGTGCCACAAGCGTATAATCCTAAAAATCCCAATGAAGATAGGGCGATAAAATCTTTTCGGTTCATGTTCGGTTTTAAAATTTGATTAAAGGTATTTATATTTATTGGGATATTAATCAATCGATAATGCTGACATTAAAATCATCCTGATAGACAGATTTATAAAAAACCACATTACAAATCCCCAAACTTGTTTTAAATTTGATCTTTAAATTGTTTTTAAAAAAATTAAATTAATTTTATGAAATACTTACTCATTATTATGTTTTCACTTTTCGGATTTTCAAAAAACAAAGCGCAGGCAAAATCGATCCACAGTTTCAAAGTAGAAGCTCTTGATGGTTCAACGATTGACTTTTCAAAGTTCCAAGGTAAAAAGATATTGGTTGTAAACACCGCTTCGGAATGTGGTTTCACACCTCAATATGCTGACCTGGAGAAACTTTACGAGCAGTACAAAGACAAATTGGTTGTCATTGGTTTCCCTGCAAATAACTTTGGAGGACAGGAACCGGGTGCTAACCATGAGATTGCGACGTTCTGTCAAAGAAATTATGGCGTTCAATTTCCGATGGCAGCGAAGGTTTCTGTAAAAGGAGACGACATTGCACCGATTTACAAATTTCTTACCGACAAGAAAGAAAATGGTGTAAAAAACACAAAGATCCTTTGGAACTTCACCAAGATATTGCTTGATGAAAAAGGAAATGTGATCGACAGTTTTATTAGTTCTACGAATCCTACAAGCGATAGTATTACGAAATATCTTAAATAGATGGAAGTCGGACGATGGAAGTCAGAAGTCAAAAAAAAAGCGTTCAATAATTTGAACGCTTTCTTTTTTTATTTATCTATTCTTAAAAACTTTCCGTTTTTATCGAATTCAAGATCGATGTCATTCATAAGGTCAACCTTGATTTTGTTACTTTCCTTATCAATTGATTCTAACTTTACACCTTTATAGTTCTTAGCCAGGTAAGTCTTGATACTTCCAGGAATCAATGCAGAAGGCACACCTTGCTTATCACTGATCTCTTCCCAATTTCCGTTTTTATCGAAGTCGACTTCTGCGCCGTTACTTAGCTTCACCTCATATTTTTTACCAACAACTGTATTTTTTGCTTCGTATTTTGCAATGGTTGCTTTTGGATAATATTTTGCGAGAAAACTTTTGACATTTGCTGGCATTGTCTGAAAAACTTTAGAAACATTCACAGAGATAACTTCTGGATTCAAACGGATTTCATTCTTTTCAGTAGCCTGCAAAAACATACTTCCTGCAAAGAACATTACTAAACTTAGTTTATCTAATTTCATAATTAATTATTATTTTTGAAATTTACTAAATTATTACCAATCAAAAAAGCGACCAAAATAGCCGCTTTTATTATTTGAAATCTAACCAGATTTATACGAACGGCAACTTCACCACTTTCGCAGGAATGTCTTTATTTCTAATTCTAATGAAAATCTCAGAATCTAATTTGAAGTTCGGTTTATCAACGTAAGCCAATCCTATTCCCACTTTTTTCATTGGTGACATTGTTCCGGAGGTTACTTTTCCGATGATTTTTCCTTCTGCATCTACCACTTCATAATCGTGTCTTGGAATTGCTTTTTCGAGCATTTCGAAACCAACTAATTTTTTAGTGATTCCTTCAGCTTTTTGATTTTCCAAGAATGCTTTATTCACAAAATCTTTATCAAATTTCGTAATCCAACCTAATCCAGCTTCAAGTGGCGACGTTGTATCGTTGATGTCGTTTCCATATAGACAGAATCCTTTTTCCAACCTCAAAGTGTCTCTGGAAGCCAATCCGCAAGGAATCAATCCAAAATCTGTTCCAGCTTCTGTCAATGCATCCCAGATTTGCTCCGCGTTGTCATTACTAAAATAAATCTCGAAACCGCCACTTCCCGTGTAACCTGTATTTGAAATGATGACATCCGAAAATCCAGCCACAGAACCAACTGTGAAATGATAATATGGAATGGTTGACAAATCTGTTTCGGTCAGTTTTTGAAGAATCTCAGTCGCTTTTGGACCTTGGATGGCAATCAATGACATTTCGTCTGAAGCATTGGTCATTTTTGCTCCGAATTTCTCATTGTATTTCGCGATGTGATTCCAGTCTTTATCGATGTTTGAAGCATTTACGACTACGAAATATTTTTCATCCTCCATTTTGTAAACAATAAGGTCATCTACAATGCCGCCAGTTTCGTTTGGCAAGCAAGAATATTGTGCTTTTCCGTTTTCAAGCGTAGCAACATTGTTGGAAGTCACAAATTGCAAAAGGTCTTTCGCAGATGGACCTTCTATGAAAAATTGTCCCATATGAGACACATCAAACATTCCCGCTTTTTCGCGGACAGCAAAATGCTCTTCATTGATTCCAGCATATTGAACAGGCATTTCGAAGCCTGCAAAAGGAACAATCTTCGCTCCCAAAGAAACGTGTTTATAGTATAAAGCGGTCTTTTTCATTTTATTAAAGAGATTTATTTTGTTGCGGACAAATCTAAAAATTAATTATGAGTTTTTGGTTATGAATGATAAGTTACATTTCCAAATTAATATCATTTTTAAATTAAGACATTAATGTTAACTTTGCGACTCAAAACAAAAACTATGAGTGATACAATCGTTTGCCCAAAATGCCAATCCGAATTTACCTACGAACAAGACAACCTTCAGGTTTGTTCCCAATGTTTCTACGAATGGGATCCAGCGGAAGTTTCTACGGAAGGTAAAATTTTCGATTCTCTTGGGAAGGAATTGCAAAACGGAGATTCTGTAATCGTTATCAAAGATCTTCCTGTCAAAGGTGCTCCGAAAGATATCAAGGCTGGAACGAAAGTGAAAAACATCAGATTGAGACCAGAAAGTGACCACAATATCGATTGTAAAATTGATGGTTTTGGGTCAATGGCTTTGAAGTCTGAGTTTGTGAGAAAAGCTTAGTAAAATAAAGATAAAAAACACTTCGACTCCGCTCAGTGCGACAAGTTTAATACTAGATGTCAGGCTGAGCGGAGTCGAAGCCTTTTAGATATTAAACAAAAAAAAGGAAAAATTTGGCAGGGTTGACTTTCAAAGACTTTGATTGCTTGCGCTAATTTCAGTCCTTAGGGGCAGAAAGAGAATTAACCAAAAATTTCCTGATGTATTTTCGTTTAGCAAAATTAGAAATTATTTTTAATTCAACAAACTGAAAATCTATAAGTTATCCATATTTTATCCACAATTCTTAAATTCTAAAATTTTTAAAATTGTAGATTGACTATCCCCTCCAGAAATTCATCTGTATAAATAATGATTGATTTATCATTAATCAATAATTTATTTCGGTAATGAGAACCCGCAAAACGACTATCCGAAACGGTTGCCTCTACTCCACTTGCAACAATTTTGATTTGATGCGGAAAGTAATTGGTTTTCTTTAAATTTAATTGAGATTTTTCTGCTTCGGTGAAAATATTGACCTCGCCAAGAAGCCTTGCAACGTAATCATTGTAAGGATTTTCGTAAGTTTCCCTAGGAGAATCATTTTGAATCAATCTTCCCTGTTGCAAAACCACGATCTTGTCTGCCCAAGGTAGAACTTCCTCCAAATTGTGTGTTGAAATGATTAAACTGAGATTATTTTCTTTGACATAATTAAAAAGTTTTTCCCTCAACTCAAACTTTCTAGAAAAATCCAGGTTGCTGAAAGGCTCATCTAACAAAAGCATTTTCGGAAGAACTGCCAAAGCCCTTGCAATCGCAACTCTTTGCTGTTGACCGCCACTCAGATTCTTTGGAATCACTCTCGCAAACTCCGTCAAACCGACAACATCCAACAATTCTTCAACTTTTTCTTTTTTCTCTTTGAGATTAATATTAGAAATGAATTTCCCAACGTTGTCATAAACTGTTCCGTACGGCATCAAATCGTAGTTTTGCGCTACAAATTTCATTTGAGATTCACCGGGAACAAGATTACCTTTTGGTCCGAAAAGTTTTTCGCCTTCAAACAAAATTTCGCCACCTTGCCAATCTATCAAACCATAGATCAAACTGAGTAAAGTTGATTTCCCACAACCACTTTCGCCGACTAAAGCGATGATCTGGCCTTCATCTACATTCAGATTAAGATTTTGAAACAATGGTTTATCGTTCTGATAATTGAAATACAGGTTTTTAACTTCTAACAACATCTTGCAAAATTAGTGGTTGAAATAATAATAATTTTATTATTTTAGCAAAAACACAAATTTAGTTATAATTTAAAAATTTCTTTATGAAAAAGACCACTTTAATCTCCGCTATTTTATTGATCTCCGCTTCGGTTTTCATCATTTCTTGTGGAAAAGACAAACCAGTTACCAGCGAATCCAACGAAGTTCTGACAACATCGGACGGACAGATTTATGTTGTAGACACATTGAACAGCAAAGCGGAATGGAAAGGTTTCAAAGTTGTAAAGTCTGATAATACCAGCCATATCGGCGGTCTAAAATTTGAAAGTGGCGAGGTGACCGTAAAAGATAAAAAACTGGAAAGTGGCCAGTTCGTAATCGATATGACCTCTCTTTCCAATGAAGATCTGAAAGATGCAGAATCCAATGGCAAACTTTTAGGTCATTTGAAAAGTGCCGATTTCTTCGACACCGCAAAATTCCCAACTGCTTCCTACGAGATCACAAAAGTGATTGAAGCTCCCGCAGGAAGCGATTATAACACCGTCCTCGATGGAAATCTGACTTTGAAGGGCATCACAAAACCTTTTACCTTCAACGCTAACGTAAAAGTTGCAGAGGGAGAATTGACCATCGCTACAGAACCAAAAGACATCAACAGAGATGAGTTCGGCATCAAGTTCCAAATGCCTGCTGCTGAAGGTCTGATCAAAAATGAGATCAATATCCAAGTTAAAATAAAAGCGATAGAAAAGAAATAATTTGAGGAAATAAGAGACAAGACTTAAGAATCAAGATCAAAAATTGAAATCTGCTTTATGAAAAGGCAGATTTTTTTATTTTAAAATCGTATTTTTGCAATCTATATTTTATATATAACAATGCTAGAGAAAATTGATGACCTATTGGTAGAAGTGCAGAATTTCCAATCTTCCACCAAAGATGAGATAGAACAGTTCCGATTAAAATTCAATGGAAAAAAAGGGATCATGAATGATTTCTATGATTCTTTGAAGCAGATTCCTAATGAGCAAAAGAAAGATTTTGGACAGAAGATCAACATCTTGCGAAACGCTGTGAATGATAAGCTTGAAGATTTAAAATCATCTTCGGAAAGTAAGATTATTCTTGAAAAAGAAGATCTTACAAGACCTGCTTTTCCTTTGGAATTGGGTTCTCGTCACCCAATCAATTTGGTTAAAAACAGAATCATTGAGATCTTCAAATCTATCGGTTTTGCAGTAGCAGACGGACCTGAGATCGAAGATGACTGGCATAACTTCACCGCATTGAATCTTCCAGAATATCATCCGGCGAGAGATATGCAGGACACGTTTTTCATTGAGCAAGATCCTGATGTTTTATTAAGGACTCATACTTCGTCTGTTCAGATCCGTTATATGGAAGAGAACGAACCGCCGATGAGAATTTTGGCGCCAGGAAGGGTTTTCAGAAATGAAGCTGTTTCTTCCCGTTCGCATTGTATTTTCCACCAGATAGAAGGACTTTATATTGATGAGAATGTAAGTTTTGCAGACCTTAAACAAACGATTCAATTTTTCACGACGGAACTTTTTGGAAAGTCGAAGATCAGAATGAGACCTTCCTATTTCCCTTTCACAGAGCCAAGTGCAGAAGTAGACGTTTATTGGGGATTGAACTCTGAGACCGATTATAGGATCACGAAAGGAACTGGTTGGCTGGAGATCATGGGTTGTGGAATGGTCGATCCGGCGGTTCTTAAAAACGTGAACATCGATCCAGATAAATTCTCAGGCTATGCTTTTGGAATGGGAATAGAGAGAATCGTCATGTTGCTTTATCAAATGAGCGACATCCGAATGTTCTTCGAAAATGACGTGAGAATGTTGGAACAATTTAAGAGTTTATAGTCACTCTATTAAATATATTAAAATCCTGTGAAAATCCAATTCACAGGATTTTTTTTCATACTTTTATAATATATCATCTGCTAAATCACATTTTATACTCAAATACTTATCAAAAAATTTAGCCGATAAATCAATATCTTTATGATATTGCTTATTTTTGCATTTTATAAATATTATTTAAATAATGCTTATATTCAAAAAAACAAAACCGACCACAAATGACCTCTAATAAAGACCTTTCTAAATCATCAAACTTTAAATTCAGAAAAATAGTTCATTACTCACTTATCATTTGTATTCTTTTGATACAGTTGATCATCGCAGGGTATTTTTATAACGAATTTGTAAACAGAAAAAATCTGACCTTCATTGAAAACCAATTGAAAGATGTCCGTTCTTTGGAAGATCTGACAGATAATTCCCGAAAGGAGCTTATCAATTCTCAGGATTATTTTCAAAAATATCTGATCACTGACGACAAAAAATTCTTGAATTCCTATTTCCAATCCGTCAACAGACTTAGTCAAAACCTAGATAGCATCAATCAATTCAAGGATAAAAATCCGAGATTGCGAAAAATTGTTTCCAGAAAGCAAGAAGACACCATTGAATTAAGAAAATTAAAACTTCTCGTAGATTCCAGCTTTCAATTTTCTACAAAATCGAATTTTAAAATGCAAGATGAATTACCACAATTCAAAAAGATGGATTTTAATTACAATTTCGAGAAATTTGACATTCAGCAGCAAACCTATGCAGATACCATTGAGAAAAAAGGTCTATTTGGAAGGCTTGGTGACGCCATTGCAGGAAAAGTGAATGTGCAGAAAGAAAGCACCGTGATCACCTTGAAAAATGGACAAACTACGGACGCTTCCAAAATGAAATCGGAACTGGACAGTCTCATGAGATCGATCAACAATCATTACTCTAAAGAGGTACAAAAGATACAGGTCAACGTTACCAAGAACAAGGATAACAACGGAAAGTTCTACAAAACCTTCAATAACATGCTGATTTACAGCAATGATCTGATGAATATCTACGAATTTGCAATAAGAGACTCCAAGTTCGAATTGGAAAAAGAACTGGCGACTCAGAATTCTGCAAGCAACAAGATCAGAATGTATCTGGTTTTGGGATCCATGGTTTTGATGTTTATTGTTTCGATACTCATCATGTACTTGACACGGATGGCATTTATCTATGAAAAAAGATTGAACTCTGCCAATCAACAAATCAAAGAGAATCTCAATTTCAAAAATAGGATATTGGGAATGCTGAGCCATGAATTGAGGTCACCACTTAAGATCATTGGTATTTTCATCAAAAGGATCCATAAGAAAACCGAGGACGAAACGGTAAAAGAATATCTGAAATCGATCAGTTTTACGAATGATACTTTACTGATGCAGGCCAATCAGATCTTGGAATACACAAAGAATCAACAAGTGCAAAACAAGTTGATTCCTGTCACATTCAATCTTAATAATGAGATCACCTCTATACTAACCGCAATCGAACCTTACATAGAAACGAGAAATAATAAATTTGTCATTAATAAAGATATTGATCCTGATATTGTTGTGCACTCTGACAATACGAAGATCAACCAGATCTTTATGAATATTCTTGGGAATGCCAATAAGTTTACGGAGAACGGCCAGATCACAGTGAACACTTCTGCAAAATATCTGGATGAAAAAACGGTAACTTTGACAACAGAGATCGTCGACACTGGTGCGGGAATTTCAAGATCCGATCTGGAGAAGATCTTCGAACCGTATTATCAAGGTGTATTGTCAGAAGATGTAGAAAATCTGGGTGCAGGTCTGGGATTGAGTTTGTGTAAGGAGATCGTAGAACTTTATTCCGGAAAAATTTCGGTAGACAGCGAACTGAATGAAGGTACAACGGTAACCTTCTCTATCAATTTGAATATTAATAAATGAATCAATTAGATAAATCGATCACTTTTCTATTGGCAGATGACCACAGTCTTATCAGACAAGGAATCGTATTCATGTTAGAGGAAATGGAATTGGACTTTGATGTACACCATGCTTCCACCTTGCAAAAAGCCCTGGAATCTATCAAAGCCAACCCTATTGATATCGCCATCATCGATGCCCATTTTCCTGATGGAAACAGCTTGTCTATCCTATCTGAAATTAAAAACATCCGACCTGAAACCAAGATCCTGATATTCTCTGGAATTGATGAGAACACACAGTCTCTTAAATTCATCAACGCTGGAGCAAACGGATTCTTAAGCAAACTGAGCGAAGAAGAGGACGTGAAAAAAGCCATCTTTGAGATCATCCAGAAGGGCGAGTACATCTCACCTACCACACAGGCACTGCTAATGAGTTCTTTACGCAACAAAAACTTGATCAATCCTTTACATTCACTTACGGAAAGGGAATTGCAGATTGCAGAAATGTATGCAGAAGGTTTGGGAAATCTAGAGATCGCCAACAAGCTGGACATCAAACAAAACACCGTGAGTACGCTCAAGAAAAGAATATTTGATAAGCTGGGAGTCGATAATTTTGTAGAACTTATTGAACTGATGAAAGATCACCATTAATCACTCTATTCATTTTTCACAAATAATCTGAGACCTATTTTTCGAAAGAGGTCTTTTTTGTAGATAAATATCTACAAGCTCATCGATATACATCTAAGCTATTTATGACATTCCTATTCGAGATGTTGGTATTTTTGTACCAAGATAATCGACAATAAAAACACAAATGAAAATTGGATTCTGAAAACACAAATGATGAGACCACAATTGTTGACGATTCTGAAAGCAAATGATGAACAAGGATTGCATCACAACATTGAAAAATATTGTAAGTGATTCTAAAAAGGGCAAAAACACAAATTAAAAAGCCTACACAAATGATGGACAAGGATCACACCACGACATTAAAAAATATTGTACGTGATTCTAAAAAGGGCAAAAACACAAATTAAAAAAGCCTAAAACAAATGATGAAAATAAGTATCAGATTTTACAGAGTCTTTCGGCTCTGTAAAAGATACTTACAAAAACGAAACACAAAGATTCTGAAAATACAAAGATGATTTTAAGACACAAATGATGACTTTTTTATGATCATAATTACAGAGCCGAAAGATCTGTAATTATGATCTTTTTAGTAAAAAACAAAGGTCACGATTTGAACAATATTCCGAAAAAGGCGATCAATACGATCAATTTAAAAATATTGAATAAAAAATCATTAATTTTTAACCACAAATCATTTTAATTGTTTACATTTATATAACACAAATGAACAATGAAAATCAATAATAAAAAAGAGATCGCAATTGCGATGTATGGATTCTTCCTACTTATTTTAGTAGACCTCGTATTTCTTGTATTCGCAAAAAAGATATTTGTGATATCCAATTTGTACCTGTACGGTTCTTTTTTTACACTTTTACTTTTTTGCATCTGGAAAATTGTTACACTCAAGATTTTCTCTTTGGAGGTTTCGGAGCATATTTTCTCCATCAAGTACACACATCCTCTTGTTAAAAGTAGACAGCCTGCATTAGAAGTGCCATTGCAAAAAGTCATTTCTGTAAAAACAGAAAAAGGTGTCATGAATTACATCATGGTCATCGGAATCAATTCGAGAAGGGGAATCAGAAACTTCTATTACAGGCTTGGCAGACTTCCTGAAAATCAAAATGACAAGTTCCAAAAAATATCAGAATTCATTGCGTCCGCACGCACGCAACCAGAAGTAGCATAACCATTTACCTAATATTAAAACATCAATTTATCCATAAGGAACTTAACCTTTCCTGATCCTGTGAAAAAGATTCGCAGGATTTTTTTGTTTAAAAACCATACTCAAGCGAAAATATCCTACATCAATTTCCATAGCATTCTGTTTGTCTAATTTTGAAAAATAAATAATTGCTAACTTTAAAAATAAAATTACATATGAAAACAGAATTCGAAGCAGTACCGCTTACAAAGAATGAATCCAAAAAACGTTTCGAAATAGAAGTTGACGGATATTTTGCTTTTATCAATTATGGCGAAACCGATAACCAAATTGCATTGGTCCATACAGAAGCTGATCCAGAATTGGCAGGAACTGGTGCCGCAGCAGCCGTCGTAGAAAAAACCTTGGAGTTCATCAAAGAAAGTGGCAAAAAACTATTACCGTTTTGTCCGTACGTATTTGCATTCATCAAGAAACATCCAGAATGGAAAATCATTGTTGATGAAAAATTTGCTGCTTACGATAAACTTTAAAATTAGAACCTATGAAAATATTTGCATTTGCAGGAAGTAACTCTTCCACTTCTATTAATAAAGAGTTGGTAAAATTCGTACTCAAACGTTTTCCGAACGAAGAAATCAATCTGATCGACCTCAATGATTATCTGATGCCTGTTTTCTCTGTCGATCTTGAGAAGAAAGGCTTTCCAGAGGAAGCACATAAGTTTCTAAAAAACATAGCAGAATCTGATGTCATCATCTGTTCTTTGGCAGAAAACAACCGTTCGTACAGCGCGGCTTTCAAAAATATCTTTGACTGGGCTTCCAGGATCAATGTGAAAGTTTTCCAGGACAAACCAATGTTTCTGATGACGACTTCACCAGGCGGTTATGGCGGAGGAAATGTGATGGCAGAAGCTTCAAAATTCTTTCCACAATTCGGAGCAGATATCAAGGAAACTTTTTCTTTGCCTAAGTTTTACGAAAATTTTGACCTGGAAAATGGCATCGTAGAACCGGAATTACTAAGTACAATTGAGTCAAAAATTGAAAACTTCAAAGATCAGATCTAATGGACACACACGAATATAACGCTGACGAAATAACCGTTCTTTGGAAACCAAAAGTATGCATCCATGCAGGTGTTTGCGTAAAAATGCTTCCAAAAGTTTACAATCCAAAAGACAGACCTTGGATAAAAACAGAAAATGCGACCGCAGAAGAACTCAAAGATCAAATTACGAAGTGCCCATCAGGCGCTTTGAGCTATAAATTAAATTCATAAAAATGGGTGTGAAAGTAAAAGCGACCTTAGGGACAGAAAAGTATTATACAGAAGTTATCGCCGGAGAAAATACATTGATAACGGATGAACCTGTTGACAAAGGTGGAGGAAATAAAGGCTTCAATCCTTTTGAGATCCTTGCAACCTCGCTCGCAAGCTGTACTGCAGCAACACTACGAATGTACATCGACAGAAAAGGCTGGGACATCCCGACCATCAATGTGGAAGTGGATCTGGAAAATTTTCCCCAAACTAGAACGGCTCAGTTTTGTAGGATCATCGATTTTGGAGCCACAGAAGTTAGCGAAGAGATCAAAGACAGACTTTTCAAAATTGCAGACGCCTGTCCCGTCCATAAAATATTGACAAATAATATCGAAATTTTAACTAAAATCTAAATAAAAATGCTGGAGATAAAACAAAATAACAAAGAGACAAAAGGTGAATTCGTAGCATTCTTTGACGGAAAACAAGCTGGGTTAATGACTTACTCTTGGGCTGGCGCAGACAAATTCATCATCGATCACACAGAAGTAGAACCGGCTTACAATGGTAAAGGTATCGGAAAGGAATTGGTCTACAAAGCTGTTGAATTTGCGAGAGAAAATAACTTGAAGATCATTCCACTTTGTCCTTTTGCAACTGCAACATTTAAAAAGAATGAAAAGATCAGAGACGTATTGTAATGATGAATTATAAGTAATAAATGATAATATAAATCCATTTCAAATTTTCTAAAAATGGATTTATTTTTTTAATATCAACTGAATATGCAGCCCGACTTATCTCATCTTTTCTATTTTTTTATTTGAATCGATGAACCACTTCTTTAGATTTGAGTGGAGCTCTTTTTTTGCGGCTGGAATGCTAAGGCAAAAAAAGCGGGAACGGAAGGCAGAAAAGCTGCCCAAATTATTTAAAACCAATTCTTAACTCTGTTATAATCCAGGAAATAAGTAATCCTTAAAGAAAAATTGTTGATCATCGGTGCATCAAAAAGTTCATTGAAATTATTTTTGAATCGCATTCTTGAAACTTCAAGATAGTTGCTGGTTGCATTTCTGTACAGCAAAGTTAGTTGACTGCCCGGCGCAAACCACCACGAATAGCGCAGATCCACATTCCAGGAGTTGTAGGTCCTAGCGAGATTTGGGTTATAAACTGTATTTTCATTCAGCCCTCCATCATTTTCCAACGTGTAAAATTGTTTGTACGTAACATCAGAAAAATAGTGGCGGAAAGCGAGGGACACAGACATTTTTTCATTGAAGGTATATTGTCCGGTCAAGGAGTTTTCATAGGTGCTTCTCTGACGTCTTCCCATATAAATTTGATTGTCCTCTTTTCCTGCAAACCCAACTTCGTTATTGCTAAAAATAGGATTGAATTTCCATATCAAATTGAGCTGATCCGAAGCTCTGTAACGGAGATATAATGAAGGAATCACAAGATTTCGACCTTTCTGGTCATAGGCGTAATAATCAATAGAAACATTGTACTGAAGTTTTTTTCGACTGTCACTTTCGAAGAATAACCAACTGTCAAAATAGCCGGGGACCTTCAAATATCTACCAAAAGTTCTTGCCTCGTAGATGTCTTTTTCTCCGTACGGCGTGAACTCAACACCACCACCAAAACTTTGAAACTTCTTGTTGGTGAATGAGTTATTATGATTGAAAACTAATTTTTGATTAAGGAAAGGTTCCAATCTGTGATAATAATTTAGATTGAAATTCAGGTACATATTGTTGAGATTTCCTTTTGGCTGAAGGATCCTGTAGCCATACCAAGCATTATGATTTCCATAATTGGTCAGAGTCGAAAATCCCAGGTCATTGATATCCCAGTTTTTATCAACCAAATTAGCATTCACTTCGAAGCGGTGATTACCGGAAAATTTCCCGACACCTGCGCTTCCTCTCGCTCCAAAGGTAGTTCCGTTATCTCTTACCCAGCTGCCTTTCAGATTTCCGTAATAATTATACGTATTCTTTTTGTTGGCAATGTTCCAGAGCAATCCTGTCGCGTTGGCATCACGAAACTCGCCCATTCTCATCGTACTCGTATTGACAAAAGTGACAGACGAATTGCCGCCAAACCGCTGATCGAAGACCAAAACGTTATAATTGGTCCAAGGCTCAACGGTTTCTTTTCTCGTTACTCCGGTATCATTATTTTGAATGGTTGCTTCCATCTTCTCGGTCACACCATTGAAAATCCCGATTCCGAGGCCTTTTTTAGTTCTTCCTGAGATTTTAAAAGCATTGAACAATTTTACTTTTCCTGGATATTCCGTCAAGGTTTCATTTTCGCCGACAGTTGGATAGATCGATGGTTCGCCGCCTACTCTTCTGGAATAGAACATATCGCCTTTGCTGAAAAGTTCCGTGCCTTCCATAAAGAATGACCGTTGCTCGGAAAATTGTTGTTCAAAAGGTGTTAAATTTAAAATCGAATTATCAAAGTTGGCCTGTCCAAAATCCGGGATCAAGGTCATATCGAAGGTGAAAGCATCATTGATCCCATATTTCAGATCCATTCCGCCATTCACATTCATTTCTGTTTTGCCATCAAAACTATTGACATAAGTTGAAAAATAAGGCGTGAAGGAAAGTCTGGTCGGGGTTTTTACGTTTTCAATCCCATTGAGGACACCATCATACAAAGTATAATTTCCCTTTTGATTGTCCACGTGATTCCAGTCGTACATCGTATTGGTCCTCTTGATCTTCCTAATCATATTGAGACCAAATTTCTGCAAATCTTTTTTAGGAAAACGAAGCTCGAAAAAAGGGATCTTCATCTCAACCGCCCAGCCTTTTTCGTTGATCTTCACAGCGCTGTACCAAACGGCGTTCCAGGACATATCTTCATTCTCGGTCGTCAATTTGCCATCGACCTGAACACCAGCAGCCGTAACGATGAACTCCAAACTCTGCTGGTGATCGTTGTAACCATTGATGATGATCCCGAAAAAATCGTCATTGGCAATATTGTCTCTCTCCGTCAGTTCTTTTAAAATTTTGGAAGGATCAGGATCGAACATTTGAGCGGCAATGTACAATCCTGTATCGTCGTAGAGGAACTTAACTTCGGTTTTCAAACTGTCTGGCTGAGGCTTTCCGTTGTTTGGCTGACGTTCTACAAAATTGGTCGCAACTGGAACATTTTTCCAGATCTCGTCATCCAAAATGCCATCTATCTTTAAAGCTTGATCTTTCTTTAAAGCATTCAGATTTTTTCTAGAAATACTATCAGAAGTGATTGTTCTTTGTGCAGCGATCTGTCCAAAAAAAAGAATCAAAATGAAGATATTGAATTTGGTTTTCATAGTAAAGGTTATTCTTGAGTTAGACAAACTACAGAACAACTCTGTTACATCAAAACAAAAAAAATCAGACAAATGCCTGATTTTCAATTTATTAATTTAATTAATTTAATTAATTAAGGTTTGTAACCATCCTTCAAAGTCACCGTTCTGTTGAACACCAAAGTCTCATCAGATGAATCTCTGTCCTTCATATAATAACCAATTCTTTGGAACTGGAAATGATCTTCTAAAGTGGCGTCTTTCAAACTCGGTTCGGCAAATCCATGTGTCACTCTCAACGATTGAGGATTGATGAATTGGATGAAATCTACTTCCTTCTCCGCATCCGGCTGTTCTGTGGTGAACAATCTCTCGTAAGTTCTGATCTCGATCGGCAAAGCATGTTTTGCAGAAACCCAATGCAGCGTTCCTTTCACTTTTCTAAGACTTGCCTCGGTTCCACTTCCCGATTTAGAATCTTCATCATAAGTTGCAAAAATCGCAGTGATTTCGCCATTCGCATCTTTTTCAACACGATTGGCTTTGATGATATAACCCGCTTTCAGACGAACTTCTCCATCCAATTTCAGTCGGAAGAATTTCTTATCAGCCTCTTCTTTGAAATCTTCTCTCTCGATATAGATCTCTCTGGAGAAAGGCACTTGTCTTGTTCCTGCGTTTTCGTCTTCAGGATTATTTTCCGTTTCCAACCATTCTTCTTTATCTTCTGGATAATTTTCGATGATTAGCTTAACTGGATTTACAACCGCCATTACACGAGTCGCTACTTTGTTAAGGTCTTCTCTCACACAGAATTCAAGTAACTGAATATCAATCAGGTTCTCTCTTTTTGCAACACCAACTTTCTCAATAAAATTTTTGATGGCAGTCGGTGTATAACCTTTTCTTCTCAATCCAGAAATGGTCGGCATTCTTGGATCATCCCAACCAGTAGTGATATTTTCTTGAACCAATCTTTGAAGTTTTCTTTTCGAGGTCACCATATAAGAAACGTTCATCCTTGCGAATTCTCTCTGCTTCGGCGCCACACTTTTGTTATCATAAACCTGACCCAAATACCATTCATACAATGGACGGTGGTTCTCAAATTCCAATGAACATAAAGAGTGTGAAATTTGTTCGATATAATCAGATTCTCCGTGTGCCCAATCGTACATTGGATAGATCTTCCATTTTTCCCCGGTTCTGTGGTGCGGTTTTTTCAGGATCCTGTACATCACCGGATCACGCATATTCATATTCGGGGAAGCCATATCGATTTTGGCGCGCAAACTCATCGCACCTTCCTCAAATTCTCCATTCTTCATTTTCTCGAACAATTCAAGACTTTCTTCAACAGGACGATCTCTGAATGGCGAATCCACACCTTCCTCAAAAGGATTTTTTCTCTGTGCTGTAATATCCTCAGAAGATTGCTCATCTACATAAGCTTTGCCTTGTTTAATAAGCTCCAAAGCCCAATTGTACAATTGCTCAAAATAATCTGAGGTGTACAATTCCTGGTCATATTGGAATCCCAACCAATCGATATCTGCTTTAATGGAATCTACAAATTCCTGCTCTTCTTTTGCAGGATTGGTGTCATCAAAACGAAGGTTGACAGGCGCATTATATTTCTGTCCCAAACCGAAGTTGATACAGATCGCTTTTGTGTGACCAATGTGAAGATATCCGTTTGGTTCCGGCGGAAATCTGAAACGCAGTTTAGACAAGTCCAAGCCGTTTTCCAAATCGTCTTCTATAATTTGCTCAATAAAATTGAGGGATTTTTTTTCTTCTTCTTCCATAATCTGAACGTGAAGTGCAAATTTAACTTAATTTCCTCAAAAAATAAAACGAATCCCGTTTATAAAATTTCATCATTTTCAATATAAAAAAAGCTTCCGTAAACACTGTTTACTGGCTTTTAAATGTTAAATTTGTGTGAACTTTAAACATTTGGTCATATAGAGTTCATTTTTTTTTAATTTTGACATATTAATAAATCGAAATGAATCGTAAAAAAATCCTTTTAATTGATGATGAACAGGACATTCTGGAAATCATCTCTTATAATTTGGAAAAAGAAGGCTATCAGGTTTTCACTGCCGGAAACGGAAATGAGGGAATCGCCAAAGCAAAAGAGATCTTGCCAGATCTTATCTTACTAGACGTGATGATGCCTGAAAAAGATGGTATCGAGACCTGTCAGGACCTTCGCAAGATCAAAGAACTTCAAAAAACATTGATTGTTTTCTTATCAGCTAGAAGCGAGGAATTTTCCCAATTAGCTGGCTATCAAGCCGGTGCCAATGATTACATTGTCAAATTGATCAAACCAAAAGTTCTGATCTCCAAAGTGGCAGCACTTTTACAGCTAGGTGCCAATTCCAATGAGAATTCAAACTATATCGAGATCGGCGATCTGATCATTGATAAAGACAACTTCAAAGTTTCAAAGGCCAAGGAAGAGTTTTTGCTGCCAAAAAAGGAATTCGATCTGCTTTATCTTTTAGCTTCGAATACTGAAAAAGTATTTAAAAGAGAAGAAATTTTGGAAAGAGTTTGGGGTAACGACGTGATCGTTGGAGAAAGAACAATCGACGTCCATATCAGGAGATTACGAGAGAAGCTGGGAATCAATACGATCCAGACGCTTAAAGGAATAGGTTATAAATTAGTAGTTTAAGGTTTTCTGAAAAGAAAATCTTTTTTTTGAAATGAGATTTAGAAATTCGGTAAAGATCAATTGGATATCTGCTGCAGCATCATTTTTATTGGTCGCTGTGGTGGGCGTTGTGGTTCTGATGTTTGAATTTTACACAGATGATTCCTATTTCAAAACCCGTGATTTCAATTATTTCCTAGCCTTCACACTTTGGTTTCTGTTCGTCCTCAATTATTTTGTGCTGGAATTCCT
>Ga0308171_1001230_pt1 | contig 36995 bp, 31 predicted proteins | sample PhyGR1_FD_202135 | JGI IMG/M metagenome (GOLD analysis project Ga0308171, IMG submission 202135) | Phyllosphere microbial communities from UC Gill Tract Community Farm, Albany, California, United States - DLSLSG.R1 | ecosystem: Host-associated > Plants > Phyllosphere > Unclassified | place: USA...
CAACTACAAATTTTATGTATTTGTTCATGTTTAAAATTTAGGTTGCAAAGATAATAATTAACGATTGAAATTCCGAATAGGAATTTTATTGATTTCAATTTTAAATTATTGAGATATAATATTTGATATCCGGATTATAATACTAACTTTAATTGTTGGTAATTGATTGATTATCAAGTTTTAATTTGTTTAATCTCAAATAATTTAAGTCATGAAAACAATTACAAATTCATTGATCGCGGTGTTATTACTATCAAGTCTATTTTGTTTTTCACAACAAACCACAAATCCTTTGGCCAATACGCAATGGAAAGGTGTTGCCAATATTCCAACGCCTGCTGAGGTTATTTTTAAATTTAATACCGATGATCTGGATCTGCTTTATCAAGGAAATGTCATCGAAAAAATGAAATATTCTTTCACGGACCAAGGTGTTTTGAAATTGGTAAAAATTGAAGGCAATTCTCCTTGCGACTCAAGAGAGGAGGGCTTGTATAAATATCAAATTGCCAATGACACGTTGACATTTATAATCATCAATGATAATTGTGGAGAAAGGGAATCCGCTTTCGACGGTAATGGTTACAAAAAAGAGGCTGTGGGAATGGCGGAGTGATTTAGCTATTAAAAAACGTCCAAACCACTTTCGCCTTCACTTTTCCAAGGATTTCTTCCAAGGTAACAATATCAGCTTCTTTGATTCTTTTGACAGATTTCAGTTTTGAAAGAAGCAGTTCTATGGATTTTGGGCCAACGCCTGGGATTTGTTCCAGTTCAGATTTGATGGTCGAATTTGTTCGTCGGGTTCTGTGATGTTTCACGCCAAAACGGTGCGCTTCGTCTCTCACACGTTGAAGGATTTTCAGCGTTTCAGCTTTTTTATCGATATACAAAGGAATCGAATCTTCTGGGAAATAGATTTCCTCCAGACGTTTTGCAATCCCGACAATCGTGATTTTTCCGTAAAGCCCAAGCAATTTCAAACTTTTCACAGCGGAAGATAATTGTCCTTTACCACCATCAATCAAAATCAATTGTGGTAAGTCATCACCTTCATCCAGCAATCTTCGGTAACGGCGATAGATGACTTCTTCCATCGTTTTGAAATCATCCGGACCAACCACAGTTTTTGGATGGAAAATCCTGTAATCCGCTTTGCTCGGTTTTCCGTCTTTGAAAACCACACACGCCGAAACAGGATTGGTTCCCTGGATATTCGAGTTGTCAAAACCTTCGATGTGTCTTGGTTCAACAGGCATATGCAGGAGTTTTTGCATTTCTGCCATTATTCTGTTGGTGTGTCTTTCTGGGTCGATGATTTGGACTTGTTTCAGTTTTTCAAGTCTGTATTCTTTTGCATTCTTTTCGGAAAGTTCTACGATTCTTTTTTTGTCGCCGACTTTTGGAACAATCAATTTCACGTTCGGAATTTCCAAACCGAGATGAAAGGGAATCAAAATCTCTTTTGATGTGGAATCAAATTTTTGACGAATTTCCACCAACGCTTCCTCCAACATATCTTCATCGGTTTCCTCCAAAACTTTTTTAATTTCAGTCGTGAAACTTTGAACGATAGAACCATTTCTGATCTTAAAATAATTAATGTAAGCCGCCGTCTCATCGCTCGTCATTCCAAAAACATCGACGTCATGGATGCTTGGATTCACAACCGTATGTTTTTCCTGATAATTTTCCAAAGATTCAATGTTATTCTTAATCATCTGCGCTTTCTCAAACTCTAGATTCGAAGCGAAACGGAACATTCTTTCTTCCAAGTATTTCTTGGCAAACCGGAAATCACCTTTAATAATGCCTCTTATAGCTTCTACTTTTTCATCATAATCTTCCTTAGATTCCAGATCTTCACAAGGGCCATTGCAATTTTTGATGTGATATTCCAGACAAACTCTGTATTTTCCTTCAGCGATTTTTGAGGGTGCCAAATTCAGATTACACGTTCTGATTTTATAAAGGTTCTTAATTGTATCAAGCAGAACTCGCGCAGGTTTTACTTTGGCGTAAGGTCCAAAATATTCTGAGCCGTCTTTTATTTTGGTTCGGGTCAAAAATATTCTTGGAAAATCTTCATTCTTGATGCAAATCCACGGATAGGTTTTGTCATCCTTCAGCATCACATTATAGAATGGCTGATGTGCTTTTATCAGATTGTTTTCCAATAAAAGTGCGTCATATTCACTGTTCACAACGGTTGTTTCCAATCTGTGAATCTTCGAAACCATAATTCTGGTTCGGTAACCATTCTGGTTTTTATTGAAGTAGGAGAGGACTCTCTTGTTGAGATGTTTTGCCTTTCCTACATACAAAAGTTGGTCGTTCTTATCATAATAACGATAAACGCCGGGTTCCGATGGAAGTGTTTTGAGCTGAAGTTCTAAGTCGGGATTCACAGGACAAATTTAAGGAATGTGTAAGTAATTTTTTACTTATGTATAAATTTAATTATTTTAGCCAAAAACTACCATGAAAAAAATTCTACTGACGAGTTTGGTGCTGTTTGGCATCAAGGTAAATTCTCAGTTGTCCTTCAAGAATAATATAACCATTCCATTGGAAAAAGATCCAGTTGGGGTTGTCATCCAAGATTTGAATCATGATGATTTAACAGATGTATTGGTTTCATACTATGACAATAATTATCTCTCGATTTTTCTTCAGAATGCAAATGGAACCTTGTCCACACAGCCACAAAAAATTTACAGCAACGATCAATCCAAGATAAGTGCCATCAACTTCGGTGATATCAATCAAGATGGATTGTCGGATCTACTTATTAGTACTCCAACTTCAACTGGTGCGTACATGATGAAAGTGGATGGGACTTTTTCTGATTTTAAGGTCTTGGATCTGCCATTTCCTGTTGGTATCACAATTGGCGACCTTAATGGTGACAATGTCAATGATCTGCTTTTGACCAGTTACAATAAAATGTATTTTGCCTATCAGAAAGTGGGAGAGCCTGCCAATTTCAGTGTCACATCGCAAGATAAGCTTTCTACTTTGGGGATATCCCGAGTTGCTGATATTAATAATGATGGGAGAAATGATATTATTTTTGCCTCACCAGGAACAGCTCAGATTTTCACTTACAGGCAAAAAGCGGAAGGTGGCTTTGATGTCCCCGTTAAGACCTATGTGAATGACTGGATGGATGATATTGCCGTAAAAGATGTTAATAATGATGGACTTAATGATCTGGTTATTACGCAGTCTGGAGGTGATTCTTCTGTTAAGATTTTGTACCCGAGTTTTAATGATTATATTTTTTACAGTTACATCAAAGTACCTGCTTACAACAATACGGGTAGTATTGAAATTGCAGACTTCAATAATGATGGCAAGAACGAAATAGCTGCCGCTCACTATGGTTTTAATAATGTAAGCGTTTTCTCATCGAAGAATAATGTTTTTTCTAATTACCAATTATTCAATTGCATTACTGCAAGTATCAACTCTGGAAGTATGGGTGTTGGAGACATTAATAATGACGGCCTTCAGGATATTATAGTTGCAGATTACAGTACGCTCAATATTTTATACAATCAAAGTGATGTTGTACTGACTACAAATGAAGAAGCTGCTAAAAACATTGCTTTATATCCAAATCCAGCCTCAGATCATATCCTTGTAAGAGGAATACCAGTGGACGCAAGATTTGATATCATTGATGTCATTGGAAGAATTGTAAAAAGTGGTATTCTAAGCAATACCAAAAGAATCGATGTAAAAAACTTAGCCACAGGAAGCTACAATATTAATTTTCTTATAAACAATAAGACACAGAATTTTAAATTTATCAAAAGATGAAAAAACTTTATTCACTCATTATTCTATTTTCTTTTTTTCTAGCATCTTCACAAAATAATCTGATTGCGAATTTGAACGAATTAAATTATAACGGAAATATAAATCCACTTAATTTGATCAAATATAAAAACAAGATCTATTTTTCAGGATTTCGTGGAGATAAAAACGGAGGCAATGAGCTTTGGAGCTATAATCCGGAAGACAACAGTGCGGAGATAATAAAGAACTTTCAGATCTTCCAAGAATCAGGATCTCGTATCAAAAGTAATTTTGTCTTGTATAATGACCAGATGTACTTCATTGCAACCAATACTTTTCCTTTGGTCAATCAGCTTTGGGTAACAGATGGGACAAGTGCAGGAACCAAGTTTGTTTCCAACCTGAATGCTTCTTCTACTATCTATGATAACCTGTTGAAAATAGTAGTTACTGGCAATAAACTTTTTTTCAGGATTCAAAGTACTCTTTGGTCTTCTGATGGGACAGAGGATGGTACGCATAGGATTGGTGATTTCAATACTTATTCGGACAGCTCTTTTACAGAAACCGATGGTAAGATCCTATTTATGTCTTACGACTATGACGCCAACTACAATGGAAAAGACAACCTCTACAAAACAGATGGTACTGCAGAAGGTACAAGTGTTGTCCGATCGTTTGAAAGAGACAATACTTCTTATGGCAACAATAAAATGATAGCCTACCAGGGTAAAACCTATTTTGTTGGCGCAGAGAATGGTAAGAAGTATTTGTGGAAAACAGATGGGTCAATCGATGGTACAGAAAAGATCAAAGAAGTTGAAACACGAATATTGTCAAACGCTAAAATTTTTGGCAACAAAATAATCTTTAATGGAGAAAATAATAAAGTCTGGAGCAGCGATGGTACCATTGAGAATACTAAAGTGATAACGCAGATCCAAGATAATATTACAGGAATGCATCTTTATAAAAATGAAATTTATGTAGATACAGATAAAAATATGGTCAAAATCGGCAGTGACCTTCAAACGGTGAGCCAGGTTAGCTTTGATGCAGAAAACACTTTCTACAAGATCTTGAATGTTTCGACAGAAGGCAACTACTTGATCTTACAAAAAGAACAACTGATGTACTACAAAGATCCAATATTGGCCTTTGACGGACAGGTCACAAAAGAGATGAAATATCCTGTACACTTCTTCTCAGAGATTAACTTCAATGATAATAATGCCTATCCATTTTTAGAGTTTGGAACAAAAATTTTCTACAATGGCTACTTTGATGATCAAGGTAACGAACTCTTTTCCTATGAGTTTTCCAATCAGGAAGAGAAGCTCACAGTAGACCTCAATTACGAAACGGACAGCGCTCCTTTTAATTATTTGACCATTGGGAAAGATGATTATTTTATGGCCAGAACCAATAGCTACTATCAGATCATCAAAAGAAATCAGGATACGAAGATCACAACCATTGTGTCAGATTTCCAAGATAACAATTTCTTTCCGGACAAAAAACTTGCGGTTGGAAATCATTACATCGCCTATAGCACAAGTTTTTGGTTTTATAAGTCTTCCGGTACCAAAGAGTCCTCAGCGGTCATTAAGATTCCGACCGGTACAATCATGGGTCTGTACAAATTGAATGATCAGAACATTGCCATCACCACAAGAAATGAATACAATGTTCAGCTTTATAAGTATGACCTTGCATCAAATCATTTCACACTATTAGCAGAAAAGCCAAGAAACACCTCAATTTATAATTATGATGGTAATGCAGCACTCATCAATAATGAACTTTATTTTACCTTTTTCGATGACAGCAGCCATTTGAGCATATGGAAAACAGACGGAACAGTTGTGGGCACCAAGAAGGCGATAGATTTTCCATTCTTTAACTTGCAATACCTAAGGATTTTAGGAGAGGTCAACTCCAAAGTAATTTTTAATATTTCTGATGGAAGCTATAATCAATATAATTTGTATGCTGGAACAGAAAATAATACTGCGGCAACACTTTTAAGACAACTTACAACTCCTCTCAATGATAATCCGATCATCTATAAGGATAGACTGTATTTCCTAACTATGGGTTCATCGGCAGCTACGAGTTTGTATGCTACAGATGGTTCAACTTCGGGAACAGTTTTTATCAAATCCATAGGCTATGACCTTTCGCAGCAAACTGATCCTTTTAGAAAATGTAATAACTTACTCTACTTCAAACCATTCTACAATTCGATTTGGAAAACGGACGGAACTGCATTAGGTACCAGATCTCTCACCAGTATAAGTTCATACGGTTTAGCTTGCGCCAATGATTATATCTACACCGTAAGAGAAACAAGTGATGGAATACCAAAAACATTGGTTAGGCTCAATAGTGCTGGAGTGTCAAGTTTCTCTTTCCAAGTGAACAAAGACAATATGTTTTATAGCAAAGCTGATGGTGCCGCACACCTTTCCGAGCTTTATGGTAATGGAAAAGAGCTGTATGTTAGCAATATTATGGAGCATTATAGCGGACTGGAGCAATCCATAATCTCGGAAGGGCTAGAGCCATGGTTAAGTGTAAATGATGAGAATCATATTAATAAAGAACGGATTCTTGTCTATCCTAATCCCAGTTCAGACTTTATAAATATAAAACTGGACAGCACAGAAAAATTGATAAAAGTAGAGATACTGGACCTATCTGGAAAGTTGATTCTACATTTAGAAAAACCTGACACAAAGATCAAGGTCAACTCACTCTCTGTTGGTAACTACATGATCAAGGTCACAACAGAATCAGGCGTGAAGTCATCTAAATTTATAAAATACTAAAAAATAAGCCTCAGTTTAATTGAGGCTTATTTTTTTTACATTTGTCTTATGAAAATCCTTCACACCGCCGATTGGCATCTCGGTAAACGTCTAGAAAATTTTTCCCGTTTGGAAGAACAAAAACTTGTAATGAATGAGTTGGTAGAGATTGCTGATGCCGAGGAGGTAGATCTGGTTCTCGTTGCGGGCGATTTATTCGATAATTTCAATCCGGCTACGGAAGCGGTAGAGTTATTTTACAGGACTCTGAAACAGCTTTCCAAAAACGGAAAACGTCCTGTCGTCGCTATTGCAGGAAACCACGATTCACCAGACAGGATTGATGCGCCAGATCCTTTGGCAAAAGAGTGTGGAATCATTCTCATTGGTCATCCCAACGCAGAAATTCCGATTTTCGAACTGGAGCATTTTAAAATTATCAATACTGATAAAGGATTCATTGAACTCAAATTAAACCAATTTGATTATCCAATAAGAATTCTTCACACGGCTTATGCCAACGAAATCCGTTTGAAGGAATATCTTGGAGAAGACAATAAAGAAGTCGCACTCAGCAATTCTTTGCAAAGTACGTGGCAGAATCTAGCTGATACTTATTGCGACGAGAACGGGATCAATGTTCTGATGGCACATCTGTATATGATGAAAAGAGGAACGGAAAAACCCGAAGAACCAGAAGGCGAAAAACCAATTATGATCGGAAACGCCGACTTGCTTTACACGGAAATTATTCCATCTCAAATCCAGTACACAGCTTTGGGACATCTCCATAACTTCCGGAATATTGGGACTTTGGAGAAGCCAGTGGTTTATTCGTCATCGTCTCTTTGCTACAGTTTTAGTGAAGCTGGACAGAAAAAATCAGTCAATATCATTGAGTTGAAACCTGCCGAAAATCCTCAAACCAAAACCGTCGAAATAAAGAGTGGAAAACCGCTTTTCCGGAAAACCTTTGATAACATTGAAGATACAATTTCTTGGTTGCAGGATAATCCGGAAACTTTGGTAGAATTGACTTTTGAAAGCGACACTTTTCTAAAAGCTGAAGATAGAAAGTTGCTTTACCAAACCCATCACGGCATTATTCATCTCATTCCGAAATTGAAATATGACATCATCGATTCGAATGAAGCGGATAAAAGCATCAATCTGAATCAAGACATTCAGGATTTGTTCAAAGATTACTTCAAATCGAAAAATCACAATCAGGAACCGAATGACGGACTGATGAATATTTTCAAAGAATTGATTTAAAGAAAGATAAAATTTTAAGATTCAAAAGACAATCAACCAACGACCAAAATGCTTCCACTCAAACTTACCATAGAAGGACTTTATTCCTATCAAACCAGACAAACGATTGACTTTTCGGAACTGACTCAAGCTGGTTTGTTCGGGATTTTTGGGGCAGTCGGTTCGGGAAAATCTTCAATTTTGGAGGCTGTCAGTTTTGCACTTTATGGTGAAACTGAAAGGATGAACAGCAAGGACAGTCGCGCTTACAATATGATGAATCTCCGTAGCAATCGGTCTTTCATCGAGTTTGATTTTCAGAATTATGAGAATAGAACGTTTCGCGCAGTTCGGGAGTTTCGGAGAAATGCAAAACGTTTTGATGATGTCAAAGTTTACAACACTTGTTTTTACGAAAAGAAAAATGGCGAATGGATCCCGCTGGAACATACGAATGCTTCTCAAATTCTGGGTTTGAGTTATGAGAATTTCAAGCGGACGATTATCATTCCACAAGGTCAGTTCAAGGAGTTTCTGGAATTGGGCGCAAGAGACCGAACGCAAATGATGAAGGAAATCTTCGGACTTCACAAATACGATTTGCAGGATAAAGTTTCAACAAAAGTTTCCGAAACCAAATATGACTTGGCAGAACTCGAAGGAAAATTGGGAACTTTTGAGGAAGTTTCAGGAGAGCTTATCAATCAAAAAAATGAAGAACTGAATCTTTCTAAAATTAATTTTGGTAAAGAAAAAGAAGTTCATAATCAGCTGGAAACCAATTTTCAGAAACTCAAAAACCTCAAAACTGATTTTGATAATCTTAAAATAAAAGAAGCCGAATTCATAATTAAAGAAACAGAAAATGAAAAATTCCAGAAGCTTGAACAGCGATTGGAAGTTTTTGAAACTGCGGAAAGAAACTTCAAATCGTTGTTGACGGAACGGAAGCGTTTGTCTTCTGAAATCACTCAAAATGTAAAGACTCAGGAATCAACGAAGAGTGAATTTGATGCGCTTTCTGAAACTTTGAATCAATTAAAACAGAACATTTCGGCATTAGAAAATGATTTCGCTCAACTTGAAAACAGCAAACAAAAAGCGGTTGATTTGCTGAATGTTTCTAAGGTTTTGGATTTTAAAACTCAAAAAAATCTCTTGTTGGAAAGAATTGAAAAAGGGGAAAAAACTATTTCAGATTCGAAACAAAAGGAAATTGAGATTCAAAAAACAATAGATGTTGAATCTAAGTCGATTTCGGATTTGAAGTCGAAGAAAATGGATACTAAAATTCTGATGGAAGTTGAAAGCTGGTTTCAAATCAGGCAAAACTACCAAACCGAATTGTCTAATTTTCAAAAAAATATTCTTTCAAAATCTGAGGAAATTGCGAAACAGCAAATCTTACTGAATGAATTTCCAGAAAACTGGAAAGAGGAATTTTCTTCCAGAAATATTGTTTTGAATGAGAAAAAACTGAATCATCAGAATAAGAAAAGTCATTTGGAGTTGGTTCAAAAACTGTCAGAATTTGCTCAGAACATCGAAGACGGAAAGCCGTGTCCGCTTTGTGGCTCACTCGAACATCCTGAGATTTTGGTTTCAGAAAATGTTTCGGGATCAATGAAAATTTTGAATGCTGAAATTGTTGAAATTGAAAAATCAATTGAGAAAATTAAAACAGACGAAAAACAGATTGAGAAAATTCTGGAGCTGAAACAGCTTTTGGAAAATCAAAAAGTCGAACTGGAAAATCAAAAAGAAGAATCTGATAAAAAACGGAGACTACATTCTGACCAATTCATTTGGAATCAATTTGATAAAGAAGATGAAACTCAATTTTCCACTCAAAAAACCGAAGCTTTTGCCTTGGAACAGAAAATTTCTTCTGCAGAGAAATTGCTTGATGAACATCGGAGAACTTTAGAAAATCAACAAAAAGAAACCAAACGTTTTGAAGAGGCGATCGTTGATTTTAAGAATAAAAAAATCAGTCTGGAAACTTCTATTTCAGATTTAAAGCAGAGTTTGAAAGTTCTCGATTTTAAAGATTTTGAATCCGCAAATTCGTCAGAAATCAAGAGTGAATCTGAAAATTTGTCTATCAAAAATAGTTCGGTAGAAAATCAATACAAGCAGTTTCAAAAAGATTTGTTGGAAACAACGCCGAAAGTCGCTTCTAAGGAAACGCTGCTTTCTCAAATTTCAAAACAGATTGATGAACTTCAAAAAGCAAAGGGAGAAATTGATGAGAATTTAGAATCAGTTTTATCAAAATCGTCATTCTCAAACCTTGAGAATATAGAAACTATTTTATCTCAGGATTTGGATATCCAGACGTCGAGGAAGGAAATACAGGATTTTAAAATCAGTTTTAGTACTCTGAAAGAAATAATTAATTCTTTAAAGTTGAAATTGAAAGAGTCCAATTTCGATGAATCGGATTTTGTGGCAAAGGAGAATGATTTTTTGATTTCTCAGGAAAATATTTCTCAATTGCAAAAGCAGTTGACAATTATCGAACAACAACTTTTGGATTTTCAGAAAAGCTTTGAAACCAAAAAAGAATTGATTCTTGAGCAAAATAAATTATTACTAAGAAAAGCGGGTCTTGATACACTTTCTAATCTTTTTAAAGGCGCTGGTTTTGTGCAATATGTTTCGTCGATTTATTTGAAACAACTTTGTGATAATGCAAACATTAGATTCCATAGAATGACAAGAAACCAACTCAGTTTGCAAATCAATGACAAGAATGAATTTGAAATCATTGATTATTTGAATGAGGGAAAAACACGAAGTGTAAAGACTTTATCTGGCGGACAGAGTTTCCAGGTTTCTTTGAGTTTGGCGTTGGCTTTGGCGGAAAGTGTACAGTCGCAGGCGAAATCGGAGAGGAACTTTTTCTTTATTGATGAAGGTTTTGGAACACAAGACCCAGAATCTGTGAATTTGGTTTTTGAAACCTTGATGAATCTGCAAAAAGAAAATCGAATCGTCGGCATTATTTCGCACGTCGAAGAATTGAAAGAGAAAATCCCAATGTCGCTGAACATTACTAAAGATGAAGAAACAGGAAGTAAGATTGAAATGATTCTGAGTTAGATCTTCCTATTCCTCGCCAACATAGGAATCGAGATCAAGCCCATTACAAGCATAATTAAGATTTGAAGAGGCAATGTGATGAAAGAGTAGGCGAGTCCCAATTCTCCACCTTCTACAGCGTCTTTCCCCATCGAAATGAATAAGGCTGTGAATCCAAATTTCATTGCCAGATTAAAAGCACCAATTCCGCCACTTGCTGGGATAATCATTCCCAATGTTCCAACGACTAAGATGAAACAGCCGTCTGCCGGTGTAAAATTGGAGGTTTCTGGCAAAGCAAAGCAAACTAGATAAGAAGCGAAGAAATAGCAAATCCAGATTCCCGCTGTGTAAAGGATGAATTTTCCTTTTTGCTCTAAGGTCAAAATAGATTTTAAACCTTCAATAATTCCTTTTCCGAAGTCGATAACTTTATTATAAATAGAAAGTTTTTGTAATGATTTCCTGAAAACGAGCAATAATATTAGGATAAAAACTACACAACCTAAGATAATGTAAGTTATGTTTGAATCTGATTTCGGTGTCGTTTGGTTTTTTTGTTGAGTCGCCGCTTTGTAAAAAGCCAAAAGCGCATCATATTTGAAAATCAAAGTTAATAATGCGAAGATCCCCATACAAACCAAATCGACAACTCTTTCCAAAATAATCGTTCCAAATGATTTATCAACCGGAACTTTTTCCACACCATAAAGCGCTGTGGAACGAGCAACTTCACCACTCCTTGGAATGGTTAGATTCATCAAATATCCAAATGAAAGTGACCAAAGTGAATTGGTATTTGAGATCTTATGACCCATAGGTTCCAACAACAGATTCCAACGGATGGCTCTGAACCAATAAGCTGAAACGCCAAAAACTGCCGCGAAAGCGACCCAAAGGTAATTGGCTTTTTGTAAGGAGCCTTTGATTTTGTCAAAGTCCAATCCTCGCAATGCTAACCAAAGGAACAATCCTGCAATAGCAATAGATACCAAAACAGTGATTAGATTCTTAAGCGTTGAGGATTTTTTTTCTTCCAAAAGTAATTATGTAAGAAGATTAGTCGCTTCGTCCGGGAAAACGATTTTTGGCTGGAAATCTTTGGCTTCCTCAGGATTCATCTGTGCATAGGCTATAATGATGATAATATCGCCTTTTTGGACTTTTCTTGCGGCTGGACCGTTAAGACATATTTCGCCGGATTTTCTTTTCCCTTTGATGACGTACGTGTCAAAACGTTCGCCGTTATTCACGTTCACGATATAGACTCGTTCGCCAACAATCAAGCCGGCCGCTTCTATAAGGTCTTCATCAATGGTAATGCTTCCAATATAATCAAGGTCTGATGCCGTGACACGAACCCTGTGGATTTTCGATTTAAAAACTTCGATAAACATAGTTGCAAATTTACGTTAAATAATAAAAGTGGAAAAGAAGATTTTGTGTTTCCTCAAAAAGTGGCATCATTTTTCTATTCAAGCACCATTGTAGATAGTTTTAAAATCAACATTTGTTTTTATGAATTTATGAATATGACAAAATTTTAATAATACTTATTATCATTGTTGATGAATAAAGGTAAATTATTAAAAATCATATTTAATAAATCGAGTGTTTTCGTAAAAATTTGATTTGTCGAAAATGCATCGTTTTAAAAAGAAAGATACGTACTTCACTAAATTTTATAAAAATATTTGCACGATATGAAAATTGTCTTATATTTGCTATAACAACATAACTTTAATTAATAAATATTATGAACAAGTCTGAATTAATCGACGCTATCGCGAAGGATGCAGAAATCACAAAAGCTGCTGCTAAAAAAGCTTTGGAATCTTTTGTTGCTCACGTAACAGAAACACTTAAGAAAAAAGACGGTAAAGTTTCCCTAGTAGGATTTGGTACTTTCTCAGTATCTGAAAGAGCTGCTAGACAAGGTATCAACCCTGCAACTAAAAAACCAATCCAAATTGAAGCAAAAACTGTTGCTAAATTTAAAGCTGGAGCTGATTTGGCTACTGCGGTTGCTGGTCCTGCTACAGGAAAGAAAAAATAATCTTATTTGAATTTTGTCAAATAAAAAAACCGTCGTAAGACGGTTTTTTTATTTTTATTATCAAGGATTCTCGTCATCCAAAAGATGTCCAAAGAAATCTTTCTTGGTTTTGAGATAAGAGGCGCTGGACTTATTTGATTTAATTTGCAAAGGAATTCTTGAAACGAACTCGATATCGCTATCCTCAATGATTTTAATTTTCTCAGGATTGTTGGTCATCAAGTTAAGAGATTTCACATCCAGATTTTTCAGCATTTCTATCGCAATATCAAAATTACGGTCATCTGCAGGCAATCCTAATTCCAAATTGGCTTGAACAGTGTCAAATCCTTTCTCCTGAAGAGCGTAAGCTTTCAGTTTATTGATGATTCCAATGTTTCGGCCTTCTTGTCTCAGGTATATGATCATCCCGCCATTTTCCTGCATATACTGCATTGCAGAATTTAGTTGTTGTCCACATTCACACTTTTGCGAGTGGAAAACCTCTCCGGTAATACATTCCGAGTGGATTCTTACGTTGACGGGTTTACTAAGGTCTGTATTTTTAGCAATCAGAGCCATATGTGGCATCCAGTCTTTCTCGTTTTCGGAAAAAGCCATCATTCTGAATTCCCCGAAATCTGTGGGAACATTCGATTCTGCTTGTAATTGTAACATTAATTAAATGGAGTAGTAATAATTAGTTGGAAGACATAGAAGTCTCATCTATTTTAGATTGAGAAGCTTCAAGAAGATTGATGTTGGTTTTGATTTTGACCATGTATCTGTTCAAAACCTCGTCATCATCTTTTACCATAAACTTTCTAAGCTTTTGGATCTTTTTGTAATACTTTTCAAAATCCTCCAGTGATCGATGCTTTGAAGATTGGTTAAAATCTCTGACAGCGCCCAAATAATCTGAAAGTGAACCTTTCAAAGAAGAGACCTCTCTGTTCACAGCATCATTCCTGAATTTTGGAAATGTTGCGATCAAATTGGAAATGGACGAAGCATAAACAATAGCTTCTGGAGTAAGATAGGCATAGGTGTCTGAAAGCATGTCAGAGTGTACCTGTTCCGACGCTGCGGAATTTGTAGAACAAGATCCTAAAAAGACTGTAATAATTGTTATCGTTAAAAGTTTATGGAAACTTTTCATTTTTTCTGCATTTTTTGATACAGGATCGGATTAAGACTTTCGTCATTATACATCTTCATTTGCTTATAAAGCTTCATCTTAACTTTACCGTTCTCAATATCAGAAAGCAGTTGGTCTATGGCTGTGGAAAGGTCTTTTTTCTGCTCCAAAAGTACATTTAACTTTTGTGAACATTGTAATTTATGTTCTTCAGAAGCATCTGCACGAGAAGCCTCAATAGACATATGATATATTTTCAAAGATAATATCGAAAATCGATCTATACACCAAGCCGGAGTTTCGCTGTTAATTCTTGCATCTGGGTCAGAAGTAATATTTTCGAAGTTTTTATAAAACCAAAAATCGATCTGTTCTACCAGATCTGTCCTTTTTTGGTTGAGTTTATCAATTCTTCTTTTTATTTTTAAAGCTTCTGTAGGGTCGATATCTTCTTCACGAATAATATCTTCCAAATGCCATTGAACGGTATCAATCCAGTTCTTTGAATACAAAATCCATTCCAAACTGTCTGCTTGGAATGGATTGTTTTCTAGTGAATTAACGTCGTCATTAATATGATAATCATTAACCGATTGGTTAAAGATCTCCCATGATTTTTCTGTTAAACTCATCAATAATTCTTATAGATTTTGATTAGGTTCATTATTGGTGGTAGAATTAGGATCTTTCTTTTTATCCTCTTCTTTTACCGCGTCTTTAAACTCTTTTATACCAGAGCCCAAACCTTTCATTAATTCAGGGATTTTTTTACCTCCGAACAACAAAAGCAATATCAAGGCTACAATTAGGATATGCTGCCAAGAAATACTTAATATAACAGTTGATATTATCATCTTAATTTTTTTACAAAGTTAAATTATTTTTTAATACGAAACCCAACCTAATGGATCGACTGGATTTGTACCACTCCAGATCTGGAAATCCAATGTAATAGATTCATCAAAATCACTGCCAACTTCTCCAATAAGCGTTCCTGCAGAAACTTGCTGGTTGGCTTTTACTAGAGTACTGGCAAGGTTGGAGTAGACTGTAAAGTAGTTTCCGTGCTTCACAACAACCGTTCTGCTACCGTTGATAGCCTGAATACTGGAAACGACACCTGGGAAAACACATCTTGCTTTTGTGCCTTTTGCAACTGATATTTTGATTCCGATATTTTCTTCAACAATATTTTTGAAGACTGGATGTGGCTGTCTTCCAAATCGGTGTGTCACAGTTCCTTTTTCTACAGGGAAACCTATTCTTCCTTTGTTGTCTGCAAAGTTATTTCCAACCGTGGAACCTACGCCATAGCTTTTCATCACCTTTTTTTCTACTTCATCTTTGGCGTCATCATTCTTTTTGTTGACGGCTACTTCGTTGGCTTTTGCAGCAGCAGCTCTTTCATTTGCTATTTTAGCTCTGTCAGCAGCTTCCTTGGTAGCTCTTTCTGCAGCTTCTTTTCTTTCGGTCGCCTTGTTTGTTTCGGCTAATTTCCTTTCTTCTTCTGCACGTTTTGCGGCTAATTCTGTAGCGCGTTTTGCTTCTAGTTCTGCTCTTTTCCTTTCTGCTTCGGCAGCGGCGATCTTGGCTCTGTTTTCAGCTTCAATCCTGTCTTTTTCTTTTTTGGCAGCAATATCGGCCAGTCTTTTTCTTTCTGCTTCAGCTTTCCTTTCTGCTTCTTCTTTTGCTTTGGCAATTCTGATCTCTTCAGCAATGATATTTCTGATCTGGCGCTCCAATTCCTTGGATTGCGTCTGTTTTTGTCTAAGTTCGGCGGTAAGTTTAACTTCGTTCTTTTTGAAGTCGTCTAATAGTTTTTGCTTCTCTATTCTTTCTGCTTCTATGGTAGCAAGGTCTTTTTTCTGAGATAATAAAAGGTTGTCTTTCTCGGAAACAGATCTTTTCTTGAGCGTAATATTTTTCTTGATTTCATTCGCCTTATTAGAAATTTCTGCTGCTTTCTTGTCTTGATATTCAGAATATCTTTTCAAATATTCGATTCTATTAAGCGCCTCTCCCATATTTTTGGAAGAGAGAATGAAGGTTACTTTGTTTTGTACACCTTTTGTTTTGTAGGCTTTTACAAGAATTTCAGCGTAGTTTTTTCGGAGAACTTCCAGCTCACGATTGTTTTTGTTGATCTCCAACTGACGTTTATAAATGTCATCTTCGATAAATCGTTTCTCCTTCTGAGTATTGCTGTAAACTTTTTCTCGCAGGCTAAGTTTTTGATTTACAGCGTTAAGGTAGGAAATGGAAAGTTTGGATTCTTGCTTGGTTTGATTCAACGTCGCATTGAGAGAAGAAATCTGTTTCTTCAAATCTGCGTTCTGCTTTTGCAAAACCTCTTTGTCTTTTTGTCCAAATGCGCTTCCGAAAAGGATGATACTTATAAAAAAACTTAATTTCTTGATCATTTAATCTCTGTCTTTTTGTAATTGGCAGGAACGGAATAAGTAGTTTCCATCCGGGAAAAATCAAATTTCGTATTTTCTAATAATATTTCGTCTGTTTTATTGGCTTTTATAATTATTTTAACACTTCTAGGAAAGCTCTCGTTGTTGAGGATTTCTCTATTCGAATAAGTGATTTCCAGCTGGTCATTATTCGCTGGATTTGATAATAGAACGTGACTGAGATTGAATTCTGCATCGTAATCCAAAGAGATCTTGTACTCCGTTGTTTTTCCGTTCTCAGTAATTTTTTGATTTTGTTTTGAAGTCAAATTGAAACCGGAAATATTTTGAGTTAGATTATAATCATTTTCAGAAACTGGGATGAAGGTCTTTCCCAAAAGCAAATTCTGCAAAGCATTGTAGTCGATGAAGTTGACATTCAATAATTTATTAAGATAACCAAAATCAGAATCAATGTACGTTTTGTCCAATTTATAATAACCTTTGATACCTTCTGGGGTCGCAACGCCTCTCGCAGCCTGGAGAATAACCGCAGTCAGATTCATCCAAACTTTTTGGCCATTCTCTATGTAGATTACAGCATCTAAAGTTGGAATGAACGAGCCCGTCTTTGCATCTATTTTACTATTGATCTTCACAGCATCAAAAGTTGATTTTTTCTCAATTGCTGAAAAAAAACTGGCGTTGTTAGAGATTGGTTTTGTGGTACTGATAGGAGTTGTGCCCTGGTTTTTCTGAACTTTACAAGAAGTGACAAGTAGAGCTGAAACTATGATGAGAATGTATTTTTGCATAACTTTTTTACGATGAAACTTACAATATTAACGCCAAAAATAAGCTTATATTTCCAAATAAGTATCTAAAAAAAACTTTGTCAAAGTTCTAGACCTTGACAAAGTTGATATTTTATTAAAATTAAATTTAATCTTTCGAAACGAAATCCAGAACAGAATAATCTCCCAAAGAAATCTCTCTCGCAACACCAAAATACTTGGCAGAGTTCCCGATCATCGAGTTGCTCAAATTTCCGTGATCGATAATTGTGTTTTCCTGAATCAATGAGTTATCGATATTAGAATTGATGACAACCGTATTGTTCCCAAGAGAAACATTCGGTCCAATTTTAGAATTCAAAATCTTTACATTTTCCCCGATGAAACAAGGTGGAATGATCATGCAGTTTTCTATGTCTGCAGACTCTGGGAAGTTGGCCATATTGGCTCTTTCGTACTGTAGAATCTTACTGTTGGTCTCCACCGTAGCATTTTTGTTGCCACAATCCATCCAGTCATCCACTTTTCCAAGAGAGAATTTGGCGCCTTTTGCTCTCAAGTTTTCTAATGCCGTTGTCAATTGATATTCGCCACCTTCGGTAATATTATTTTCCATAATATAATCGATTTCTGTCATCAATTTCTCAGCAGAATTGAAGTAATAAATTCCGATGATCGCAAGGTCGGAAACAAATTCTTTTGGTTTTTCCACGAAGTCAGTGATAAAACCATAATCGTCCAATTTCACAACACCGAAAGCAGAAGGGGCTTCTACCTTCTTTACCCAGATCACACCGTCAGCATTGGTGTCAAGGTGAAAATCTGCACGGAAAAGCGTATCAGCAAAAGCGATGATTACCGGTCCGGTCATACTTTCTTTAGCACAATTAATGGCGTGAGCTGTTCCTAGAGGTTCAGTTTGAGCATAAATGCTTCCTTTTGCACCAAGATTTTCTGCTACTTTGATAAGAGATGCTTCTACCTCTGGACCAAAATCACCGATGATGAAAGCGATCTCCTCTATAGGTTGATTTGCAACTTTTGCAATGTCTTCTACGAGTCTTTGTACAATTGGTTTTCCGCCAATCGGAATCAATGGTTTTGGAACCGTTAATGTATGTGGTCTCAAACGTGAACCACGTCCAGCCATTGGAACTATTATTTTCATAAGTTTGTTGTTAAATTATTGACTATTAGTGAATTAATAGATTTATTTCATTCCGATTTTATTTAAGATTTTTTGAGGAATCAAATTCTCTGTCTTTAGCAAAATGGTTGCCAAAAGTAGAAATATAAGATTTCCCAACCAAATATTTTCTTTTAAATATTGGTAATATGCCAAAGATACAACCATTGTTACGAGAATGATAATTGAATTCTTATAAATATTATAAGGGACTGGATATTTGTATTGTCCCCAAACGTATGATATGACCATCATTGCGAAGTAGCTGGCAATGGTTGCCCAAGTGGATGCCCAATATCCGTATTTAGGAATAAAATAAAAATTAATTATTATGGTTATCAAAACACCAATGGCTGAGATATAAGCGCCAATAATAGTCTTATCCGTCAATTTATACCAAATTGAAAGATTGAGATAGATTCCTATAAATAAGCTTGCAAAAAATAAGATTGGAAGAATTGAAATACCTTCGTAATACTCCGGATTATTGATGTAAACTTTTGCAATCAAATTAAGATTTACAGATAAGAATAAGACAATGAGACAGTTGATGGCGATGAAAATATCCATCAGTTTTACATACATTTCCTTCGCATTTTTATTTTTTGAATTGCTGAAAAAGAAAGGTTCAATTCCCAAAGAATAAGCTTGACGGAACAAAATAACAAAGGTCACCACTTTTGCGACACCGCCATATACGCCCAATTCGTGTCGTCCGATTTCTTCAGGTAAAAGAAATTTAAGAAACTGTCTGTCAAAGGTTTCATTGATAATCCCGGCTAATCCAGCGATTGTGATTGGCCAAGAATATTTTATCATTCTTTTCCAAAGTTCCCAAGAGAAATGCTTTATCCTTGCGATTAATAATTCTTGAGACAACATCAAAAATGTCACAGAACTCGCCACTAGATTTGCGACGAAAACATAACCAATCCCAAATTCCGGGCTATATTTCAAACCAAAAATTCCGTTTGGATATCTTGGGAGAATGATGATAAAAAATACAACTAAAAGGAAATTGATGATTCCATTTGTGATTCGGATTCCGGCATATTTTAAAGGTCTTTCATTTTTCCTTAACATTACAAAAGGCATTGCAGAAAAGGCGTCCAAGGCTAAAGTTACCGTAAGGATGGCCAGCAAATCCACTTGGTCTGGCGTTTTGAAAGCAATCGCTAAAGGCTGTCTGTAAAGTAAAGTGAAAAATAAATAGATTAATGTTACCGTTAAAACACTGAAAAAAGCAGTCGAAATTAATTTTCTGTCGTCTTTTTCATCCAAGGCAAATCGGAAAAATGTGGTTTCCATGCCGTGGGTCAAAAGTACGGCGATAACCCCGGCTACAGAATAAAAATCGGCAAAAGGGGAATAGGCTGTTGGACCAAAAGTTCTCGTAATAATTGGATTAATTACAAACGGAAACAGTCTGATAATTACAGTTGTTAATCCATAAAGCGCAGTTTGTCCAAGTAATTTCTTCAATTCAAAAATTTTTGCAAAAATAATCTATTCTGATAAGAATCCGATTTATTTCTTCAGCTTATAATTCATAAAGAAAACCAGTTTTCCACCTTTCATAATATCTTCGTGCTTCAATTTGTAATCGTCAAACGGTTTCCCATTCAGCTCGATTCTTTCGATGTAAACATTCTTTTCCGATTGGTTTTTGGCTTCGATTTCGAAAGTTTTTCCGTTCTCCAGATTCAGTTTTGCACTCACGATACTCGGACTTCCAATCCAATAATTATCAGAACCCGGCGAAACCGGATAAAATCCCAAACTGCTGAAAATATACCAAGCGCTCATCTGTCCGCAATCGTCATTTCCGCCCAATCCGTCTGGCTTTGCTTTGTATTGCATCGTCAGAATTTTTCGGATTTGAGACTGTGTTTTCCAAGGTTGTCCGGCAACATTATAAAGATAGGCCACGTGATGTGCCGGTTCGTTTCCGTGAACGTAACCGCCGATAATTCCTTCTCGCGTGATGTCTTCCGTATCAGCGAAAAACGCGTCAGGCAAATGCATTGAAAATAATTCGTCAAGATTTTCTCCGAATTTCTTTTTTCCACCCATAACTTTCATTAATTCCTCAGGATTATGCGGAACGAAGAAACTGTAATTCCAGGAATTTCCTTCGATAAAGCCTTGTCCGTGCGTGCTCATCAAATCAAATTCCTTTTTAAAACTTCCGTCAGACAATCTTGGTCTCATAAAACCAATCGATTTGTCGAAGACATTTTTCCAGTTTTCGGAACGTTTCAGATATTCATTGTAGATGTCAGTTTTGCCTAATTTCTTGGCTATTTGAGCAATCGCCCAATCGTCATACGCGTATTCCACGGTGTTGGAAACCGATGTTCCATTTTTCTCCGCAGAGATATAACCTTTGTCAATATATTCGCCGATGCCTTCGTAATTTCTCTTGTTGGAAGTGGCGATACAAGCCTTCAAAGCTTCTTCTGGATTTCCGGTGTAAGTGCCTTTGATAATCGCATCAGCAATCAAAGAAACCGAATGATAACCGCTCATACACCAATTCTCATTCGCATAATGTGACCATACCGGCAACATTTTCAAACTGAATTGGTCATAATGCGCCATCATCGATTGAATCATATCATTGTTCCGTTTTGGCTGTATCAAATTGAAAAACGGATGCAAAGCGCGGTAAGTATCCCAAAGTGAAAACGTCGTGTAATTCGTAAAACCTTTCGCCTGATGTACATTTTGGTCGAGACCTTTGTACTCGCCATTCGAATCCATATAAGTAGTTGGATTGATGAACGTGTGATACATTGCCGTGTAAAAATTCACTTTGTCATCTTCGGAAAGTGTGTTGACAACGATTTTATTAAGTTCTTTATTCCAGTTATTTTGAGCCTGAGATTTTATTTTTTCGAAGTTCCAATCGGGCGTTTCTTTTGTTAAATTTTCCAAAGCATTGGCCTGACTCACTGGCGAAATTGCAAATTTGATTTGAACTTTCTCATTCTCCTGAGTATCAAAATCAAAATGCATTCGGATTTTTTTGCCTGCAATCTCGGGGAAATTATCGTCCTGATTCCATTTTCTCCAGAAACCTCGGTAAGCTTGTTTAGTGTCAAAATTTTTCTGCCCGTAAGATTTGAAAGGCTTGGAAAATTCCATTGCGAAATAAACCGTTCTCGTTCTTGCCCAGCCATTGGTTTGTCGGTATCCTGTGATTCTGTGGTCGTTTTCAATCCTCACGTAAGTCCAGACATTTTTGTCATCGTAATTATAAATTCCTGCCATCAAATCCAAAATAATATGCGCATCATCAGATTTAGGAAACGTATATTGATGAACGCCGACTCTTGTTGTAGCGGTCATTTCGGCCAGAATATTATAATCGTCAAGTTTTACTTTATAATAGCCGGCTTCGGCTTTTTCGTTTTGATGAGAGAATCTGGAACGGAATCCACTTCCCGGATTTTGCGCTGTTCCCGGATTTAATTTTAATTTTCCAACCGTTGGCATTATCAGGAAATCTCCCAAATCCGAATGTCCCGTTCCGCTGAAATGCGTATGCGAAAACCCGACAATCGTTTTGTCTTCATAACGGTAGCCAGCACAATATTTGTAAACATCAGGATTGTATTTTCCATTGACTTCGTAAGACAGCGAATCGGTTTCCGGACTGAGTTGAACCGCGCCAAAAGGAACAGTTGCTCCAGGAAAAGTGTGCCCCATTTTTTCGGTTCCGATGATTGGATTGACGAATTTTGAGAGGTTTTCTAATTTTTGGGAACTGAATAATGAAGCGAATAAAACGGGTAGGACTAAAATGTATTTTCTCGGAGACATTCTTTGGAATTTTTAAGCAATTTAATAATATTGTTTTCATTTTTAACGCAAAGGCGGAGAACTTTTTAAAACCGAATCTCTTTAAGTCGCAGAAAATCCAAAATGGTATTCAAACTTTGCGACTTTTATGTATTGATCAAAATAATATAATTGCGCCTTTGCATTAATTTTAAAATACAAATTCGAGTAATAATTTTCAAAAACTTAATTTTGTTTCAATCTAAAAAAGTAAAATGAAAATTCTAATAAAAAACGCCCAAATCGTCAACGAAAATCTGGTCTTCGAAAGTGATATTCTGATTGAGAATGATTTGATTTCAAAGATTGCAAAAAATATCTCTGAAGAAAATGTTGACCAAATTATTGATGCTTCCGGAAAATATCTGTTACCAGGAATTATTGATGACCAAGTGCATTTCCGTGAGCCAGGTTTGACGCAAAAAGGCGACATCGAAACCGAATCAAAAGCTGCAATTGCCGGCGGAATCACAAGTTTCATCGACCAGCCAAATACAGTTCCAAATGCGGTGACTCAGGAATTGTTGGCAGATAAATACGAAATCGGTTCTCAAAAAGCTTACGCCAATTATGGTTTTATGATGGGCGGAACCAATGATAATCTTGAAGAAATCCTGAAAACAAATCCAAGAAATGTTCCCGGAATCAAATTGTTTTTAGGCTCATCCACAGGAAATATGCTGGTTGACAATCCTGAAACGCTGGAAAATATTTTCAGCAATACCAAAATGCTGATTGCCGTTCATTGCGAAGATGAAGCGACAATTAGAGAAAATACTGAAAAGTACAAAGCGGAATACGGCGACGACATTCCTGTGAAATTTCATCACTTGATAAGAAGTGAGGAAGCTTGTTATAAATCGTCCTCAAAAGCAATTGAACTTGCGCAAAAAACTGGCGCAAGACTTCACGTTTTCCATTTGTCAACGGCGATTGAAACCGACCTTTTTAGAAATGATATTCCCTTAAAAGATAAAAAAATAACGGCAGAAGTTTGTGTTCACCATTTGACTTTCACCAATGAATATTACGAAACGAAAGGAAACCTTATCAAATGGAATCCGGCGGTCAAAACTTTGAAAGATAAAGACGGACTTTGGGAAGCGTTGCTCGATGACAGAATCGATGTGATTGCTACGGACCACGCACCTCACACTTGGGAAGAAAAGCAAAATGTTTATACAAAATGTCCATCAGGAGCGCCTTTGGTTCAGCATTCTTTGGTTGTGATGCTGGAGAATTTCAGAAACGGAAAAATTACTTTAGAGAAAATTGTGGAGAAAATGTGTCATAATCCTGCAATTCTTTTCCGGGTAGAGAAAAGAGGTTTTGTGAGAGAAGGGTATAAAGCCGATCTTGTTTTGGTAGATTTGGATGAAAACTGGACCGTTGCAAAAGATAATCTCCTTTACAAGTGCGGTTGGAGCCCATTGGAAGGAACCGAGTTTCATTCTAAAGTGACGCATACTTTTGTCAACGGAAATCTGGTTTACGACAACGGAAAAATTAATGAAGAAAAATTCGGGGAGCGATTGCTTTTTGAAGTTCAGGAATAAATGAAACGACTGCTAAATTTGCAGTCGTTTTTTGATTTAATTAAAAGACTGCCGAAACTCCAACGGCGACATTTTTGTTTTCTTTTTGAAAAGCGTACTGAATGATTGCGAATGTTCAAACCCTAATTCATATGCAATTTCACTTACCGATAATTCCGTGGTAGAAAGTTTCTCTTTCGCTTTGCTGATGAGCTTTTCGTGAATGTGTTGCTGCGTATTCTGTCCGGTCTGGATTCTTAATAAATCACTTAAGTAATTCGGAGAAAGATTCATCGCTTCAGCAATTTGATGAACGGTCAAAAGTCCTTTTTCTGAAGATTCTTTATCAAAATAATCATTCAAAAACATTTCAAATTTCGTCAAAAGCTGATGATTTCCACTTTTTCTGGTAATGAATTGTCTTTCATAAAAACGCTTCGAATAATTCAGTAATAATTCAATTTGAGATAAAATAATTTCCTGCGTGTGCTGGTCGATGTGCTGACATTCTTTATCTATTTTGTTCAGAATTTCCAGCAGGTCATTTTCCTCATCTTCAGAAAGATGCAACGCTTCATTCACTGAATAAGAGAAAAATCCGTAAGACAAAATTGTAGTTGCCAAAGAATGTTTGAGTAGAAAATCTTCGTGAAAAATCAGCAGATAGCCTGTATTTTCACAATCCATCGTCTTCACATCAAGATACTGAACCTGATTAGGTGCTGTGAAACTCAACACACCTTTGTCATAGTCATAATGTTGCTGTCCGTATTTTATTTTTCCGGTCGCATTCCTTTTTAGGGCAACGCAATAATAGCGGCTTGTAAAACCTTTCCAGGTCTCATCTTCAATGAAAATACTTTCAGAAAGATTGATGACACTCACCATCGGATGTTTCGGTTCCGGAAGCGACAGTAATTTGTGGAAAGCCGAAATGGATTGTATCGTGTTCATAATTTGAAGTTCTAGAGATTAAAAACCAGCTTGATATTTGAACCTCACAAATTCAAAATCTGTGAGGTTTAATTTTAAAATAAATCTGCGAGAGTTTAAAAAAAATTAATAATCCAAAAGTCCCATACTGAATTCGTTATAAGTCGCTCCGGTATCTGTCCCCAAAGGTACAATACTTTCAAGCTTCTGAATATCAGCTTCGCTCAGGATAATTTTGCTGGCTTCGATATTCTGTTCAAGATAAGTTCTGCGTTTCGTTCCAGGAATCGGAACAATTCCTTTGCTAATAATCCACGCCAAAGCTAGTTGTGAAGATGTAATTTCTTTTTCTTTAGCCAGATTTTCAATGGCTTCCACCAATTCGATGTTTTTGTGAAAATACTGTTCTTGAAATCTCGGAATTCCTCTTCGGAAATCATTTTCCGGCAAATCACCAATTGTTTTGATATTTCCTGACAAGAATCCTCTTCCAAGTGGAGAATATGCTACAAAACCAATTCCTAGTTCATTCAGAGTTTTGATGACGCCTTTTTCTTCAACGGTTCTTTCAAACAGAGAAAATTCACTTTGAACCGCTGTAATTGGATGAACTGTGTGTGCTCTTTTTACCGTTTCAGAAGAAACTTCAGACAAACCGATGTGCCCGATTTTTCCTTCTTTTACCAATTCAGACATCGCACCAACCGTTTCTTCAATCGGCGTACTTTTATCGAGACGATGCATATAATAAAGGTCAATATAATCTGTTTTCAGATTTTTTAAAGACCGTTCAACCGATTTTTTGACATAATCTTTTTCACCATTAATTTTCCAAGTCACTTGCTCATTGTCATCTATTTCCCAACCGAATTTAGTCGCAAGAATATATTGGTCACGATTGTCTTGAATGGCTTTTGCAATCAATCGTTCATTCGTAAAAGGTCCGTACAAATCGGCTGTGTCGAGGAAGTTCCCACCCAATTCCAGAGAACGGTGAATGGTGGCGATAGCTTCCTGTTCATCGGTTTTACCGTACATATCTGCATCGCCAAAGCCTGTCATTCCCATACATCCCAAACCGATATTCGGAATGATTAATCCTTGATTTCCTAATTTTACTTTATTCATTTTTTTCAATATTAATTTTGATAAAGCAAAGTTGGGCAGAAATTAAAATGCGGATGTATGCAAAATGACGATTGTCGTATGCAAATTACGGATAGATGATTTTTTTAATTAAAAGACTTCCTGAATTCCAAAGGTGAAATATTCGTCTTTGCTTTAAACAGTTTACTGAAAGACTGAGAATGTTCAAAACCCAATTCATAGGCAATTTCACTTACAGAAAGTTCGGTTGTTGATAGTTTTTCTTTGGCTTTTTCGATGAGCTTTTCGTGAATAATTTGCTGTGTGGTTTGTCCTGTCAAAGTTTTCAGCAGGCTTCGCATATATTGCGGCGACATATTCAATTCATCAGAAAGAAACTGAACGCTTGGCAATCCTTTTTCTTTAAAGTCATCTCTTTCGAAATAATGATTAAGCAGAATTTCTAATTTTTCTAAAAACTGGTGATGCGCTTTGTGACGCGTAATAAACTGTCTTTGGTAAAACCTTTCAGAGTAATTTAGTAAAGTTTCCAATTGAGAAATAATAATATTCTGACTGAATTTGTCAATATGCGTCTGATATTCCTGCTTGATGTTTTCAATCATTTGCCGAATTTTTATTTCCTCATCTTCGGATAAAAATAAAGCTTCATTGACGGAATAATCAAAGAATTCATATTTCTTAATTGCTGAAGCCATCGGCGTGTTCCATAGAAAATCCGGATGAATCAAGAGTGACCAGCCGGATGGATTTTTGCCATTTTCTTCCCTCATAATGGTCAGTATCTGATGAGGCGCCATACAAAACATCACGCCTTCATCAAAATCATAATCCTGCTGGCCATATTTGTATTTATGATTCATATCCCGTTTGACAGAAATCATATAAAAATCGAACATCAAACTTTGTTTTCCACTGACAGATGACAGCGCCATATCTTCAAAATTGATCACACTGATGAGCGGATGTTTCGGCTTCGGCAAACCACGTAATGTGTGGAATTGAGAAATGGTTTTTATTCTTATCGGCGTGTCAGACATTGGTTTAATATTTAATCAAATTTAATGAATATTTGTTTATAAATTACTGTTTATCAGTCAAATAAATATTGTCCATATCCTCCAACAAAGTTGGATGCTGAGGTTCCCAACCTAAAACTGATTTTGTTTCTTCGCTTGAAGTCAGATTATTAAGCTTCGCAAAATGAGAAAACCATCCAAAATGTTCCATCGCTTCTTCGTTTGTAAGGGAAACCACCGGAACCTGTAATCTTTCCGCAATGAATGTGGCAATGTCTTTCAAAGGAATTCCCTGCTCTCCGACTGCGTGATATCTTGTTCCGCTTTCAAATGGTTTTTCTAAAGCCAATCGGTACAATTTTGCAGCATCCAATTTGTGAACGGCCGGCCAGAAATTATGACCATCATCAATGATTGCCGATTTGCCATTTTCTTTTGCGATTCTTATCAATGTCGGGACAAAACCAATGATATCACCTTTGCCGTGCACGGATGGAGACAATCTGATAACAGCCACTTTCACTCCTTTAGCCGCCACAGCATCGGCTGCATTTTCTGTTGCTATTCTGGGATGAGGATTTACGGAACGGTCTGTTTCTGTGGTCAGTCCTTCTTTGGAAAAAAGTGCGGTTCCTGAAGTGATGAGAAAAGGTTTATCAGTTCCTAGTAGAGCTCCGCCAATGGTTTCGATTACTTTTCCATCTAGCTGACACATTTCTTCGAATCTTGTAAAATCATGGACAAATCCGAGATGAATCACAGCGTCTGAAGCTTCCACTCCCGCTTTTAAACTTTCAAAATCGTTTAAATCTCCTCGGTGTGCTTCTGCTCCGGCTGTAATAAGTTTTTTTGCAGATTCTTCTGAACGTGCCAATCCCAAAACTTGGTGACCATTGGCTAATAATTCCTGTACTACGGCCGTTCCTACGAAACCTGTTGCGCCTGTTACAAATACTTTCATATTGATATATTTTTTAATATAATTTAATGAAGCAAAGTTGAGGTTTCGCTTTCGCAGTCTTGTAGCCGAAAAGTGATTTCTTGTAGCCGAAAAATTTAATTAAATGACTTTCTGAATTCCAAAGGCGAAATATCCGTTTTAGCTTTAAACAATTTACTGAAAGACTGTGAATGTTCAAATCCTAATTCATAAGCGATTTCACTTACAGAAAGATTGGTTGTTGAAAGCTTTTCTTTGGCTTTTTCAATCAGTTTTTCGTGGATGTGTTGTTGCGTGGTTTGTCCGGTTAGTTGCTTTAATAAACTTCCTAGATAATTGGTTGAAATATTCAATTGTTCGGCAATATAATTGGCTGTTGGTAAGCCTTTATCCATCACATTTTCATTAAAATAATTTTCCAAGATAGTTTCTAATTTCTCCAAAACCTGATGATTGGTCTTTTTTCTGGTAATGAATTGTCGCTGGTAAAATCTTTCACAATAATTTAAAATAACCTCAATCTGCGAGATGATAATATTCTGAGTAAACTGGTCAATTCCCGATTGATATTCTTTTTCAATACCTTTAAAAAGTCCAATTAGCGTTTCTTCTTCTTTTTCAGAAAGGAATAAAGCTTCATTCACATCATAGCCGAAGAATTTATAATTATTAATCGTTTTTGCCAAAGGCGTGTTCCAGATAAAATCGGGATGAAAGGCCAAAAGATATCCTGAAGGTTTTGTCTCATACTTGCTGATTACCATTTTAACAACCTGTCTTGGCGCAATAAAGCACATCAGACCTTCATCAAAATCGTATTGACTCTGCCCATAATGAAACTTCCCCTGAATATCTCTTTTGAAACCCATAAAATACAAATCTTGAACCCAGCTGATTTCGGATTCTTCAATCTGATATTCCACCAAACTGTAATCTACCAGACTGATGAGCGGATGCTGAGGTTTTGGCAATCCTGAAATTCTGTGAAATTCAGAAATGGTATCGATGGTATATAATTTTCTGTTATGCATAACTTTAAAAATTAAAGGCAACAGCAAGAAACTGTTGCCTTTACAAATTTAATAATCTGTAGATGTACTTAGTGTTTTAAACTCAGAAATTTCGTTTTGAAGCGCATTTAATTTATTTCCGGCGATACTGAATGCATCAGAGCCCAAAACCAAATGAACCGGTGGATTTTCCATTGCTACCAATTCCATTAATGCCACAGCTGCTTTTTCGGGATCTCCCGGCTGATTTCCATTGATGTCTTTTTCGTGAGCAGTCTGAAGTTGTCTTGCTACTGTGTATTCTTCAATTTCAGTTTTCGGAGTTCTGAGTGAACCACCCGTTAAGAAATCTGTTCTGAAATATCCTGGATAAACCACCGTTGCATTCACTCCGAATTCTTTCACTTCTGCAGCCAAAGCTTCTGTAAATCCTACCACTGCAAACTTGGTCGCACAGTAGATTCCCCACCCTGCAAATTCACCTGTCAATCCACCAATTGAAGCAATATTGATGATGAAACCGCTTTTCTGTTCTCTTAAATAAGGCATTGTTTTTCTGATGATATTCAGAGAACCGAAAACGTTGGTGTCGAAATTCTGACGGCTTTCCAAATCCGAAATTTCTTCCAAAGTTCCTAATTGACCATAACCAGCGTTATTCACTACCACATCCAGTTTTCCGAATTTCTCTGTTGATTTTGAAACTGCGTTTTCCACAGAATTTTCGTTGATTAAATCAACTTCAAGCGGAAGAAACGTTGAGCTTTCTTCACTGACTGCTTTCTGAAGCTCAGCAATATTTCTCGAAGTTGCCGCCACAGAATGACCTTCTGCCAATAATCTTTTTACTAAAGTTAACCCTAACCCTTTTGAAGCTCCTGTCACGAACCATACTTTTTTTGTGTCCATTTTTGATTGTTTTTAATTGATTAATTTTTACAATGCAAAGTTGGTCAGATTCTAAAAGCTGGATGTAGCTGAATCAATGTTCGTTGTAGCCGAAATACAAATTGATATTACTTAATGAAAAGATCTCCGAAACTCCAAAGGCGACATTTCTGTTTTCTTTTTAAATAATTTATTGAATGATTGTGGATACTGAAAACCTAACTGATAAGCTATTTCCGCTACAGAAAACTCAGTTGTCGATAAGAATTCTTTGCCTTTTTCAATCAGTTTATTCTGGATATGCTGCTGCGTACTTTGACCAGTTAAAGACCGAAGCATATCACTTAAATAATGCGGTGACAGATTGAGTTGGCTTGCAAAATGATTAACAGCGGGAATGCCTTCTTTCAGCCTTTCCCCATCATTGAAATAGTCGTTCAGCAGATTTTCCATTTTGATTAAAAGGTCATTGTTTGCCGCTTTTCGAGTGATGAATTGCCTTTCATAAAAACGATTGCAGTAACTTAATAATAAATCAATTTGGGCGACAATGATTTCCTGTGTGTGCTTATCAATATGTTGATATTCCTGTTCTATTTTTAGAAAGATGTCGAGAATGTTCTTTTCCTCTTTTTCGGAAAGATGCAAGGCTTCGTTAGTGGAGTAGGAGAAGAAACCGTAGTTTTTGATGTTTGTTGCAACAGAATGTTTGCCCAGAAAATGCGGATGGAAAAGTAAAGCAAATCCAGTTCCTGCACCATTGTTTTCTGAATCGGTATCAGTCAAATCCAAGGTTTGAATTTGTTTCGGCGCTGTAAAACTCAGAACGCCTTTGTCAAAATCATATAGATTTTGGCCATACTTCATCTTCGCTTTGACCTCTTTTTTTAAGGAAATGCTATAAAAATCAGTGGAGAATTTCTCTAAAACTGGATCGCTTTGGAACCGAATGTCTTCCAACTTAATAATGCTTATCATCGGGTGCATAGGATCTGGCAAAGACAGCAAACGGTGGAATTTTAATATGGAATTAATATTATTCATTCGGTTTATTGATACAAATATAAGGAAGGCAAAATTGGTATTGTCCTGCCTTCCTTTAATTAGATCATAGGTTTTCTTTAAAGAAAGGAATTAATGCTGACAAAGCCTCAGAAGTTGCTTTTGGATGGTCATAGAGGTCATAATGACTTGCATCTTTCACAACGTGGATGTTTTTACTTTTTGAAGCGGCTTTGTTATAAAGTTCGAATCCATCTCTGTAAGAACCAAAAGCGCCAACTTTGTCCCCAACGATGACCAATAATGGTTGCGTCAGTAGTTGATCAGCTAGATGAAAAGCATCGAAATTGACAGTATTCCCAAAACTTGTAAACAGCAATTGATTAGACGACCTCGGATGATTTCCGCGGGGCGTTCTGTAATAATTGATACATTCCAGAAGGTCCAGCTCATCCATCCCTTGTTCCTTGGCTTCTTCCGCAGAATTGGGAGTCCAGTTGACAATTAGTGGTTCAGCGCCATTTGCTTCCGCTGTGCGCTGTTTTCCGACGGCTTCCAGAATCTGGATTGGATCAAGACTTTCTTTGTAAGCTCTGCAAAAATTGGAGGCCGAAACTGTGGCGACGGCTTTTATTCTGCGTTCCGTCAAAGCTGCATTGGCTGCATAACCTCCACCAGCACAAATTCCCAGAACTCCTATTTTTTCATTATCGATGAACTTTAAAGTTGTGAGATGATCCACAGCACATTTTATATCTTCGACTCTGGTTGCCGGATCTTCCAGAAATCTTGGTTCACCACCACTTTCTCCCTGAAAAGAAGCATCGAAGGCAAGTGTTATAAATCCTTCTTCTTCTGCTAGTTTTTTAGCATATTCTCCAGCAGTCTGTTCCTTGACGCTGCTTCCCGGGTGCACACAAATGATGGCGCTGTGTTTTAAGTTTTCGTCGAAGTTTTCGGGTAAATTGAGGTGTGCTGCAACTTCCCAGTTTTTATTTTTGAATTGAATTGATTTCTGCATTAATTATATTGATTTGAATTAGTAATGCAAAGTTCCTTGATTTAAAGATAGAGTTTGTTTCCAGATCGTGGAGATGTGTTTCCATATTGCGGTTTTATTTCGTGCATAACTTTTGTTAATTTTCAATACAAAATAAAAATCTAATTTTACAACGCACACAATTGATCTTAATTTTAATCTCAAAATCATTTAATTAATGAACCTATATTCTCAACCAATGTTGCGCGAGGACGCACTGAAAGATAAAGTTGCCATCGTTACAGGAGGTGGCAGCGGACTTGGAAAAGCAATGACCAGATATTTTCTACAACTTGGCGCAAAAGTCGTCATTACTTCTAGAAACTTGGAAAAACTTCAAGGAACTGCCAAAGAACTGGAAGAAGAAACCGGCGGAAAAGTGCTTTGCGTAGCGTGCGATGTTCGTAATTGGGACGAAGTAGAGGCAATGAAAGAAGCAGCGTTAAAAGAATTCGGAAGGATTGATATTCTTTTGAACAACGCCGCCGGAAACTTCATTTCGCCCACAGAAAGACTTACACATTCGGCCTTCGATTCTATCCTTGATATCGTTTTGAAAGGAACCAAGAACTGTACACTTTCTGTCGGGAAGCATTGGATTGATAACAAAGTGCCTGGAACAGTTCTGAATATCGTAACCACTTATGCCTGGACAGGTTCGGCTTATGTGGTGCCTTCCGCTTGTGCTAAAGCTGGTGTTTTGGCAATGACCAGAAGTTTGGCTGTAGAGTGGGGCAAATACAATATCCGTTTCAATGCGATTGCGCCGGGACCTTTCCCTACAAAAGGTGCTTGGGACAGATTATTGCCTGGCGATATGAAAGATAAATTTGATTTGGCGAAGAAAAATCCACTCAAAAGAGTAGGAGAGCATCAGGAATTGGCCAATCTTGCGGCTTATCTGGTCTCTGATTTTTCATCTTTCGTGAATGGCGAAGTCGTGACCATCGATGGTGGCGAGTGGCTTCAGGGTGCCGGTGAATTCAATATGCTGGAGGATATTCCGCAGGAGATGTGGGATACTCTGGAAGCGATGATCAAAGCGAAAAAATCTAACTGATGTTTCATTAATTTCAACCTATTTAAAAAAGCAAGCTTGCTTTCACCCGATAGCAAGCTTGCTTTTTTTATGGACTTAATGATAGTTCATTCTAATGATGTAACAAGTTCCGGATTTTATTGACTAATTTTATTTTAACAATAAATCTATCTATTAATGAACTTCAAACTTTCAACACTTCTTTCGGCGGTTGCGATCTTTGCTTTCACGGCAAAAGGCTACGCACAGGAAACGCCGGCCTACAGTTATACCGAGGCTTTCAAGCCTTTGTTCTATCCTCAGACCGGAACAGAGACCCGTTCTGCAAGCGGACAACCTGGTCACAAATATTGGCAGAACTCAGCGGATTATCAACTGAATGTCAGCCTCGATGAGACCAAAAATGAGATCACAGGTTCAGCAGAAATCACTTATACCAACAACAGTCCCGATCAGTTAGGATTTCTTTGGTTGCAACTGGATCAGAATCTTTTCGCAAAGGATTCACGAGGTAATGCAGTGGTGCCACTTTCCGGAAGTAGAAATGGCGCACATGGCGAAGAGTTTGATGGTGGTTACAAGGTCAAATCTGTAAAATACGATGGTAAAGATGTAAAATATACCATTACCGATACCAGAATGCAGATTGATCTTCCAAAAGATCTGAAAGCGAACGGCGGTATTGCAAAACTAAAAATAGAATATTCTTTCCTATCACCAAAATATGGTTCCGACAGAATGGGAATCGAAGATACGAAGAACGGAAAGATTTTCACAATGGCGCAATGGTACCCAAGAATGTGTGTCTATGATGACGTTTTGGGATGGAACACTTCACCGTATCTAGGAGCTTCGGAGTTTTATTTGGAATACGGAACTTTATCAGCAAACATCACCGTTCCTGCCAACCAATATGTGGTAGCATCTGGAGAATTGCTTAATGAAAAAGAAGTTTATTCCAAAGAAGAGATCAACCGTTGGAATCAGGCGAGAAGCAGTGAGAAAACAGTTGCGATCCGTCCAGAATCTGAATTGGGAAAAAATAATGCAACAGGCACCAAAACCTGGAAATTCAAAATAGAAAATGCAAGGGATTTTGCTTGGGCTTCATCTGCCGCTTTTATTTTGGATGCAGCGAGAATCAACTTGCCAAGTGGTAAAAAATCTTTGGCGATCTCTGCTTATCCTGTAGAAAGTGCCGGCGAAAAAGCTTGGGGAAGATCCACGGAATATACCAAAGCTTCCATCGAACATTACTCGGGGAAATGGTTTGAATATCCTTATCCAGCAGCGACCAATGTTGCCGGAAACGAAGGTGGAATGGAATATCCGGGCATTGTTTTCTGTCATATGAGTTCCAAAGGCGAAAGTCTGTGGGGTGTTACCGATCACGAATTTGGTCACACTTGGTTCCCAATGATCGTGGGTTCCAACGAGCGATTGTTCGCTTGGATGGACGAAGGTTTCAATACTTTCATCAATGAAGGTTCTACAGCAGCTTTCAATAATGGTGAATATTACCACAAGCAAAACATTGGCAAAATGGGCTCATTTGTACTGAATGACAGCTACGAACAGATCATGGTAGGTCCAGATAATATGAAGGAAAGAAGCATCGGCGTTCTGGCTTACTTCAAACCAGGTTTGGGATTGGGGATTTTGAGAGAAACGATCTTAGGTCCTGAGAAGTTTGATAAAGCTTTCAAAACTTACGTGGCGAGATGGGCGTTCAAACATCCAACACCTTGGGATTTCTTCCACACGATGGAAAATGTTTCCGGCGAAGAGCTGAACTGGTTCTGGAGAGGTTGGTTCATCAACAAATGGAAAGTGGATCAGGCTGTGAAATCGGTAAAACCTTTCAATGGTGATTACAAAAACGGAGCACAGATCACGGTTGAGAATCTTGGACAATTGCCTATGCCAACTACGGTTGAATTGACCTTCAAAGATGGAACGAAGCAAGTTGTCAAATTGCCAGTTGAGGTTTGGAAACGCAATACGGAATGGACCTTCAAAGTGAATTCTACCAAAGAAGTGACTGATGTGAAATTGGATCCAGCTTCTGGCGTTCCGGATATCAATCCTAAAAACAATGTTTGGACTTCGGCTCAGGCTGTTCCGGTAGAGAAAGTGAATATGAAAGAATTTGCCGGGACCTTCAGCACCAAAGAAGTACCATTGAAACTGACTTTCACAGAAAAAGGAGGACAATTATACGGACAGGCAACAGGTCAGCCAGAGTTTGCTTTGGAATATTTGGGACAGAACAAATTCGCTTTCGAAGATGCAGATGTTTCCATCACATTCAGCAAAGACAAGAAAAGTATTGATTTCACGCAAGGTGGAAAAGCTTTCAAATTCAATAAAGAATAAGTTGATGATACTTACAATAAAAAAGCTCCGAAATTATTCGGAGCTTTTTTATTTTATAGTTTTTAAACGCTGAATCTTAGCAGCCCGGCTTGAGTGGAAATCCTTTTTTTTGTGGCTGGAAAAGCTAAGGCAAAAAAGATTGACTTCGTCGAACCACTTCGTTAGGTTTGGGAACGGAAGACGGAAATAGCTGCCCCAAATAATTTACAGCGCCACCATTTCCGTCACCTCAACGTCGTAACCAGAGATCACTGGTTTGATATTCGGATTCTGCGTGATCACTTTGAATTTGTTGATTCCAAGATCTTTCAAGATCTGCGTTCCAATTCCATAATCGCGGAAGTTTGGGGCGATTGTAGGAAGTTCGCTCGTTCCGTCTTGATAATTCAAGAAATGCTGAAGTTTGCTCAGTGTATTCTCTTTGTTTGAAACATTATTAATGAAAACCACGGCGCCTTTTCCTTCTTTATTGATAAGGTCTACAACACGCTGCATCAACGGATGCTCACCATTGGAAAGTCTACTCAACACATCAAAGTAAGAACTCGAAGACTGGACCCTTACAAGCACAGATTCGTCTGGCGTCCAAGTTCCTGTCGTCAAAGCAAAGTGTATTTGTTCCGTCGGTTTTTCCTCAAAAACATAGAATTTGAAATCCCCGAAATGTGTTTTGATATCACGCTCCTCGATTCTTTCCACAAGGTCGCCTTGTCTCAGTCTGTAATGGATCAGGTCTTCTATGGAAACCACTTTCAGCCCGTGTTTCTGTCCGAATTCCAGCAAGTCTGGCATTCTTGCCATATCGCCGTCATCCTTCATGATCTCGCAGATCACACCGCCTTCTTTCAGTCCGGCCAATCTTGTTAGGTCGATTGCAGCTTCTGTATGTCCGGCTCTTTTCAGAACGCCACCTTCTTTTGCACGGAGCGGGAAGATGTGTCCAGGTCTCATCAGGTCGCCAGGTTTGGTGTTCTCGTCCATGATCGCCAAGATTGTTTTGGCACGGTCACCGGCAGAGATCCCAGTCGTAGCACCTTTTCCAAGCAGATCGACTGAAACTGTAAATGCCGTTTCTTTTGGATCGGTGGAGTTGGCCACCATAGAATTAAGTTCCAGTTCGTCACATCTTTTTTCGGTCAGCGGCATACAGATCAAGCCTCTTGCGTGGATGGTCATAAAGTTGATCATTTCCGTCGTCGTCAGTTCTGCAGCGGCAAGAAGGTCGCCTTCGTTCTCACGGTCCTCATCATCTACAACGATGATCATTTTCCCGTTTTTAAGATCTTCCAGTGCTTCTGCTATCGTATTAAGTTGGATCTTATCCATTGTTGTAAAATTTTTTTGAAAAGATACTTATTTAGAACCTAAATAAGGATTGTAATAATCGATTAAAGATATGTAAAACCTGTATATTTTTGAGGAGCCGGGAACCTGCTGTCCATTGCAATTCCTCGCGCCTTGCTTTCCTATCGCTTGCTGTGGGATTTCCATTACCATCAGGGCTATGGGACGTTTGGTCTATAAATCAACATTTTACCACTGCTAAAAACATTTTTTTGAAATTAAAAGCCGATAAAATTTGAAATTAGAAAAATTTCATTAAATTTGCACTCCAACAAAATGGTGCTTTGGCCGAGCGGCTAGGCAGTGGTCTGCAACACCATCTACAGCGGTTCGAATCCGCTAGGCACCTCACTGGTAAACCCTAATTCATTTATAAACAATGTTTTAGGGTTTTTTGTTTTTAATGTGAGGCTACA
>Ga0308171_1001232_pt1 | contig 36956 bp, 34 predicted proteins | sample PhyGR1_FD_202135 | JGI IMG/M metagenome (GOLD analysis project Ga0308171, IMG submission 202135) | Phyllosphere microbial communities from UC Gill Tract Community Farm, Albany, California, United States - DLSLSG.R1 | ecosystem: Host-associated > Plants > Phyllosphere > Unclassified | place: USA...
AGCGATGGCGAACCCGATACCGCGCCGGGAGAGCGCGCGGCGCCCCAGAACGAAACCGAAAACAACGCCGTCGCGAAGACGACCGTGGCTGTTGACGAAGCCGATCCCGAACCAGAGGCCGACGCACCCGTCGCCGGCCGGAGCCAAGTAAATGAGTGACACCCCCCGCAAGCCGTCTTTGAACAAGCTTTCGCTCAAGCGCGAAACCGCCACCGAACAGCCCAAGCTGGAAGAGCGCCTGCACAAGGTGCTGGCCCAGGCCGGCCTCGGGTCGCGCCGCGCGCTGGAACAGCGCATCGCCGATGGCCTGGTCAAGGTCAACGGTGAGGTCGCGCAGACCGGCCAGTCGATCAAGAGCGGCGACAAGGTCGAACTGGACGGCCGTGGCTTCGTCGCCACCGCGCTGACCGAAACCTCGCGCGTGCTGGCCTACAACAAGCCCGAAGGTGAAGTGACCACCCGCGAAGATCCCGAAGGCCGCCCGACCGTGTTCGAAGCGCTGCCCGCCCTGAAGGGCGCGCGCTGGATCGCGATCGGCCGCCTGGACATCAACACCACCGGCCTGCTGCTGGCGACCACCGATGGTGAGCTGGCCAACGCGATGATGCACCCCTCCTACGAGGTCGAGCGCGAGTACGTCGTGCGCGTGCGCGCCCCGGAAGGCGAAGAGAAAGTGCCGGACAACATCGTCGACCGCCTCGCCCGTGGCGTCGCGCTGGAAGACGGCCCGGCCAAGTTCGACGAGATCGAACGCATCGGCGGCACCGATTCGCACGACTGGTTCCGCGTGGTCGTCAAGGAAGGCCGCAACCGCGAAGTCCGCCGCCTGTGGGAATCTCAGGGATGCCAGGTCAGCCGCCTCAAGCGCACCCGCTATGGCAAGGTCACCCTGCCGCGCGAACTGCTGCGCGGCCAGTCGGTCGAACTGCCGGCCAAGCAGGTCGAAGGCCTGCGCGCCGAACTGAAGCTGGAAGAAGGCGCGCCCTCGGCGCTGACCCTGCAGCCGGTGATCGGCCAGCGCCGCGCCGCCAAGACCACCGTGCGCGTTTCGCGCGAGGGTGGCCGTGGCAACGCCTACGTCAACGGCCACAACTCGGCCGATGAAGGCCGCGAACTGCGTCGTTTCGACAACGTGCGCGAAGAGCGCGGCCGTGGACGCGGTGGCAAGGGCGGTGGCTTCAAGGGTGGCCTGACGGTCAGCGGCGAAGCGGCCGCCAAGCAGTCGCAGCGCCCGTTCAAGGCGCGCCCGGACAAGGGCAACCGTGCACTGCCGGAAGGCAACCCGGCTGCGTTCCGCAGCTGGTACGTGCCGGACGGTGTCAGCACCGGCCCGAGCGGCCACCGCAATGCCGGCCCGGGCGCTGCCCGTGGTCCGGGTGCACGCGGTCCGGGTGCCGGCGCAGGCGCCGGTGGCCAGGGCCGGCCGTATGGCAAGCCGAAGGGTCCGGGCGGCGCAGGCGGCCCGGGGCGCGGCAGCTACGGCGGCGGCGCTGAAGGCCGCGGCGGGTACGCAGGCGGCGGCGGTGGGTACGGCGGCGAGAATCGCGGTGGCGAAGGCCGCGGCGGTTACGGCGGCCAGGGCCGTCCGGCCGGCGCCGGCGCCGGTGGCAATCGCGGCGGCCAGGGCGGCCAGGGCCAGAACCGTCATCCGTACGGTCACCCGGGCAATGCCCCGAGCTTCCCGTCCGACCATGCCAACCCGGGCGCCAGCCCGTATGGCAGCGCGCGGCCGGCAGGCAACCGCGGTCCGGGTGGTCCCGGTGGCAACCGTGGCCCGGGTGGCCCCGGTGCACGCGGCCCGGGTGGTAACCGTGGCCCCGGCGGCCCGGGCGGCAATCGTGGCCCGGGTGGCCCCGGTGCGCGCGGCCCCGGCGGTCCGGGCGGTCGCCCGTCCGGCGCACGTCCCGGCGGCAATCGCGGCCCGGGCGGCGGCAGTGGCCACCGCGGTGGCGGCGGCCCGCGCGGCGGCTGATCACCGCAGCCAGCCCCACAAAAAAACCCCGGCTTCGGCCGGGGTTTTTTGTTGATCGCCCTACAGGTTGAACCTCGCCCTGTGTGGCGGCCCTCAACGGCGCTCGATGGTGAACCGGCCCACGCCCACGCCCAGGTCCCAGCCCTTGCCGGTACCGGCCAGCGCCAGTGAAATATCGCCCTTGGTCATGACCTGCGCGTTGCTGGATTTATCCGCGCCGGCATGCGCTTCGACCGCGGCGTAGGAACCGATCAGGTCATTCACCGAGTACGCCCCGGTGAAGCGGCCCTTGCCATCGACGATCTTGGATTTGCCCACCGTCAGCCCGCCGCCCTTGGCGGTGATCTTGACCGGGATGCGCACGCCGTTGTCGCACTGGATGGTGCCGGTGCCGGCGGCGGTCTTGTACAGCACCGACCAGCCGGCCAGGTTGTAATGCAGCTCGCAGTCGATGTTGCCGGCCGCCTGTGCGGCCGGGACCGTTGCGATGCCGGCCAGTGCGATCAGTGCCAGGGAAAACTTGGTCATCGCCGTCTACTCATGCTGGAAAGTACAGCCGGAATCTAGCAGTGCCGGCGTATGGCCCGGATGAGACCATCGCCGTGCATGCGGGATCCGTTCAGCCGCCGCTGACCGGCGCGCCCAGCGTGAATCCATCGGCATCGAGCATGGCCGGGAAACGCTCGCGGTGCGCGGCCAGCGCCGCAGCGCAGATCGTGGTGGTGACGACCTGCTCGCGCTCGCGCACTTCCACCTGCGGCTGGCCGAGGAAATCGATCACCGCACTGTCCCCGGCGTAATGCAGGTCGTTGCCATCCACGCCGACACGGTTGACCGCGGCCACGTAGCAGAGGTTCTCGATCGCACGCGCGCGCAGCAGGGTCTTCCACGGATAGGCGCGCGCCGAGGGCCAGTTGGCGACGAAAATCTGCAGATCGAAATCCAGCTGATCGGCGCGCTCGACGTTGAAGCGGTTGCGGCAGAACACCGGGAAACGCAGGTCGTAGCAGACCTGCGGATTGATCCGCCAGCCCTTCCATTCCACGCTCAGCCGCGCACTGCCTGCGGCATAGCGCAGGTGCTCGCCGCCGAAACGGAACAGGTGGCGCTTGTCGTAGTACTGCAGCCCGCCGTCCGGCGTGGCCCACAGCAGCCGGTTGTAGACCCCCTCGCCCACCCGCAGCTGCACGCTGCCGGTTACGGCCGCACCCAGCTGCCGGGCCTGCTCGCGGATCCAGGCCACCGTCGGCCCGTCCATGTCTTCGGCCTTGTCGATCGCATCGTTGCTGAAACCGCTGGTGAAGGTTTCCGGCAGGATCACCAGATCGGTCTGCCCGGCCAGCGGCGCCAGCAGCGCACCGTAATGCGCGCGGTTGCCGGCCGGGTCATGCCAGCGGGTATCGCCCTGGACCAGGGAAATGCGCAGATCCTGCAGCGCCGTGGCCGTGCCCATCACAGCGCCTGCAGGCGTTCGATCGCCGCATCCAGGGTGGCATCGTTCTTGGCGAAGCACAGCCGCACCAGGCGCTGGCCTTCCGGCGCGGTCTCGTAGAACGGCGAGAGCGGGATGGACGCCACGCCCTTCTCGATCGTCAGCCACTTCACGAATTCAAGGTCGGGCAGATCGCTGATCGCCGAATAATCCACCAGCTGGAAATAACCGCCCGGCACCGGCAGCGGCACCAGCTGGGTGGTCAGCAGCTGCGCGCGGAACCGGTCGCGCTTGGCCTGGTAGAACGCGCCCAGTTCCAGGTGGTGCGCCGGCTCGTCGCGGATCATCGCGGCAAAGCCGTACTGGGCCGGGCCGAAGCTGGTGAAGGTGTTGTACTGGTGCACCTTGCGGAACTCGGCGGTCATCGCCGGCGGGGCGATCGCATAGCCGATCTTCCAGCCCGTGCAGTGGTAGGTCTTGCCGAAACTGGAGATCACGAACGCGCGCTTACGCAGCTCGGGGTGGCGCAGCGCCGATTCGTGGCGGCGGCCATCGAAGATGATGTGCTCGTACACCTCATCGGAAATCAGGTAGATCCCGGTGCCGCGCAGCACATCGGCCAGCGCCTGCATGTCATCGCCGCTCAGCATCGCGCCGGAGGGATTGTGCGGGGTGTTGACCATCAGCAGGCGGGTACGCGGCGTGATCGCCGCGCGCACGCGGTCCCAGTCCACGGCGAACGTCTGCGGGTCCAGCGGCACGTGCACGGCGCGTGCGCCGGCCAGTTCGATCGCCGGCTCGTAGCAGTCGTAGGCCGGGTCGAGCACGATCACTTCCTCACCGGCCCGCACCACGGCGTGGATGGCGTTGAAGATCGCCTCGGTGGCGCCGCTGGTGACGGTGATCTCGGTTTCCGGATCGACCTGGGCGCCATACAGGTCCTGCGACTTCTGCGCGATCGCCTGCCGCAGCGGGGCCACGCCGGTCATCGGCGGGTACTGGTTCAGGCCGCCGTGCATCGCCTTGGCGGTTTCATCGATGAGGCGCTGCGGTGCGGAGAAATCCGGGAACCCCTGGCCCAGGTTGACGGCGCCGTGCTCGGCTGCCAGCTGGGACATCACGGTGAAGATGGTGGTGCCCACCTTGGGAAGCTTGGTTTGCGGTTGCATCGGGACGGTGACCGGGGAAGAGGCACTGAAGTGTACGAAATCCACCGCCCCCGTGACCTCTCCTGCCGGCCGCCACCGCCAGCGCCGCGATCGGGCAAGCCCGGCAAAGCGGCACGGCACTGCGCGCCACCGCGCCCCGATACAATGGCCGCATCTTTCCGGACCCCGATGCCCACCCCGTTGAACACCCCTCCACTGCTGGCCGCGCAAGGCCTGGGTTTCAGCCGCAACGACGAGGCCGTGTTCGGCCCGCTGGATCTGCATGTCGATGCCGGTGAGGCCCTGCTGGTGCAGGGCGGCAACGGCGCCGGCAAGACCACCCTGCTGCGGGTGCTGGCCGGGCTGCTGCGCGCCGACAGCGGCCAGGTACAGATCGACGGGCGTCCGGCCGGGCACAAGGAGCGCGCGCAGTTCGTGGCCTACCTGAGCCACCTGCCGGCCCTCAAGGCCGATCTGGATACGCTGGAGAACCTGCACTTCCTGTGTGGCCTGCACGGCCGCCGCGCGCGCCAGATGCCGGGCAACGCGCTGGCCATCGTGGGCCTGGCCGGCTTCGAGGACACCCTGGTGCGGCAGCTCTCGGCCGGGCAGAAACGGCGGCTCGCGCTGGCCCGGATCTGGCTCTCGCCGGCCCCGCTGTGGCTGCTCGACGAGCCCTACGCCAACCTGGACCTGGAGGGCATCAACCTGGTCAACCGGATGATCTCGGCGCACCTGCGCGGCGGCGGCGCGGCCCTGGTGACCACCCACGGCGCCTATGCGGCCCCGCCGGTCCGGACCCGGCTGCTGACCCTGGGAGCGGCGGCATGATCGCGCCGGGGACCGAGCCGGGCCTGTGGCAGACCGCGCGCGCGCTGGTGGCGCGCGACCTGCGGCTGCTCTGGCGCCGCCGCGGCGATGCCCTGCAACCGCTGCTGTTCGCCCTGCTGGTGGTGGTGCTGTTCGCGCTCGCGCTGGGCCGCGATCCGGATGCCATGGCCCGGGTGGCCGCTGCGGTGCTGTGGCTGGCGGTGCTGCTGGCCGGCCAGCTGGCGCTGGACTCGCTGTTCCGCAGCGATGCCGAGGACGGCTCGCTGGAGCAGTGGCTGCTGGCCCCGGTGCCGCTGGCCTGGCTGGTGCTGGTCCGGGTGCTGGTGCACTGGCTCACCACCGCCCTGCCGCTGATCGTGATGGCGCCACTGCTGGCCGAAATGCTGCATCTGCCGCATGACCAACTGCCGATGTTGCTGGCATCGTTGCTGCTCGGAACACCGTTGCTGAGCCTGATCGGTGGCGTGGTGGCCGCGCTGACCGTGGGAATCCGGCGCTCTGGTATTCTCGTGGCGTTGCTGGCGCTGCCGTTGTACGTGCCGGTACTGGTGTTTGGTGCCGGCAGTGTTGCTGCCGTCGCACGCGGCCAGGATCCGTTTGGTGCCCTGCTGATGCTCGGTGCCGGGCTGGTGGTGGCGCTGGTGCTGGCGCCGCTGGCCACCGCGGCGGCGATCCGTATTTCACTGCAATGATGTCCGCCCCGCCCTGCCCTCCACCCGGACCTGCTTCACCGAGCCACTCCACGTCAGCTGGATCACCGCCCTTCGTTGGATAGCCACCGCTGCATGCACACTCTCGTCCGCTGGTTCCATCAACTCGGTTCACCGCCCACCTTCGACCGCTTCGCGGCGCGCTGGTCGCGGGTGTTCTACGTCGCCGCCATACCGGTGCTGCTGATCGGCATGTGGCAGGGCCTGTTCGTGGTGCCCGCCGAGCAGAACCAGCACGATGCGTTCCGGATCATCTACATCCACGTGCCCAGTGCCTGGATGAGCCTGTTCGTGTTCGCGCTGATGGCGCTGTATGCGGCCATCGCGCTGATCTGGCGGATCAAGATCTGCGAAATCCTGGCCATGGCGTGCGCGCCGATGGGCGCCGGCTTCACCCTGATCACGCTGCTGACCGGCAGCATCTGGGGCAAGGGCACCTGGGGCACCTGGTGGGACTGGGACCCGCGGATGACCAGCGAACTGGTCCTGCTGTTCCTGTACCTGGGCGTGATCGGGCTGTACCACGCCATCGAGGATCGCCGCAGCGCCGCGCGCGCGGCCGGCCTGATGGCCATCGTGGGCGTGAGCCTGCTGCCGGTGATCCGCTATTCCGTGGACTGGTGGGGTGGCCTGCACCAGCGCCAGTCGATCAACGTGTTCGGCGACAACGCCGTGGATGCGCAGCTGATCGCGCCGCTGTGGTGGATGGTGATCGCCACCAAACTGTGGTTCGCCGGCTCCCTGCTGGGCAAGGCGCGCGCGGACAATCTGGCGCGCGAGGCCGGCAAGGCGTGGGTCGCTGAGCGGCTCGGCGCGGCCGCCCCCCAGGAGGATGCCCCGCGATGACCCACCTTCCCTTCATCATCGGCGCCTACGCGGTGTTCGTGCTTGTCCTGGCCGCCGACGCGCTGGGCTCGCGGCTGCGGCTGCGCAGGGCGCGTGCCCAGGCGCTGCGCCGGCAACAGCGGCTGCAGGCGCGCACGGCCACCCCGGCCGCCACGCCCCTGGCACCGGAGCTGACCCGATGAGGCCGGTCCAGCGCCGGCGCATGGTCTGGGTGCTGCTGATCCTGCTGGCCTCGGGCCTGGCCACCACCCTGGTGGCCTTCGCCCTGCAGCGCAATATCGCCTATCTGTACACGCCCGCCGAGGTGCTGCGCGGCGATGCCGGCACGCAGGCGCGTTTCCGCCTGGGCGGGATGGTGGTGAAAGGCTCCTTCGAACGGGCCGCCGGCTCGCTGGATGCGCACTTCGTGGTGACCGATGGCGATGCGATGCTGCCGGTGACCACCGCGCGCATCCTGCCGGACATGTTCGCCGAAGGCACCGCCGTGGTTGCCAGCGGGCGCATGCAGGACGGGCGCTTCATCGCCGATGAAGTGTTGGCCAAGCACGACGAGAACTACGTGCCCAAGGAAGTGGCCGACAAGATGGGCCAGGCGCATACCAAGCACGATGTGGTCGTGCCGGCACCCGGGGCGCCCTGAGTGCTGCCCGAGCTGGGTCAGATCCTGCTGGTGACGGCATTGCTGATGGCGCTGCTGCAGACCGTTCTGCCTCTCTGGGGCGCGCAGCGCAACCGCGCCGCCTGGATGGCGGTGGCGCGCCCGGCCGCGTACGCGCAGCTGGGGCTGCTGCTGGGCGCGTTCGCGGTGCTCACCGCGGCCTTCGTCACCCAGGATTTTTCGGTGCGCTATGTCGCCGAGAATTCCAATTCGCTGCTGCCGATGGCCTACCGCTATTCGGCGGTATGGGGCGCGCATGAAGGGTCCCTGTTGCTGTGGGCGCTGGTGCTGGCGCTGTGGTGCGGGGCCGTCGCGCTGTGGTCCAAGCGCCTGCCGGCCCAGGTCGCCGCGCGCGTGCTGGGGGTGCTGGGCATCATCAGCATCGGCTTCCTGGCGTTCCTGATCTTCACCTCCAATCCGTTCGCCCGGTTGATCCCGGCGCCGCTGGAAGGGCGTGACCTGAATCCGCTGCTGCAGGACCCCGGGCTGATCATCCATCCGCCGATGCTGTACATCGGCTACGTCGGCTTTGCGGTGCCCTTCGCCTTCGCCATCGCCGCGCTGCTGGAAGGCCGCGTGGATGCGCGCTGGCTGCGCTGGACGCGGCCGTGGACGAACGTGGCGTGGGGCTTTCTGACGCTCGGCATCGCGCTGGGCAGCTGGTGGGCGTATTACGAACTGGGCTGGGGCGGCTGGTGGTTCTGGGATCCGGTCGAGAACGCCAGCTTCATGCCGTGGCTGGCCGGCGCGGCCCTGATCCATTCGCAGGCGGTGACCGAAAAGCGCGGCAGCTTTGCCGGCTGGACCCTGTTGCTGGCGATCGCGGCGTTCGCGTTGTCGTTGCTCGGCACCTTCCTGGTCCGTTCCGGCGTGCTCACCAGCGTGCATTCGTTCGCGGCCGACCCCGCGCGCGGCACCTTCATCCTGATCTTCCTGGCCCTGGTGATCGGCGGGGCGCTGCTGCTGTATGTGCTGCGCGCCGGCGCGCTGGGCAGTGACGACCCGCGCCGCGGCTTCATGCCGACCTCGCGCGAGACCCTGCTGCTGGCCAACAACCTGCTGCTGGCCGCGGCATGCGGCATGGTGCTGCTGGGCACCTTGTATCCGCTGCTGGCCGACGCACTCGGGCTGGGCAAGGTCTCGGTCGGGCCGCCCTACTTCGGCACGTTGTTCGTGGTGCTGATGGCCCCGCTGGTGGCGCTGCTGCCGTTCGGCCCGCTGGTGAACTGGCAGCGCGACCAGGCGTCGCGCGCGCTGGCGATGCTGGCCCCGTGGGCCGTGCTGGCGGTACTGCTGGGCGTGATCGCGTACTTCATGGCACCGCAGGGCGCGCTGAAGACCGCCGCCGGCGTGACCGGCGCGGCCTGGGTGATGCTGGGCACCGCACGGTTCGCCTGGACCCGGCTGCGCGGCAACGGCCGTTTCACCGCCGAGATGATCGGCATGCTGCTCGGGCATGGCGGCCTGGCCGTGTTCCTGGCCGGTGCGTTGCTGGTGGAAGCGCTCAACGTGCAGCGCGAGGTCGCGATGGCACCGGGGCAGACCCTGGAGATCGGCCACTACGCGGTGCGCTTTGAAGGCGTGGATCACCAGCAGGGGCCGAACTATGTCGCCGATCGCGGCCACGTGCGGGTGCGTTACCGCGATCGCGCGCTGGCCCTGCTGCACCCGGAAAAACGCCAGTACGCCAGCGGCGGCCAGACCATGACCGAAGCCGGCATCCACGCGCGCCTGAGCGGTGATGTGTACGTGGCGCTCGGCGAATCGCTGGGCAACAATGCATGGGCGGTGCGCGTGCACATCAAGCCGTTCGTGCGCTGGATCTGGCTGGGCGCGCTGCTGATGGCGCTGGGCGGGTTCGTCACCGCCGCCGATCGTCGTTTCCGTCGTCCGTAGGTTTGCAGGAGTCACCATGTCCGATCCCCAGCCCACCCCGTCCCGCCCGCTGCCACCGGTCGCCATCGTCATCGGCGTGCTGTTCTTCTTCGGGCTGCTGGGGCTGATGGTCTATGGCGTGATGAAATCCGGCGCGCCCGATCGCGACGTGCTGCCTTCTGCGCTGATCGGCAAGCCGGCCCCGGCCTTCGAATTGCCGGTGCTGCACGATCCGCAGATCCGCGTCGGCAGCGATGAACTCCGCGGCGCCCCGTATGTACTCAACGTGTGGGGCAGCTGGTGCGCTGCCTGCCGCGAAGAACACCCGATCCTGACCCGGTTTGCGGAGACCAAGCGCGTGCGCGTGATCGGCTACAACTGGAAGGATGAACCGGCCGACGCGCTGCGCTGGCTGGAACAGCTGGGCAACCCGTTCGTGCTGGTGCTCAGCGACATCGAAGGCCGCACCGCGATCGACTGGGGCGTGACCGCTGCGCCGGAGACCTTCCTGGTCGATGGCAGCGGCGTGGTGCGCTGGAAGTACAGCGGTGCCTTGACCCAGCGCGTGATCGACACGCAGCTGGTGCCGGAACTGGAAAAGATCGAACGCGCCCATGCCGATGCCTCGCCTGTCCCGCCCGCCGCGCCCTGACCGCTACCGCGGCCTGCGCGGCCTGGTGCTGGCCGCCCTGCTGGGGCTGTCGGCGGTCGCACTCGCCCAAGCGGTGTCCGACCCGACGCCGCTGCAGTACCGCAACGCCGCTGAAGAGGCCCGTTTCCATGCGCTGGCCGCCGAGCTGCGCTGCGTGCAATGCCAGAACCAGTCACTGGCCGATTCCAACGCACAGATCGCCCATGACCTGCGCCGCGAGGTGCTGGTGTTGATGCAGCAGGGCAACAGCGATGCGCAGATCAAGCAGTTCCTGGTCGCGCGGTATGGCGAATTCGTGCTGTACCGCCCGGTGATGGACGCACGCAATGCACTGCTGTGGTTCGGCCCGCTGCTGGCACTGCTCGGCGGTGCCGGCGTGCTGGCCTGGGTGGTGCGCCGGCGCAGCCGCCAGATCCAGCCGATGGACGACAACGAGGCACGCTGGTGAGCGGCTGGCTGCCCCTGCTGACCGGGCTGGTTGCCGCAGCGGTGGCTGCGGTGGTGCTGTGGCCGCTGCGCGCAGCGGGGCGGCGGCTGCCGTTCGTTTCTGCGGTGATCGCCCTCGGCCTGGCCGGCAGTGCGCTGTACCTGCTGGTCGGCACGCCGGAGGCCGCGCGGCCGACATCCGTGGCAACCGAAGCGGACAGCCTGCGCGAGGGCGTACAGGCACTCGAACAGGCCCTCGCGCGCGACCCGCAGCGCGCGGACGGCTGGGCGCTGCTGGGCCGCTCGCAGGCCGCCCTCGGCAACGCGGACGCCGCCAGCGCGGCCTTCGCACGCGCGGTGGCGCTGGCACCGGAGGACCCGGGCGTGCTGGTCGACGCCGCCCAGGCCCGCGCTCAGGCCGACCCGGCCAAGCAGTTCGATGACCAGGCCCTGCAGTGGCTGCGCGATGCCGCCCGGCTCGCACCGGAGAGCGAACGGGCCGGTTGGCTGATCGGCATCGCGCTGCGCCAGCGCGGCGAAGATGCGCAGGCCGCGGCCACCTGGGAAGCCCTGCTGCCGCGGCTGGAACCCGGCGCGGCGCGCGCGCTGCGCGAACAGATCGCGATCGCACGCCGCAGTGCCGGGCTGCCGCCGCTGGCCGCCGCTGCCCCGCCGGGGCCTGCACCTGGGCCAGCGCCGGCCCAGGCGCAGGGAACGGCCGCGGGTCTCACCATCGCGGTCACGCTCGATCCGTCGCTGACGGCCGATCTGCCGCCCGAGGCGAGGGTGTTCGTGATCGCCCGCGACCCGGCCGGCACCCCGATGCCGGTGGCGGTGGAAAAACACCCGGCACGCGCGTTGCCGCCGGCGGTCACGCTGGATGATGGCGACAGCCCGATGCCGACCGTGACGCTCTCCGCGTTGGCCGAGGCCGATGTGGTGGTGCGGCTGTCCCGTTCCGGCAGTGCCAACCGGCAGCCCGACGATGTGGAATCGGCGCCGGTACGGGTGCGGCTGCCTCACGCTGCGCCCGTGCACGTGGTGCTGCGCAGGCCCTGAGCGGCGCGCGGCCGTGATGCAGCGTGCCGCCCCTGCACACCGTGGCGTCGCGGCGCCCGGCTAAACTAGCGGCATGACTGAATTCATTCCGCCGGGTACCCGTTACCACGCCCTGCCCTCTCCGTTCGCCTTCAAGCGCGGCGGCGAACTGCACGATGGCCATGTCGCCTTCGAAACCTGGGGCACGCTCGATGCCGAGGCCGGCAACGCGATCCTGATCGTCACCGGGCTGTCGCCGGATGCGCATGCCGCCTCCAATGCCGGCAACCCCGCACCAGGCTGGTGGGAGCCGATGCTCGGCCCGGGCAAGCCGATCGATACCGAGCGCTGGTTCGTGATCTGCGTGAACTCGCTGGGCAGCTGCAAGGGCTCGACCGGCCCGGCCAGCACGGACCCGGCCAGCGGTGAGCTGTATGGCCTGCGTTTCCCCGAGCTCTCCATCGAAGACGGCGCACGCGCCGCGGTCGAGGTGGTCCACGCGCTGGGCATCCGCACGCTGGCCTGCGTGATCGGCAATTCGATGGGCGGCATGACCGCGCTGGCGCTGTTGCTGCTGCACCCGGGCATCGCACGCAGCCACATCAATATTTCCGGCAGTGCACAGGCGCTGCCGTTCTCGATCGCGATCCGTTCACTGCAGCGCGAGGCGATTCGCCTGGACCCGCAGTGGAATGGCGGCCGCTACACCGATCAGGCCTATCCCGAATCGGGCATGCGCATGGCGCGCAAACTGGGCGTGATCACCTACCGCTCGGCGCTGGAATGGGACGGACGATTCGGCCGCGTGCGGCTGGATTCGGACCAGACCGACGATGATCCGTTCGGGCTGGAATTCCAGGTGGAAAGTTATCTGGAAGGCCATGCGCGCCGGTTCGTGCGCTTCTTCGATCCGAACTGCTATCTGTACCTGAGCCGTTCGATGGACTGGTTCGACCTGGCCGAATACGCCGACGGCGATGTGCTGGCCGGCCTGGCCAGCATCAAGGTCGACAAGGCGCTGGCGATCGGCGCCAACACCGACATTCTGTTCCCGGTGCAGCAGCAACAGCAGATCGCCGATGGGCTGCGCGCTGGCGGCGCCGATGCGCGGTTCATCGGGCTGGATTCTCCCCAGGGGCATGATGCCTTCCTGGTGGACTACGACCGCTTCGGACCGGCGGTCCGGGACTTCCTCGCCACCCTCTGAGTTCACCCCGATGCGCCTTCAAGGAAAGATCAGCGAATGGGACGATGCACGCGGGTTCGGGTTCGTCAGCCCGAACGGCGGCGGCGAACGCTGCTTCGTGCACATCCGCGCCTTCGCCGCGCGTGACCGGCGCCCTGCGACGGGGGATGTGGTTACGTACGACGTGCAGCCCGACGCGCAAGGCCGACGCACCGCCGTTGCGGTGCGGTTCGCGGTGGTGCGCGGAAACGTGAGACGCCCCCCGATGCCCAGCGATACGGCGGCGCGCAAGACGGGGTGGCGCGCGCCTATCGCCGGCGTGTTCCTGGCCGCAGTGGGTGTATTGGTCGCCCTGGGTCGCGTGCCGCCGTGGGTGATGGCGGTGTATCTGGGCATGAGCGCGCTGACATTGGCATGGTATGCCGTCGACAAATCGGCCGCGCGCAATGGTCGGCGGCGCACGCCGGAGAGCACGCTGCAGTCGCTGGCGCTGCTCTGCGGCTGGCCGGGCGCATTGGTCGCCCAACAGGTGTTGCGCCACAAGAACCGCAAGGTCGCGTTCCAGCAGGTGTTCTGGATCGCCGTGGTGATCAACGTCCTGGCGCTGGGCTGGTTCGTACGCCTCGGCGGCCGGCTGCCGGACCTCTGACAGGCCGAAGCGCAAGCGCATCGGCCGCTGCCGACCGACAGCACTGACGCACTACCCGCTCACCACCGGCTCCAGCACGCCGCGATCATCCCTGCTCGCGGTGCAGCGTACCGCCGTGCATGCGATAGCTGCGCTGCACGATGCCCTCGGGCAGCGCGTCGTGGGTGATCATCACCAGACTGCGCCCGGCCAGCGCCGCGACCATGTCCTGCAGCAGCGCATGTGCGGTATCCACGTCGAGGCCTTCGGTGGGCTCATCGAGCAACAGGATCGGCGCATCGCGCAGCAACGCACGCGCCAGCGCCAGGCGGCGGGCCTGGCCGGCCGACATCGTCGCGCCGTTCTCGCCGACCCAGGCGGACAGTCCACCGATCTGCTCGGCCCAGGTCTGCAGGCGCACGTCCGCGAGCACGTCCCACAGGCGCGTATCGCTGGCCTGCGGATCGCCCAGGCGCAGATTGTCGGCCACGCTGCCTGCGAACACCGGCGCGTTCTGCGGCAGCCAGGCGATGCACGCATGCCAGTCGGCCTGGCGCAGCGTGCGGATATCGGTGCCGGCCCAGCGGATCGCGCCGGTTTCCGGGTCCCACAACCGCAGCAGCAATGAGGACAGCGTGGTCTTGCCGCAGCCGCTGTCGCCGCGGATCGCCACGCGCTCGCCGGCCGCGACCTGCAGCTGCACGCCCGTGAACAGCGGGCGCGGCTGGCCCGGCCAGCGGAAGCCCACATCGACCAGGTCCAGAACGGCATTCCCGGCCGCGACAGTGCGCGGCGCAGGCGACTCGTCGACCCCCGGCGGGGCGGCGACGATCGACTCCAGCCGTACCGCGGCCACTCGTCCGGACAGCCACGACTGCCAGGCCAGCCCGATCCCGGCCCACACTTCCAGCAAGGCCACGGTCAGGAACACCAGGCCCGCCGCCAGCGCGGCATCCACGGCGCCGGTTTCAAAGGCATGCAGCGCGACCCACAGCATCGCCACCAGCCCGGCCGCGGCGCACACGCCATGCAGCGTGGTGCCGCCGATCAACCGCCAGCGGCGGCGCCGGTCGCGCGAGCGCAGCTGCTTGGCCGCGACCAGCACGCGCAGGTTCCAGTGCTCGCTGGCCTGCAGCGATGCCAGGTCCGCCGCCCCTTCCAGCCCCTCGAATGCCTGGGTGCGCAGGTGCGCCCGGTGCAGCGCGCGGTCGCGCTCCTGCGCGCCGCCGCCGCGCACGGTCAGCCACGGCACGCCGAGGCCGATCACCAGCGCCAGCACTGCCAGCACCAGCGCCGCCGGTGGATGGATCAGCGCGGCCGAGGCCACCCCGACCAGGGAAATGCCGGCCAGCGCCAGCAGCGGCCCGATCGCGCGCACCAGCAGGCCGTCGACCTCGCCGATGTCCGACATCAGCCGTGCCAGCAGTTCACCGGTGCGCACACCGCCCAGCCGCGCCGGTGCCAGCGGCAGCGCGCGGCGGAAGAACCACACCCGCAGATCGCGTGCGATCCGCAGCGTCACATCGTGGCCGACCAGCTTTTCGAAATAGCGCGATGCGATGCGCGCCATGGTCAGGCCCCGGATGCCGGCCGAGGGCGTGAAGAAATTGAAGCCGCTGCCCAGCCCGGCGGCGCCGGCCAGTGCAGCCGCGGTCAGGAACCCGCCGGAAAGGCCCAGCAGCGCGGTGCCGGCGATCATCGTGGTCAGCAGCAGGATCACGGTCAGCAGCAGGCGGCCGCGGTGGCGGGCGAACACGCCGCGCAGGGAATCGGGCGATCGCTTGCTCATGCCGCGCCTCCTTCGCTGCCCGCGCGCTGGCCGGTGGCGGTCAGGACAAGCCGCGTATCCGCCCACGCCATCGCGGCCGCGCTGTGGGTGGCGATGACCACGCTGCGGCCGCGCGCGAAGGCCGCCAGCGTACGCAGCAGGTCGGCTTCGGTGTCCGGATCCAGGAACGCGGTGGGTTCATCGAGCAGCAGCAGCTGGGGGTCGCGCAGCAGCAGCCGCGCCAACCCGATCCGGCGCGCTTCGCCACCGGAAAGCCCGAAGCCGCGCTCGCCGATCACCGTCTCCAGCCCGTCCGGCAGCGCCGCGGCGAAACGCATCACCTGCGCCGCTTCGGCCACCGCCCGCAGGCGTGCATCGCTGGCCCCGGGATCGGCCAGGCGCAGGTTCTCGGCGATGGTGCCGTGGAACAGATAGGGCCGCTGGCCGGCGTAGCCGACCTCCAGCCCCGGCTGCAGCACGATGCTGCCCTCGCGGGGCGGCAACCACCCGGCCAGCGCTTCCAGCAGGGTGCTCTTGCCGCTGCCGCTGGGCCCGACCAGGGCCAGCCGCTGGCCGGCCTCGACCTGGAAGGACAGCTGCTGCACGACATCGTGGCGTGCACCGAGCGGGCGCAGCGTCAGCGCCTGCACCAGCACCGGCGGGGCGCGCTGTTGGAGCAGTTCCGGTGCGCGCGCCACGGCGGCCATCACCGCATCGGCAGGCGGCGCGGGCAACACGCCCAGCAGGCGCTCCACTTCGGCCGCGGCCGCCAGTGCATTGGCCCGGTCGTGGTAATGCGCGGCCAGCCGCCGCAGCGGCGCGTAGAACTCCGGTGCCAGCAGCAGGCAGAACATGCCGATGCCCAGGCTCGGCACCTGCGCATGCAGCGCCATCAGCCCCAGGTAGCTCAGGCCCAGGTACAGCGCGACCATCGCCACGCTCACCGAGGCGAAGAATTCCAGCACGGTGGAGGACAGGAACGCGATCCGCAGCACCTTCATGGTGCGCTCGCGCACGCCCTCGGCCGCCGCGGCGACCCCGGCAAGTTCGGCCTCGCCCCGGCCGTACAGCCGCAGCAGCCCCAGGCCCTTGATGCGATCGGCGAAATGCCCGCTCATCCGCGCCAGTTCACCCAGCTGGGCCCGGCCGGCCGCCTCGGCGCCCCAGCCGACCAGCATCATGAAGAACGGCACCAGCGGCGCGGTGAACACCAGAATCAGCGCTACCACCCAGTCCGCCCAGGCCACCGCCAGCACGATCAGCAGCGGCACCACCACGACTTCGATCCGCACCGGCTGGTAGCCGGCGTAATAGTTCTCCACGGCGTCGGCATGGGTCAGCATCAGCTCGCCCAGCTCGCCGGTGCGCTGCTGGCGCAGCCACAGCGGGCCCTGCCCGAGCAGCCGCCGGTAGATCCGTTCACGCAGCGCCAGCCGGGCCGCGTCGGCCACGTCACCGGCGGCGGCCTGGGTGGCACTGCCCAGCAGCGCGCGCAGCACCAGCACCGCCAGCAGGCCCAGCAGCACCGGGGTGGCCGCGGCCAGCGGGGCGCGCTCGACCAGTACCGACTGGATCAGCCAGGCGATCGCGGCGGCCTGGCCGATCAGCAGCGCCCCGGAAATGCAGATGCAGGCCACCGCCAGCCGCTGCCGGCCACGCGCGGCGCTGGCCAGCCCGGCCAGCCAGTCCAGGCGCTGGCGGCGCAGCGCGGCGGTCTCGTCGGCAGGCACGTCGGGGGATATGCTCAAGGCAGGTCACTGGCAGGCACGGGGGAGTCCCTCGATTGTAGTGGGTACGGCGTGCCGCCCCGTGCGGCGCACGGTCGCAGGCCCAGGGTGCCCACCATCGCGTTGTCGATCCGTTTGCACATTGATCTGGATCAAGGCTGTTTGAAGTTGCTGGTCACAGAATTCACTCCGTAGACCCCCTTCCCGCCACCTGAAACGGCAAAACCCAACGAGGTAGCCAGGCCATGATTGATCAGACAGTCGTCGAACTGTCGCGGCTGCAATTCGCCCTGACCGCGATGTACCACTTCCTATTCGTCCCCCTCACGCTTGGCCTGTCCTTCATGGTGGCCATCATGGAAAGCGTGTACGTCATGACCCGCAAGCAGGTCTGGCGGCAGATGACCCTGTTCTGGGGCACGCTGTTCGGCATCAACTTCGCCATCGGCGTGGCCACCGGCCTGGTGATGGAGTTCCAGTTCGGCATGAACTGGTCGTACTACAGCCACTATGTCGGCGATATCTTCGGCGCGCCGCTGGCGATCGAAGGGCTGATGGCGTTCTTCCTCGAAGCCACCCTGATCGGGTTGTTCTTCTTCGGCTGGAAGCGGCTGACGCCGGTCAAGCACCTCGCGGTGACCTGGTTCATGGCCCTGGGCACCAACCTCTCGGCGGTGTGGATCCTGATCGCCAACGGCTGGATGCAGAACCCCACCGGGGCGATCTTCAACCCGGAAACGATGCGCATGGAGGTGGTGGACTTCGCCGCCGTGCTGTTCAACCCGGTCGCGCAGGCCAAGTTCGTGCACACCGTCAGTGCCGGCTATGTCACCGGTGCGGTGTTCGTGATGGCCATCAGTGCGCTGTACCTGCTGCGCAACAAGCACCAGGACATGGCCCGCCGTTCGTTCGCGGTGGCCGCGGCGTTCGGCCTGCTGTCCTCGCTCTCGGTGGTGGTGCTGGGGGATGAAAGCGGCTATGCCGCCAGCGAGCACCAGAAGATGAAGCTGGCCGCGATCGAAGCGATGTGGGAAACCGAGCGTGCGCCGGCGGACTTCACCGCGTTCGGCATTCCCAACCAGACCACCCAGCAGAACGATTACGCGATCAAGATTCCCTACCTGATGGGCCTGATCGCCACGCGTTCGACCAACCAGCCGATCCCCGGCATCCTGGAGCTGGTCGGGCGTGCCGAAAACCGCATCCGCGGCGGGCAGCTGGCCTACGGTGCACTGGAGCGCGTGCGCAAGAACAAGAACGACCTCGAAGCGCGCGAGATGTTCGATCGCCATTGGCAGGACCTGGGCCACGGCCTGCTGCTCAAGCGCTATCGCGAGGACATCCTCAATGCCACGCCGGAGGAAATCTCCAAGGCCGCACTGGATACCGTGCCGCGCGTGGCACCGCTGTTCTGGACCTTCCGGATCATGGCCGGGCTGGGCTTCTACCTGATCGCCTTCTTCGCGCTGGCCTTCTACTACTCGTGCCGCCACACCTTCCACGAAAAGCGCTGGTTCCTGAGACTGGCCGTGTGGACGCTGCCGGCGCCGTGGATCGCGATCGAATGCGGCTGGTTCGTGGCCGAGTACGGTCGCCAGCCGTGGGCGGTGGACGGCGTGCTGCCCACCTTCTACGCCGCATCGGGCCTGGCGCTGCATGAAATCCTGACCACGCTGGCGGTGTTCACCGCGCTGTACACGGTGCTGCTGGTGATCGAAGTGAAGCTGATGCTCAAGGCGATCCGCAAGGGCCCCGACGACATCCTGCCTTCGCTGCAGGCCGCGCCCAGTGCGCTATCCCCCCATGCCGCCGCACCGACCCACGGTCGGGCGTAAGGAGAACCCAGATGGACTTCATTGGACTCGATTACACAACGCTGCGCGTGATCTGGTGGCTGCTGCTCGGCATCCTGCTGATCGGCTGGGCCGTGATGGACGGCTTCGATCTCGGCGTGGGCACCCTGCTGCCGTTCGTGGCGCGCACCGACGAGGAGCGTCGCCTGGTGATCAACACGGTCGGCCCGGTATGGGAAGGCAACCAGGTGTGGCTGGTGCTTGGCGGTGGTGCGATCTTTGCCGCGTGGCCGCCGCTGTATGCGGTGAGTTTCTCCGGCTTCTACCTGGCCGTGTTCGTGATGCTGTTCGGGTTGATCCTGCGCCCGGTCGCCTTCAAGTACCGCAGCAAGATGCCGGGCAAGCGCTGGCGGGACAACTGGGACCGCGCCCTGTTCGTGGGTGGTCTGCTGCCCGGCCTGATCGCCGGCGTGGCGGTGGGCAACGTGCTGCTCGGCGTGCCGTTCCACTTCGATGACAGCATGCGGATCTTCTACACCGGTACGCTGCTGGGCCTGCTCAACCCGTTCGCGCTGATGGCCGGCCTGGTCAGCGTGGCAATGCTGGTCTCGCACGGCGCGGCGATGCTGCTGATCAAGACCGACGGCCCGGTGGCCGAGCGTGCCGCCCGCTACGGCAGTGTCGCGGCGGTACTGAGCTTCGTGTTGTTCGCCGCCGCCGGTGCGTGGGTCGCCTTCGGGCTGCCGGGCTACCAGATCACCTCGCAGGTGATCACCGATGGCCCGACCAATCCGCTGCTCAAGACCGCCGAAGTCGGCGCGGTCGCCGGGGGCTGGTTGCGCAACTACAGCAGCATGCCGCTGACCCTGCTGGCGCCGATCGTGGGCCTGCTCGGTGCGCTGGCCAGTGCGGTGCTGCTGCGGGCCCGCCGCGGCGGGTTGGCCTTCCTGGCCTCGGGTGCATCGATTGCCGGCATCATCCTGACCGTCGGCTTTGCGATCTTCCCGTTCCTGCTGCCCTCCTCCAGCCAGCCCGGCTCCAGCCTGACGGTCTGGGACAGTTCCTCCAGCCATCTCACGCTGGGCATCATGCTGGTAGCCACCGCCATCTTCCTGCCGATCGTCATCGCCTATACCACCTGGGTCTACCGGGTGCTCAAAGGCAAGACGACCGCCGAGGAAATGGGCGACAACCCGAACGCTTACTGACGCGCCCATCGGCGCACTGGGAGATCTGCAATGTGGTACTTCGCCTGGATTCTCGGCACGGGGCTGGCCTCGGTCGTCGCCATTCTCAACGGCATGTGGTTTGAAGCACGCGAACAGAGCCTGACCGACACGGACACGCGCTGAAGCGTAAAAAAAGGTTGCCGACCCGGTCTTCACACCGTATCCTTGTCGGCTCCTTCGGGGTGTAGCTCAGTCTGGTAGAGCGCTACGTTCGGGACGTAGAGGTCGCAGGTTCGAATCCTGTCTCCCCGACCACTTTGGTGGTCGCAGTCAAGCCTGGAAACACGTTTTCAGGCTTTTCTGATACAGGGTCGTGGCAACACGACACCGAAGGAAGTAACACGATCCCCCTTGCCGCCAACGGGCCGGATCGATACAATAGGCGGCTCCTTACGGGGTGTAGCTCAGTCTGGTAGAGCGCTACGTTCGGGACGTAGAGGTCGCAGGTTCGAATCCTGTCTCCCCGACCATCTGATGGTCACAATCAAGCCTGGAAGACGCCTCGTCCTCCGGGTTTTTTTGTGCCCGCAGGATGCTGCAGGCCGGCCCGGCCAATCGCCGCCCCCGCCCGCCACGCGTACAATGCCGCCACGGGATGTGCGTGTCGCTCCGCCGCCTGCTCCATTCTTTCCCCGCTCGATCCGGACCCGCGCCGGGTTCTGCGCTTTCGCACCTCCGTTCCCGCGCGGCGGTGCGCCACCTGTACGAGATCCACGTCATGCCCCATTCCGATCCCCACGCCACCACGCCTCTGCTGCGCGGCCGCCTGCTCGCCTTCGTGGCGATCCTGCTGGCGGCATTGAACCTGCGCACCGCGGTCACCTCGGTCACGCCGCTGCTGGACGTGCTGGGCCAGACCTTCGGCTTCGGCACCACGATGACCGGCGTGCTGGGCATGCTGCCGACCGCCTCGTTCGCCCTGTTCGGCGTCACCACGCCGGCCGTGGCACGGCGGATCGGGCTGGAACGCACCGCGCTGCTGGCCATGGGCCTGGCCACGGCCGGCCTGCTGCTGCGCTCGATGGCCGGCGGCGTGGGCAGCCTGCTGTTCGGTTCGGTGGTGGCACTGGCCGGCATGGGTATCGGCAATGTGGTCGTGCCGCCGCTGGTGAAGCGCTACTTCGCCAATCGCGTCGGCACGGTCAGCACGCTGTACATCACCGTTCTGCAGCTCGGCACCATGATGCCGGCCCTGCTGGCAGTGCCGCTGGCCGAGCAGGCCGGCTGGCGGGTCTCGCTGGGCATCTGGGCGCTGCTCTCGCTGGCCGCCGCGCTGCCTTGGCTGATGCTGGCCCGTACCCGCCCGCACCCGGATCCACTGGCGCCGCCGCTCGACCCGGCCGCCGCACCTCACGGCAAAGTGTGGAAAACCCCGCTGGGCTGGGGCATGACGCTGATGTTCGGCATGACCTCGCTGATGACCTATTCCATGTTCACCTGGCTGCCGCGGATCGTGGTGGAAGCCGGTGCGACACCGCGCTTCGGCGGGATCATGGTGGCCATCTTCGCCGCCCTCGGCCTGCTGCCCTCACTGACCATGCCCATGCTGGCGGTGCGCCTGCGCAACCCGTTCCCCCTGGTGCTGATCGGGTTCAGCGCCTTCCTGGTGGCCTTCGCCGGCCTGGTCTTCGCGCCCATGAAGGCCCCGTGGTTGTGGGCGGTGCTGCTCGGTATCGGGCCCTCCACGTTCCCGCTGGCCCTGACCCTGATCAACCTGCGCACGCGTACCCCGGCTGGCTCGGCGGCGCTGTCGGGCTTCATGCAGGGCGTGGGCTATGCCTTCAGCTGCCTGGGCCCGTTCCTGTTCGGCTGGCTGCACGCGGTCAGTGGCGGCTGGCACCTGCCGTTCGGCTTCCTGGCGCTGTGCGCGGTGGTGCTGCTGTGCGCGTCGTGGGTGGCGTGCAAGCCGCAGAAGCTGGAAGACCAGTGGTAAGCCGCGGCAGTTGTACACGTGACGTGCGCATCAGGTGACGTAGCGTGTCACAAACTGACCACCGCTTCGGGGCGCCAATTGAACGACAAACGAAACATGATCCGCGTCACTGAACGCTTTCATTATCAGTGAGAGCGTGAGCAGCCCCGTGGCGGCGGAACGATGCTGATGAGTATCAACGGCTTGGCCCGCGTTGCGCGGGCCGGCAAGCGCGTGTTTCCACCGCGGCGGCAACAGGATCCGACCGTGCTGGTCCGGTCCATCAGATCTGGCATGTGATGTGCGTCACACTTTTATACGCATCACATCTTTGAAAGGACTCTCTGGGGGGTTCATTCCATGTACGACCAACGGTTGCTGGCGCTCTGCGTCGGCCTGGCCTGCGCTACCTTTTCGCTGAGCCCTGCCCCTGCGCAGGCCTCGGTCAGCCAGGACGCGCTGGCCGACATCTCGCGCCACCGCGACAACGCCCAGTGGGTGGACGCGCTGGCGGCGATCATGCGCGCCCGCCAGGCAGCCCCGGAGGATGCGCTGCTGTATCGGCTGCAGGTGCTGACCTTGTCGGATATCGGCAACGCGCACCTGGCCTGGCAGATGTACCTGGCGCGGCCGGAGCTGTTCGATGCCGCGCAGAAAGAACGCTTTGAATCCAATTATCTGGCCAAGCGGGTCGGCTGGAGCCTGGCCTATGGCGCCAGCGAAGACACCCGCCTGGACGAGGCCGAAGACGCGCTGGCGAAGATGGAGCAGTACCTGCAGCGCGACGGCCAGACCGTGCAGACCGCCCCGCTGCGCATCCGCAATGATCGCCTGATCCTGCTCAACCGGCTGGGCCGGCATGCGCAGGCGCGCGAGGAATACCGCGCCCTGCTCGCCGAAGGCCATCCGATCCCGGATTACCTGCTGGCACCGGTGGGCGATTCGTTGATGGCCACCCAGCACCCGGAAGAAGCGATTCCGGTGCTGCAGGCCGCGCTGAAGTCTGATCCGGGCCAGGCGCAGGTGCGGTCCGAACTGGCCTACGCCTACCTGGAAACCGAACAGGCGCCTGCCGCGATCAGCCTGCTGCAGCAGTGGCAGGCCCAGGAGCCGGCATGGCGCTGGGCCAACGGCGCACGCGCGCCCTATGCCAACTGGCCGCGCTATGAAGCCGATCTCAACCTGGCCATGGTGCGCGCCTACAGCGGCGATCTGCCCACCGCGCAGGCAACGCTGGAACAGATGGTGGCGATCGGGCCGGGCAACACCGGCACGCAGACCTCGCTGGGCAACATCTACCTGATGCGCGGCTGGCCGCGCCGTGCGCTGGAGCGCTACAGCATCGCCCACACGCTGGACCCGCGTGACGTCCCCGCCCGCCTGGGCCAGTACGACGCCTACCTGCAGATCCAGCGCGACGACCTCGCCCGGCCCCTGCATGACAGCCTGCTGGCCGCCTATCCCAACCAGCCCTCGGTGCAGCGCATGGACCGTGGCTGGAACGCCCATCGCGGCTGGCAGCTGCATGCCTACGCTGAAGGCGGGCGCAGTTCCGGCGGCGGCGGCAGTTCGCCGCTGGGCAACGATGACGGCCATTACGGCGTGGAAGTCGAATCGCCGATGCTCGACGACCGCTGGCGCGTGGTGGCCTTCGCCGACCGCCGCACGGTCACCTTCCAGAACCAGCGGATCGAACCGCTGCGGCTGGGCCTGGGCACGCGCTACCGCTATGGTCGGGCCGATGCGGAGGTGTTCGTCAACCGCGCCAATGACCAGATCGGCGATACCGGGCTGAGCGCCGGGATCGGCTGGCAGTTCAGCGATCAATGGCACGCCGGCGTCACTGCCGCGCGCAACGATGCCGAAGCCTCGCTGCAGGCGCGCATCGCGGGCATCACGGCCGACAGCGTGGCGCTGGCCGTGGATTACACCCGCAACGAACGCACGCACTGGAGCCTGGGTGCGAGCCAGTTCCGCTATGACGATGGCAACCGCCGCGAAACGGTCAACACCGGCGTGCAGCAGCGGCTGCTGACCCGCCCCACGCTGACCCTGGATGGCCTGGGCAGCCTCTACGCCAGCCGCGGCAGCCGCGAGGACGCGCCCTACTTCAATCCCGGCGAAGACCACTCGGTGGAGATCGGCATGCGCGTGGACCAGCAGCTGTGGCGCCACTACGAGCGCCACTTCCGGCATCGCCTCACGGTATCGGTCGGGCAGTACTGGCAGCAGGGCTTCGGCAGCGCGATCGTGCCCTCGGCCGAGTACCGGCATGAGTGGCAGATCGGCGAAGGCCGCATCTTCGAGTACGGCGTGAGCTGGTCGCGGCCGGTCTACGACGGTCAACGTGAACAACATATCGGCCTCGATGCCGGCCTGCGCTGGGGGCAATGAGATGGCACACATGCAGATGAAACGCTGGACCGGCTGGCTGCTGCTGGCCCTGCTGGCCCTGGTCGCACCGGTGCAGGCGCAGGTGCCGGCCACGCTGGATGCCGCCGACAACGGGCTGCTGGTGCTGAGCTACCACGACATCCGCGACGAGGTGGCCAGCAAGGGCGATCCGGACGCGTATTCGGTGAGCACGCAAAACTTCGCCGCCCACCTGGACTGGCTCTCCGCACACGGCTACCACCCGGTCTCGCTGTCCCAGCTGATCACCGCCTCGCAGGGGGGCACCCCGCTGCCGCCCAAGCCGGTGCTGCTGACCTTCGATGACGGCCTGCGCAGCGTGTACAGCAAGGTCTATCCGCTGCTGCGCGCCTACAACTACCCGGCGCTGGTGGCAGTGATCACCGATTACGTGGACATGCCGGCCGGGCGCCAGATCGATTACGGCTACCGCCCGTTCACCCGCGATGATTTCCTGACCTGGGAACAACTGCGCGAGATGCAGAAAAGCGGGCTGATCGAACTGGCCAGCCACACCGACAACCTGCACCACGGCGTGCAGTCCAACCCGCAGGGCAACTCGACCCCGGCCGCGATCACGCGCGCCTACGATCCGGCACTGAAGCGCTACGAGACCACCGACGAGTACCAGGCCCGCCTGCGCAGCGATCTGGGTCGCAGCGTGACGCTGATCCAGCGCAACGTGGGCGTCACCCCGAAGGCGATCGTGTGGCCGTACGCGGCCTACAACGCGATGAGCAACCGCATCGCCGAGGATCTGGGCATGCCGGTCTCGTTCGATCTGGAAGGCCGCAGTACGCCGGTGACGCGCGATCTGCACGGCCTCGCCCGCCTGCTGGTGACCAACAACCCGACCGTGGTGCAGCTGGCCTACGACCTGCGCCGTGACGTGGAACGCGATGGCATGCGCGCCCTGCAGATCGATCTGGATGCGGTCTACGACGCCGACCCGGTGCAGCTGGGCAAGAACCTGGATGCGCTGATCGAGCGGGTCAAGAAGATCGGCCCGACCCACGTGTTCCTGCAGGCCTTCGCCGATCCGGACGGCAACGGCTCGGCCGATGCGCTGTACTTCCCGAACCGCCATCTGCCGATGCGCGCAGATCTGTTCAACCGCGTTGCCTGGCAGCTCAAGACCCGCGCGGGCGTGAAGATCTACGCGTGGCTGCCGGTCCTGGGCTACGAGCTGAAAGACCCGGCGATCCGCCAGGCGCTGGCGATCGAGAGCCCGGAGAAGGACGGCATTTTCCGGCTGGACTTCACCCGTCCCGAGGTGCGCCGGATCATCGATGAGATCTACGAAGACCTGGCGATCAACTCTTACTTCGAAGGGCTGCTGTTCCACGACGATGCCTATGTGCGCGACACCGAACTGACCCAACTGCCGCAGGAAGGCGACGACGGCGCGCGCACCCAGGCGCTGATCGACTTCACCCTGGAACTGCGCAACGCCGCGCAGCGCTGGCGGCCCAAGCTCGGCACCGTGCGCAACCTGTACGCGCAGCCGGTGCTGCAGCCGCAGAGCGCGTCCTGGTTCGCCCAGCGCCTGGACCTGTTCAACAAGGCCTACGACCACACCGCGCTGATGGCGATGCCGTGGATGGAAGGCAGCCGCACGCCCGAGCGCTGGCTGGACCGGCTGGTGGATGCGGTCAAGCAGCACGACCCGAATCTGACCCAGACGCTGTTCGAACTGCAGACCGTGGACTGGCGCACCCAGACCCCGATCCCCGGCGAGCGCCTGCGTGCGCAGATCCGCCGCCTGCAGGCGCAGGGCGTGCGTCATTTCGCCTGGTACCCGGACGATTTCATCGGCGGTCACCCGTCGACCCCGGACGCACGTGCGGCGATGTCCGCGCGGAGCTTCCCGTACGAGGAAAAGTGAGGCCGTCATGCATCCGCTCCTCTTTGGTCTGTTCCAGTTCGCCTTCTTCTACCCGATGGTGATGGCGTTTTTCTGGATGTCGGGCGGGCTGTATTACTTCTTCCGACGGGAGCGCAAGGCGCGTGATCGCGATGATCCGCCACCGATGGAGCACTATCCGTTCGCCTCGATCCTGATCCCCTGCCACAACGAGGCCGACAATCTCGACGACACGCTGGGATCGGCGCTCAAGCAGACCTATCCGGATTACGAAGTCATCGCGATCAACGATGGCAGCAGCGACGATACCGGCGCCCGCCTGGATGTGCTGGCCGCACGCCACCCGCGGCTGCGCGTGGTCCACCTGGACCGCAATCTGGGCAAGGCCAACGCGCTGCGCATGGGCGCGCTGGCGGCGCGCTCGGAGTACCTGGTGTGCATCGATGGCGATGCGATGCTGGAGGAATACGCGACCCACTGGATGGTCTGGCACCTGACCTCCGGGCCACGCGTCGGCGCGGTGACCGGCAACCCCCGCATCCGCAACCGCTCCACCCTGCTGGGCCGCCTGCAGGTGGCCGAGTTCTCCTCGATCATCGGCATGATCAAGCGCGCGCAGCGCGTCTACGGCCGGATCTTCACCATCTCCGGGGTGATCGCCGCCTTCCGGCGCACCGCCCTGCACCGCATCGGCTACTGGGCCGATGACATGATCACCGAAGACATCGACATCAGCTGGCGGCTGCAGCTGGATCATTGGGACATCCGCTACGAGCCCAATGCGCTGTGCTTCATCCTGATGCCCGAAACACTCCATGGCCTCTGGCGCCAGCGGCTGCGCTGGGCCCAGGGCGGCGTGGAAGTACTGCTGCGACATGGCGGCTCGCTGCTGCAATGGCGCAAGCGGCGGATGTGGGGCGTACTGCTGGAATACCTGTTCAGCGTGCTCTGGGCGTACACGATGCTGGCGATCATCGTGCTGTGGGCGCTGGGCAAGTTCATGACCCTGCCGCCGGAACTGTTCATCGCCACGCTGCTGCCGCAGTGGCATGGCGTGATCCTGGCCCTGGTCTGCCTGCTGCAGTTCGCCAGCAGCCTGATCATCGACCGCCGTTACGAAACGCATATCGGCCGCAACTACTTCTGGGTGATCTGGTACCCGATGGCGTATTGGCTGATCAGCTTGTTCACGACCCTCGTGGCGGTGCCCAAGACGCTGTTCAAGCGCCGCGGCAAACGCGCGATCTGGGTCAGTCCTGACCGGGGAATCCGATGAACACCACGCGCGCACCACGCCGTTTCGATTCGCGCTTGATCCAGAAACCCCGCCAGCAGCCCCGGCTGCAGCGGACCGCCTGGGGCTTTGTGACCATCGCGTTCTGGGCGTTCTATTTCTACCTGTGGGCACCGCTGGTCACGCTGGTCTCCTGGCTGCTGGGCGGCCGCCTGGCGTGGCTGCAGCTGTACGAGTACAAGCAGAGCGTGGACCCGTTCGTGGTGATCGCCCTGCCGGTGATGCTGGTGTGCTGCTCGCTGCTGCTGATCGGCTGGGCCGAGTACAACCGCCTGCGGTTCTCCGGGCATGACCGGCGCGAGGCCCATCCGGATACCACGCGCGAAGAGATCGCCGAAGACCTCGGCGCTACGCCGGATGTGGCCGCGCTGCTGGCGACCGGCAAGGCCGTGACCCTGCATATGGATGACGCGGCGCGGCCGGTACGGGTGACGATGCAGGTGTTGCCGTCGGGACTGTGAGGCAGCCACGCGACGGGTCACGCGGCCATTCCCCGGCGCGACCGCCGCGGGCGGATCAGGCGCGCGTCTGCCCGTCGCCGCGGACCACGAAGCGCTCGACCGTGAGGGCGTCCAGGCCCATCGGGCCGTAGGCATGCAGGCGCGTGGTGGAAATTCCGATCTCCGCGCCGAGGCCCAGCTCGCCGCCGTCGGAGAAGCGCGAGGAGGCGTTGACCATCACCACCGCCGCGCGCAGCGCGTGCACGAAGCACTCGGCCGCAACGGGATCTTCGGTGGCGATCACTTCGGTATGGTCTGAACTGTACTGCTGGATATGCGCCAGGGCCTGATCGAGGTCCTCGACCACGCGCACGGCGATGATCAGGGCCAGATACTCGGCGGCGTAGTCGTCGTCGGTCGCCGGTTCCGCATCGGGCAGGTACTGCCGCGCGCGCGGGTCGGCACGCAGCGTGACCCCGCGGCCGCGCAGCGCCTGTGCCGCCAACGGCAGGAAGGTGGCGGCGACCTCGGCGTGCACCAGCAGCGTTTCCAGCGAATTGCAGGCCGAGGGACGGCTGCACTTGCCATCCACCAGCAGGCCGAGCGCCCGCACCGGATCGGCGGCACGATCGACATACAGATGGCACACGCCCTTGTAGTGCTTGATCACCGGCACGCGCGCATGTTCGGCCACGAACCGGATCAGCCCTTCACCGCCACGCGGGATCGCCAGGTCGATCAGATCGTTGAGCTGCAAGAGCGTGAGCATGGTTTCGCGGCGCAGGTCTTCGACCAGCGTCAGCGCGGCATCGGGCACGCCGGCGGCGCGCAACGCGCGCTTGAGTGAGGCGGCGATCGCCATGTTGGAGTGGATCGCCTCCGAGCCGCCGCGCAGGATCACGCCATTGCCGGCCTTGATGCACAGCGCCGCCGCATCGGCGGTCACGTTGGGGCGGGCTTCGTAGATCATGGCGATCACGCCCAGCGGCACCCGCACTTTCTGCACGCGGATACCATTGGGGCGCACATCGTCGCGGGTCACCTGGCCGACCGGATCGGGCAGCCCGGCCACCTCGCGCAATGCCGCGGCGATGCCGGCCAGCCGCTGCGGGTTAAGCGCGAGCCGATCCAGCATCGCGGTCCCCACGCCCTTTTCCGTGGCCGCCGCCAGATCGCGTGCGTTCGCCGCGAGAATCGCATCGGTATCGGCCTCCAGCGCGGCAGCCATCGCCTCCAGAAGCGCCGCCTTCGCGGCGGAAGACAGCTGCGCAAGCACCTGCGCAGCGGCGCGGCAGGCCAGCGCCTGGGTGCGGATGTCGGTGGTGGAGCTGTCGACCATGTCAGTGTCCTTGCAGGAAGCGGAGCGCCACGCCATGCGTGGCTGCGGGGTTGCGTACGCGCCCGGGGTCCGCTGCCACGCGGGGCGAGGCGCTGCGAAGCCGGGCGGCGCTCACAGCAGCACCAGATCGTCGCGGTGGATCACGTTGCCACCGTAGTTGTAGCCGAGCACGCTTTCGATCTCGCGCGAGTGGCGCCCGGCGACGCGGCGGATGTCGCTGGCCGAGTACTGGCTGACGCCCCGGGCCAGGCAGGTCTCGCCGGCTTCGGTGCGCTGCCGGATCTCGACCATGTCACCGCGGCGGAAGTCCCCCTGCGCACCGAGCACGCCGCCGGGCAGCAGCGAAGCGCCCTTGCCGCGCAGCGCCTCCGCCGCACCGGCATCGACCAGGATCGCGCCCGGTTCCAGCGGTGCATGGCGCAGCCAGTACTTGCGCGCCGCCACCCGGGTCTGCCCGGCGTGGATACGGGTGCCGAACAGGCGGCCCTGGCTGAGCGCACGCACCACCTCGGCGCTGCGCCCGTTGAACAGGCAGGTTTCGATGCCGACGCGGCCAGCCTTGGCAGCGGCCTCCAGCTTGGTATGCATGCCACCGGTACCGGCGCCACTGCCGGCGCCGCCGGCCATCGCCAGCACCTCCAGCGTCAGCTCGGGCACGTCATGGATCGGCCGGGCCTGCGGATCGCGGCGTGGATCGGCGCTGTACAGGCCGTCGATGTCGGTGGCGATGAACAGCACATCGGCATCGATCAACGCTGCCACCGTCGCGGCCAGATTGTCGTTGTCGCCGAGCTTGAGTTCATCCACCGAGACCGTGTCGTTCTCGTTCACCACCGGCAGCGCGCCCAGGCGCAGCAGTTCGTTGAGCGTGGCACGGGCGTTGAGGTAACGGCGGCGGTTGCGCAGGTCGTCGTGGGTCAGCAGCACCTGCGCCACCGGGCGCTCGAAGAAGCGCTGCCACAGCCCGATCAGCTGTGCCTGGCCGAGCGCGGCCAGCGCCTGCCGGGCCGCCATCGCTGCGCCGGCTTCCAATGCGCGCGGCACGATCGCCCGCCCCGCCGCGACCGCGCCGGAAGAGACGATCACCACCTCCCGCCCGGCCAGCACGTTGGCCGAGACGAACTGGGCCAGGCCCAGCGCGTGGCGTGGCGAGAGGCCGCCACCGTCGGCGGCCAGCAGGCTGCTGCCGACCTTGAGGACGGCGCGCTTCCACTGCGGAACCGCTTGTTCGGTGAACGGCGAAGGCACGGACGGGTTCATAGGCTCGGCGCGCTCAGCGCGTGCTCCATTCGTGGATGCGGGCGGTGGCACTGCCGTGCACCAGCAGCGGATCGGTGTCGACCAGCGCCTGTGCGGCGGCCAGGTCGTCGATCCCCTGCAGCACGTACGCGCCGCCGCTCTTGTCGGTGAAGCCACCGGTCAGCAGCAGCTGCCCGCGCGCGCGGACGTCATCGAGAAAGCGGGCATGCTCGGCACCGATCTCGTCGCGGAAGCCAGCGGTGCGGGTGACCATCACCAGGTAACAGGTTTTCATCGGGGTCCTCGTACCGGGCCACGCCCGGCAACTGTTGCAAAAACGGCGACCTTGCGGCCGCCGTCGTGGATCACACCAGGGCGGCCCAGCGGGCGCGCAGTTCATCCAGCCGCAGGTCCGCCGCCGCGCCGGGCGACACACGCGCGGCCAGGCTGCCTTCGGGGGTACGCCCCTGCCCGGCCGTATCCGCCGCCGCCGCGGCGGCCTTGTAGGCCTCGCGGAACGGTACACCGGCCACCGCCGCTTCCACGGCGACATCGGTGGCGTACATGCCCGAATCGATCGCCGCACGCAGCTTGTCGTCGCGCCATTCCAGATTGGCCAGCAGCGCCGGCAGCAGTTCCAGCGCGGCCAGGCCGCGGCCGAAGCCATGGAAGATCGCGCCCTTGCTGCTCTGCAGATCGCGGTGATAGCCCGACGGCAGCGACAGCAGCTGCTCGATCTCGGTGCGGGCCGCGGCCACGCTGGCGTGGGTCGCGCGCATCAGTTCGATCACGTCCGGGTTGCGCTTGTTCGGCATGATCGAACTGCCGGTGGTGTATTGCGCCGGCAGCGCGACAAAGCCGAACTCGCCGCTGGTGAACAACGACAGGTCCCACGCGATGCGACGCAGATCCAGCGTAGCGCCGCCAAGCGCTTCCAGGGCGGCCAGCTCGAACTTGCCGCGCGAGAGCTGCGCGTAGATCGGCGAGATCTGCATCCGTGCGAAACCGAGTGCCTCGGTGGTGTGCGCGCGGTCCAGCGGCAGGTTCACGCCATAACCGGCGGCCGTGCCAAGCGGATTGGCATCGACCAGGTTGAAGGTGTCGTGCGCGCGGATCGCGTTGTCGATGAAGGCCTCGGCCCAGCCGGCCCACCACATGCCCGCCGAGGACACCACGGCGCGCTGGATGTGGGTGTAGCCCGGCACCGGCAGGTCTTTTTCGGCCTCGGCGCGATCCAGCGCGACCTTGGCGATCTCGCGGCTCAGCTCGGCCACGCGCAGCAGCTTGTCCTTCAGCCACAGCCGGGTCGCCACCAGGATCTGGTCGTTGCGGCTGCGGCCGGTGTGGATCTTGCGGCCGGCATCGCCGAGGCGCTCGGTCAGGCGCGCTTCGATCGCCGAGTGGCAATCCTCGAAGCGCTCATCCAGCACAAACGCACCACTGCGGAAATCCTCGGCCAACACATCCAGCTCGCGCTGCAGGCCGATGCGCTCGTCGTCGCCAAGGATGCCGATGTTCTCCAGGCCCTGCGCATGCGCCTTGCTGGCCGCCACGTCGTACAGGAAGAACTCGCGGTCCAGGATCACATCATCGCCGGCCAGGAAGGTCTGGATCTTGGCGTCTACCGCCACGCCGGGCTTCTGCCACAGAAGGTCTGCCATGTCTTGCTCCGTAGGCGGATTCGCTCCGCCGGGTTGTCAGGGCGCGCGCAGGGGGCCGCGCTGCGCCGTGGGAATTCAGTGCGGGATGGACGCCAGTTCGTCCAGGCCCAGCGCCAGGTTGAGGTTCTGCATCGCCTGGGTGGCCGCGCCCTTGAGCAGGTTGTCCAGAGTCGCCACCACCACCACGCGCTTGCCGCCCGGGGCCACGTCGAAGCCGCCGATCTGCACACCGTGCCGGCCGGCAATGCGACTGACCCACGGTGCTTCGTCCAGTACTTCGATCAGCGCCTCGTTGGCGTAGTACTTCTGATAGAGCGCGATCACGTCCTCGCGCGTGACCACCGTGTTGAGCCACAGGTTCACGGTCATGGTGATGCCGCGGAAGTGCGGTGCCACATGCGGCATGAACTCGACCGGCACGCGCAGGTGCGCGGTGACCTCGCGCTCGTGCACATGATTGGTCAGCGCATACGGCATCAGGTTGTCGCGCAGCAGCTCGGGGTTGTTCTTGTCCGACGGCGTGGTGCCCGCGCCGGAGTAACCGGAGACGCCAAAGCACTGCGGCGGCCCGGCCAGCTGCTGCAGCAGCGGGCTGATCGCCAGCTGCATCGCCGTGGCGTAGCAGCCCGGGTTGCTGATGTGCTTCTGGCCGAGGTAATCGCCCCGGGTCAGTTCCGGCAGCCCGTAATACCAGCTCGGCTCGAAGCGCTGATCGGCCGAGAGGTCGACGATCACCGTCTCCGGCCTGGCCGCATCCAGCGCGGTGACGAACGGCGCGGACAGGCCATTGGGCAGCGCCAGGATCACCGCGTCCATGCCCTTGGCCGCGACGGCCTCGGCATCCAGGTTTTCGAACTGCAGCTCACCGTGCCAATCGCTGTGGTGATCGCTCACGCGCTGGCCGGCCAGCTCGCGCGAGGAGACGAAGCCCAGCTGCAGGCTCGGGTGGGCGGCGATCAGCTTGATCAGCTCGGCGCCGGTGTGGCCGCGTGCGCCGACGATGCCGACGGTAAAGGTCTTGGTGCTCATGCGTGTGCGTCCAGGCGGTGCTGCAGGTGGCGTTTCACCCCCTGCCATTCCGCATCGATGATGGAGAAGATGACGGTGTCGCGCGGGGTGCCATCCGGATGGCGTTTGTGGTTGCGCAGCACGCCATCCTGCTTGGCTCCCAGCCGCGCGATCGCGGTGCGCGAGGTGAAGTTGAACCAGCTGGTCTCGAACACCACGCTCAGGCATTGCAGCCGCTCGAACGCGTGGGTCAGCAGCATCAGCTTGGTTTCGGTGTTGATGCCGGTGCGCTGGGCGGCCTGGCCATACCAGGTGTAGCCGATGCTCAGGCGCGGCACCTCCTCCTCCAGCGCGTAGTAGCGGGTGGTGCCGACCACTTCATCGGCCGCGTTGAGGACCACGAACGGCAGCACCTTGCCTTCGGCCTGCGCCTGCAGCGCGGCCTGGACATAGCCGGTCATGGTCTTCGCGCTCGGCACCTGGGTGTACCAGAGCCCGGACAGCGTGCCATCGCCCAGTGCACCGCGCAGGCCATCGATGTGCGACAGCTGCAGCGGCTCCAGCCGGGCATGTGCGCCGGCCAGTGTGGGGACCTTGGTCCAATCGGAACGATTCATCGGCGTCAGCCCTCCAGGCTCGGGGTGCGTGCGGCGCAATGCTCGACGTAGGCCTTGATGCGGTCGAAGCCGTCGGCGCCGAACCAGAACACCTTCCAGTGGCCCTGCTTGTAGCAGCCATCGGATTCGGCATAGTAGAAGTGATTGATCGGGTTGCCGTTGCGCGAACGCCAGAACAGCTGCGGGGTTTCTTCCAGCATCACGTTCCAGACCGCACGGCCGAGGCCCTCGCCCTGCGCGTCGTCGAGCACCGCGAACTTGTCCAGGTAGACGCCTTCGGGCTCGTCGGTGAGGATCACCGCGGTGCGGTAATTCTCGCTGACGTACGCGCGCAGCAGCCGGGTCTTCTGGAAGTAGTCCGGCACCAGGGTACGGCCGAAGCTGGATTCGATCAGCTGCTTCAGGCGCGGCAGATCCAGCTCCTCCCACGCGGTGGCGCGCAGCACTTTCTCGCCCTTGCGCACCAGCGTGCCCGAGCCCTTGTGGGTGAACAGTTCCTTGGCCAGATCGGCCGGGCGCGTGATCGACACCGAGGACTCCAGCGGCAGCCGATCGAGCAGGTCCTTGATCTGCTCGATCTTGACCCGCATCCCACCATGGATCCACGGCTGCAGCATCAGCTGGTCGTACTCGGTGGAGAGGTTGATCGAGTCGATCACCTTGCCCTCTTCATCGAGCAGGCCACCGGTGCCGGTCAGGAAGATGATCTTGTACGGCTGCAGTTCCTGCACCAGCTCGTTGGCGGCGAAATCGGCGTTGACGTTGAGGATCTGCCCGCAGCGGGTTTCACCCAGGCTGGTGATCACCGGGATCGAGCCGGCGCGCAGGCTGGCTTCGATCGGGGCCAGGTTGACCTTCTTGACCTCACCGACCAGGCCGTAGGTGGCCTGGTCCAGGTACTCGGCTTCGAATACGCCGCCGGTGATCGAGGTCGCGCGCGCACCGTTCTGCTGCAGCGCTTCGACCAATTGCAGGTTGGAAGCCTGGAACACCCGGCGCACGATCGCCAGGCCTTCGGCCGAGGTCACGCGCAGGCCGTTGACGGTCTGCTTCTCGATACCGGCCGCGGACAGCTCGGCGTCCAGCTGCGGGCCGGCGCCGTGCAGCACGATCGGGGTGAGCCCGACTTCCTGCAGGAACGACAGCGAGGACGTCAGTGCCTCCAGATCATCGCGCAGCACTGCGCCGCCGACCTTGACCACGGCGAAGCGTTTGGCGTCCAGCTGCGAAAAACGCTTGAGGTACTGGCTGATCTCCTTCGCGCTGGCCATGCTCGAAAGCAGGCGCACGATGGTCTGACGGGTCTGGCGGTGGGGCTGGGAAGAAGGCATTTCGATATCGTCGCAGGCGGCCGGGGCCGCGATGGGAGTTCCGTCAGTGGGGGACCACGACGGCGTCATTCGATCAGGCGCCGTGCGCGATGATGCGGTGCACGGATTCGGCGTAACGCTGCAGCTGCTCCAGCGTCACGAACTCATCGGCGGTGTGGGCCTGGGCGATATCGCCCGGGCCGTACACCAGCGTGGTGTAACCGCCGGCCGAGAACAGCGAGGCCTCGGTCCAGAAATCCACCGCGTTGCCGATCGGGATATCCAGCGCATCGGCCACATCGCGCGCGGCCAGACGGCGGTTCTCCGCTTCGGCAATATCGCCGGCCGGGAAACTTGGCCCGCGGAAGGTCTCGGTGAACACCGCAGCGGCCGGCTCGGCGAACCCGGCAAAGGTGGCCAGCAGCGCGTCGATGTCCATCGACGGCAGCGGGCGGAAGCCGAACCGCACTTCGGCCGCGGGCGCGATCATGTTGGCCTTGATGCCGCCTTCCACGCGCCCGATATTGAAGCGCAGGCCGGTCAGCCCGCCAAAGCGCGCATGCGACAGCGACTCCACATGGTCCAGCGCGCGGTTGCCCCAGCGCATCGCCTGGTGCAGTGCGCTGGCGGCTGCATCCTGCTTGCCGGAGGCATGCCCGGCGCGGCCTTCAAACTGCATCAGCGCCGAGCTGATGCCCCGGTGCGCGAGCACCGCTTCACTCATGGTGGGCTCGGCCACCAGCACCGCTTCGTATGGAATGCCACGGGCGAGGAAGGCGGCGATGCAACGCGGGTCGTTGGCCTCCTCGTCGCTGGAGAACAGGAACGCGGCGTCGCCATCGCTGGCGTTCGCAGCCGCCACCAGCGCCGCCGCAGCGCCCTTGATGTCGCACACGCCCAAGCCGATCACGCGATCGTCCGCGCGCCGCATCACGTGCGGGTCGGCCGTCCAATGCGGCGAGTCCGGCACGGTATCCAGGTGCACGTTGAACAGGTACTTCGGCGTCCCGCGCACGGCGTACAGGCTGACCGCACCGTCGCCATGGTCGATCACCTCCACGTTGAACCCGGGCAGGTTCGCACGCAGGTAATCGAAGATGCCGCCGGTGGTGATCGCACGCGGCGGATTGCGCGTGTCGAACGAGACCAGGGCCTGCAGATGGGTAAGGGTGTTTTCGAGCATGCGGGTCAGTCCTTCACTGCGGCAGCGGCCGCATCCTGGTAGATCGTGGGTCGTGCTATTTCCATGAGCAGCTCCGGGCGCGCCGGAGCAGCGAACCCGAAACGCGCGTACAGGCCATGCGCGTCGCGGGTGGCGAGCATGAAACGGCGCAGACCCTGCAGCGCCGGCTCCGCCAGCAACGCCTCGATCAACGCCGTGCTGTAGCCGCGCCCGCGGTGGTCGGCCAACACGAACACATCGGCCAGGTAGCCGAAGGTCGCACCGTCGGTGATCACCCGGGCAAAGGCCACTTGGCTGCCATCGTCCAGATAGCCGCCGACGCACAAGGAGCCGTCGATCGCCCGCTGCACCGTTTCCCGTGGAATCCCTTCGCTCCAATACGCCTGGGTCGACAGATACTGGTGAATCAGCGCGACATCGAGCCGCTGTTTATCGGTGCAGACGTGCAGGTTCATGGTCTCGGTCCGGTTCAACGCCCGGCGGGTAGCGCGCACCCGCCGGACACGTCGATCAATCGATCAGCGATTCACCTGCGCATACAACGTCGAGCTCATGCCGAACAGCTTGATGAACCCTTCGGCTTCTTCCACGCCCCAGTCCGCCGACTGTGCATAGGTGGCGCCCTTGGTATTGAGCAGGTGCGGCGACTTCACCGCCACGGCATCGACACGGCCACCGCGGGTTTCCAGCACCACTTCGCCGTTGACCTTGGTCTGCGAGGACTTCAGGAAGGCTTCGATGTCGGTCTTGAGCGGGTC